>Ga0065711_1032306_pt1 | contig 27573 bp, 11 predicted proteins | sample Hoacrofraction12_FD_59098 | JGI IMG/M metagenome (GOLD analysis project Ga0065711, IMG submission 59098) | Hoatzin crop microbial communities from Cojedes, Venezuela - Epithelial fraction 12 v2 (version 2) | ecosystem: Host-associated > Birds > Digestive system > Esophagus > Crop | place...
TGGCCAGCAGGAGTAGGGAGGTGATCGTGCCCCTGTACTCGGCACTGGTGAGGCCGCACCTGGAGTACTGTGTTCAGTTTTGGGCCCCTCACTACAAGAAGGACATTGAGTTGCTGGAGCGTGTCCAGAGAAGGGCAACGAGGCTGGTGAGAGGTCTAGAGAACAAGTCTTATGAGAAAGGGCTGTTTAGTCTGGAGAAGAGGAGGCTGAGGTGAGACCTTATTGCTCTCTACAGCTACCTGAAAGGAGGTTGTAGTGAGGCAGGTGTTGGTCTCTTCTCCCAAGTAACTAGCGATAGGATGAGAGGCAATTCCTGCAAGTTGCATTCAGAGGAGGTTTAGATTGGATATTAGGAAAAATTTCTTTACTGAAAGAGTGGTCAGGCATTGGAACAGGCTGCCCAGGGAAGTGGTGGAGTCCCCATCCCTGGAGGTGTTCAAAGAACGTGTAGATGTGGCACTTCAGGATATGGTTTAGTAGGCATGGTGGTGATGGGTTAAGGGTTGGACTTGATGATCTTAGAAGTCTTTTCCAACCTATGATTCTATGATAAGGTTATAATTCAGAAATACCTGAAAATAAAAAAAAAAAGACCAAAGAAAGTAGTATTAAGACTTCCTCAGAAGTACAAAACTTTGCTGGACATTATATTTTATATTTAATTTAAGGCAATTATTTTGATGGCTGGTGCAAGATAGAATGTAGGCTGCATTAACGGAGAATTCATATCCTTTAAAAGTAGTTTTTAGGGAATTGATAGCTAAAGTTCAGGTTTTGTTGGAAACAAAGTTATTTTAAACTTTTGGAATTTCTATTCGTCAACAATGCTTCCGATCAGAAATGTATTAAGAAGCCTTTTGTGACTATTACTTCCCACATTTAGGCTGTATTCTGGAATAAGTGGACATCAAAACTAGTGTTCATCTCTGCATTCAGGTTGCAGTGGGAAAAAGATTTTGCCTGAGTGATTTGTGTTTGAAATAAGATGTCAGTGTATAGTAGAGTCTCCCTTTTTAAATAAATGCATGGTCTTGACTGTATGCATTGAGAAACACTTCTAGTTGGGCTCAGTATAAGGTAAACTGAGATTTGAAGGCCTGCTATTTACTGTAGTCATGCTGGGTTCTTGTTGTTCCTAAATACTATAAATAAGTAAAGAGTACTTTCATGTGTTTTGGGTATCTATAAAAATATAGTGAAGGTTATCACACAGTCCTTAAGTACAACTAAGATGTTTCTACAGCAGTATTTTTAACCTGTTCTATATCTTAAAATGAGGGTGAGAGGAGGAAAGCTTTTGTAGCATCTCCTGGAAGTTGTTTTCCTTTTGTTCAAGCAGAGACTCGAGAAGGATAGCTATTCTAGATAGACCAGGGATAAGGAGAAAAGTCCTGAATTAAGGTAAAAAAACTTTCACAGAAGACATCTTGCTGTCCTCTCATTTTTTTCAGATATCCCCAGTGAGAGGGGAAAGCTGGGCTCTGTATTTCTAGCGCTCAGATATGTCATGACCACTGCGCTGGTAATAAAATGTGTATGTCTGGTTTTGGTTACATAAAAGCTGGTACTCTTACAGAGTGCTTACATCTAGAAAACAACTTAAAACTTTACTGGCCAAACATATCTTTGGATGAAGCTTGTCTAGTATGAAGGAGTTAGTTGGAACAAGTGTAGTGCCTAGCAATGTTTAATAGGTATCTCTAAATGTAGTGTCTCGCTCAAAAAATTTAAGAGAAAGATGCGAAGGAGTAAAGTAGTGTTGGATTACCAGACTAAAGCATAATGTTGTTTCATTCTACAGAAGATATTTTCTAATTGCATACAGTTGCTTTGGATGTGTTACTGCTGCAGGGGCTACTACAATGTTGTACTTTACTCATATCTTTGTTTCCAATTATCTGTTACCTTATCTCCCTCTTGCACTTCACTGCTGTGCAGGCTTATACTCATCTAGGTGATGCATTTAACAGGAACAAATAGACCACAGTCAGAGACGTAAGGAGGAAGACTTTGTTTCTAATAGACATACAGCTTAATGATTTTTAATTATTATCTAAGAATTAAATGATTTGAGGTGCAATGCAGTTAGTGTCACCTCTGTTTTTCACCCCAGTTTGTTTGTTAGATAAATAGATTTTAAATTCCTGAAAGCAGGCTGGTTATTTAGTCTTTGAGATTAATTGTTTACATCAGGACCTCCAACAGTAGGTTTGAAGAATTTTGGGAAAAGCTGTGGTTTGCGTGTGTACCACAAGTGAAAGGAGTTTCCCCTTCCTCTGCCTTACTGGTCACTAGGTCAGATCCTGCTTTAGCTCGAATCTAAGCTGAGGTTGTTCCTGACTGATCACAGGAACATTCCTGCAGAAAGTCACTGTTGTGTTAAGACTTCCAGCAGGATGCAGCGTTAGCACCTTGCACTGTTAAAATTAGGGTAATTAACTTAATGCGACCTGACAGAAACATGGTGGCATAATGTCACGTTGAGAAGGCTTTGCCAACAAGTTTCTAATGCTGCTGTTCATACTAATCAAATCCAGTTGTAGCAAACAATCTAAACTTTCATACCTTTGTTTTCCTTTTAGACAATAGACCAGGCCACTGTAACCCTTTGGGCTGATCACTAATACTTTTCTGAACCATCATGTATGTGTCCTTTTCAGAGCACACAGGAAAGAATTATCTAACTAAATGTTTCAGGTCACCAGTGAATAGGAAACTTTCTTTAAGGTTTTTAAGATGAGCTAACAAAAAGCAAAGGTCACAATTAAGACACTTAAACAAGACGGGCACATTCTGTGAAGTGGCATATTACAAAGCAAATGAAATACAAAACATGTAAGTTACGGCTTATTCCTTAACCAGCATTGAGAGACTGAAATAGATTCTCTCTTTAAACTTTTAAATTGCTAACTGTAATAATTTAATGTCTAACCTAAGTTGTTGTGCTTTTTTGTTTTTTAAATCCATACAGCATTATTAAGGAAGCATTTTAGTGATGTATTCCCTCTGAATACATTGGCTTGTTGATGTTCCACAATGTTTCTTTTCCTCTCTTCATAAAAATATTTGTTAAATCGCATTAAAGCAATAAAGAACCTTCTAAAACTTTCACTTGGAAGGCTGAAATTGAAGTTCTGATGTCCAAGCTCATGTTCTCTGCGTGCTTATTGTAACAACTGGTAAACAGAAATGCAGGAAGGGGTTGCCTGGAGCACTAAAGGCATTGAAGTGCCTTGTAGGAACAAATTGTTGTTGGGAGAATGGACTAAAGAGTACAGAATACAGTAAAAGAATACACTATTCCATGGCTTGTTTCTTTGCTTTCCAGATAGAGGTTTCCTCTCTACACTTAACCTTTTAGCTACCTAATCCTTCATTTTTCTGTTCATCAATGCGTACAATGGGAAGAAGCAAGAGCCTTTACAGTGTACATTTAATCCTTGTGAAAATGTTGTCTGTAGCCTGTGGTGTAAGATTCAAAACACACAGGGTTTTGTTTCCCTTCAAATACTCTTATTTCTAATTTCTGTGTTATTATTACTTTTCTAAAATTTGCTTGATAGCTAATTCAAGTCTAACAAAAGCCTAACTACTTTAGTTATTCTATGCTACAGCAAAATCACTGTGAAAGAACTTTGCTGTAGGTGTTTTTCACTAATGCATTAATGATATTTAGTTGAAGAGTTAAAGCATGGAATAGGAGTGTTATTTCTAAATTCCTAAAATCAGCATACAATACACTTGTCATAGAGGTTTTTATTTTTTTTAATCTACTGGCTTTGTTACTGCTGCTACAAAGATGGAAAGATTTGGAATTGAGCAATGAAATTTTATAACGTAAACACTTTCCATACTCTTCTACCTTTCTTTTTTTCATGTGAGTTTTGTTGTCGTGATGTCCTGTTATTTCTTGCTGCTGTTGATAGTATAATTGCTTGAAGTCTACTTCATTTGTGTTTTCTGTTTTTTTTAATTTCTATGGGTGGAGAACAGCTCTTATGAACCTTTTTTGACTGGTTTTCACCAAGGCTTAGAAACTGTTACACTCATCATGTAAAATATTTGTGAATAGTATTAAAGACCATATAATTATCTTGTCAGTGTTGTCCCCAGTAGCATTTCAAGCTCCTTTTTGTACCAGTTTGTTTAATTAGAGCAATTAAAATGGAAAAGCAACTAACCTGGATGTGATCTCTTCAACTTTAGAAGTTGAAGCCCAGTAATGGAGCAATGAAGTGTTAAAGTGGTTGTACAGAAAAACTGTAGGGAGATGTGCAGTTGTAGGGAGAAATTAGCTAATGTGTAATACTACATATTGTAAGCACAATTTTTCTTTTACCTTTTTGGGAGGGTATAAAAATGTGCTGTAAATTAGTATATTAAATATGATAATTAAGAATAGTGTAATTTGTTAGTACCGTTTCAAATGGATATGGTGACTATACTTCTTACTTTTGGAGGTGGCTTCTTCAGGTCAGGTCTCTAGATTACTGGGCAAATAGGAGTGAGGATTGAAGTTCAATTTTTTTCTGTCTAGATGGGATCAACTTTCTGTTTTTCGAAGTGGTATCTTTTGATCTCATTTATAGCAGAGTTTGACCCTTTGTATCTTAGTTTCTAGTTAAACACATCTCTTTTTTTCTTTCTTTTTCCCCCAAAGTTTGGAATATAATTTTTCTTTTTTTCTTTTTTTTTTTTTTAAATTTGCCTTCATTAATAGGGAAGACTTGCTGTTGAATGTAAAAGGTAAAAGGAGGTGGTATACAACCACCTTCAGTAGATGTTGTACAAACCAATAGCAGCTCTTTTTGGGTTCCTGTGAGACAGACAACTAAGCTTTCAACATACTGTGATATCTATGCTTAAGCTCAAATTTTTCAGCTTCTCATTGGTGTGAAATGAGTTCATGTGTGTATGTGGTGGATTAACCCTGGCTGGCAGGAAAGCACCTGCCCATCCTTCCCTGAGGGATGGGGCAGAGAGTCAGTACAGGCAAAAATAAGAAAACTCATGGATTGAGGTAAAGACAGTTTATTATTAAGCGAAGTGGGGAAAAAAGGAAAAAAACAGAAGTGATGCTCACGGCCAGCAGACAGATGTCCGTCGAGGCCCTGAGCAGTGGCTGCTTTGGAAAAACTGTCCCTCAGTTTTATTACTGAGCTTGATGTTATAAGGGCACAGGTGATGGTAGACTTTTGCAGATATCAAAGGTAACTGACTTTTTTCTGTTTGGTTTTGGGTGCTTTCATTGAAGCTTTTTCTTTAGTTTTTATGGCTGCCTGTATCAATCCCTACTTTAACCATATTTCATCTTTGCATTTGGATTAGAGCCGTTCCTTCACACCCTTGGTTAGTGGTGTAAATATTGTAGCAGAAATACACAGAGAAAAAAATTCAGGGAAAATCTTTTCATCTGTGATGAAATCCAGACCTTGTTACATGGAGTAGTGGAGCACGTGTGGAGCTGACATTTGTTCTGGAACTGCCAGTGGAGTTGTAGGTTAAATGATTTAGGTAGCCCCTCTAGAGAAGTGCCTGTATTTCCAAGAACCACGGAGTGCCTGCTGGGAACCGTGGGCGCACCCTGAGAAGTACTATATGTTTCGGAGGCACGTTTCGCACTTGATGGAGCAGTCCGCCGTTCAAAATCTCTGCAGCTCCCTGCAAATAAATTTTGTTATAAAGCTTGGAGTTGTGAAGGAAGAATTTCTTGGGGGGAAAAAAGCAAGGGAACTTTCCATGGACTGTGCATTCTTTGAGACACCCTGTCCCTAGACATATTTACAGCACGGTCACCTTCCCATTTAAATATTAGTCCTGTATGATGTAATCCTGCCTGTCGGGGTTTTAAAACAACTGAGGAGTTAGGTAAAAGCATGCTAAGCCCGCTTGTACAGTGTTTGTTAAAGTGTGAAAGAAATAGCATGAATGCCAGCACAAGTAGTTCTAGGATATTAAAAAAAAGTTGGGCCTGACAAATTGTGTAGAGGTAAGTCTACAGGCTGTGGATGTGCACATGGACAGCATGTCTTCAGGCACTCCTTGTGCTGGGAGTCCTTAGCAGTTGAGAAGGAAATACTCTTGGAAGTAATTTACTTTCTCGGTTCTCTCAAGCACACTCCTAAAGGAACTTTTTTTTTTCCCTGGTGAACTGTAGAAAAAGCCTGGAATAATTCAGTAGCCTGCCTCAGCTAAAAGTAACCTTGGCCACAAAACCCAGATTTCTGTGTTTTCCTCCTAAGCCTTCCGTGTTGTTTTTCTCAGTGACATCCAACTTAATGTGATTTTTTAAAAAAAAATGTATTCAGCAAATGGTTTGACAGCATATGAAAATTTTCTTGTGGAATATTGCTAATTAGGACATCTCATTTAGAAAGTAAACTCTTTGTGAAAATAGAAATTCTTGTATCTTTTTTTTCCACAGAAAAACACTTAGAGAGTGAATAGCTCTCACATGATAGCCTCAAAATCAAGAAATTCATGCACTGCTAAAAAACTGAGACAAGTTAATTGAGCCATGAGTCTTGTTCTTATTTGCCATGTATAAAAAGTCATTGCCTTACTGATAGCATGTGGAACTGCTGCTTAACTTCAAGCTTTGTGTCAAGTTAACTTTTTTTAAGGTTTATAGTACATCTTCGATAACTTGCAGTTTCATATGCTGGTCTCATGTTTGGATGCAGGAAAGAAAAGCAGAGCAGTTCTTAGACATCAACCTATAAGCTGCTCGCGTTTTACCTTTGTTATTTCTTGAAGTACCACTGCCAAATCTTAAATAATTCAAATGTTCATGTAGTTTTAAAATAATCACATGCTTTCTGTGTTCTCAAATTGTTTCCTTCTTTGTGCCATATGAAAATGTGCTGTTTATTTGCAACAAACACAGTGTAGTGAACACACTGCAGCGGAGATGTGATTGATGTGTACAGCTCAATAGAAAAAAAGAACTCTGCTTCTTGCTCTTGTGCAAGATTGCATAAAAATGACTGAATTTTATCAAAACTTTAGAAAGCTTGCTTTTGGAAATTCTGATTACTTCAAATGTGTGAAACCTATGGTTTGATTTTTTTTTTTTCTTCCCCTCCAGTGTTTGTACCTTTTTGTAAAAGAAATTTTTTTTTTTTTTTTACTGTTGGCAGTCTGAATTGCAGAAAAGACAGCTGGTGACTCTGATACTAGAGCTAGTATGAAGCTGTCTCAGCTTTCAGTTATATCAGTTATTATTATTATATATCATTCCTTTTCCTCATAATGTAAAGTATTCTTCCTCCTTTCTCAGTTTTAAATGTTGTGTGATATTGATGACATGGTGCTCAGTTTGCCTTAGTGATCTGTGTCACTCACCCCAGCTTTCATCAGCTCAGCTGTGAGGTGTCTGCACCTTCTGCCTGCAGCTCACTCTGCCTGCTCCTCTCATCGTCTGGGCCTTGGGACTGTCAGCAGTGGTTTATGTTCTCTGTAAATTAAACTGTTTCAGCATGATTAATTGTTTGACCCTGTGATCCTTACTTGACAACATTTTGATGTCTTTTATGTATCTAAAATACTGAATAGTTTGTTTTTGCTTTTTTTCCTGGTAAGATGATCTTTGTGTTGAGTACCATATAGAGATAAAGGCAAGGCTGTGCTTTCAGAAATTTGTCTGAATTTCGTTGCAGAGTGATTGGAAAAAGTCTGCAGGATCTAAGTTTGGATTCTGTAGTTAGCACTGTAATTAGCATTATCTTTTTCTTTTAGAAAAATACTGTTGAGAAAGGGCACAAGATTTTTAGCTGTTTGAAAACACTAGCATGAATTTACCACCACCTTTGTAAAAGCTATTTTTTTTTACAGTGTGGCTTAATTAGAAAAAATACAGTTGTGAGGAAAGACTCTATATATTAAAATTTTGGCTTTCATTTTTATAATCCAGGTAAGTTAAAGGAAAACATATTCTTTCAATTAAAATTGTTCAAATATTTTGATGGGCTTTCCGCAGCTGTGTGGGGTCTCCTCAACTGTGTAGAAGAAAAACTCTCTTTAGTTTTAGATAGAACAGTGTCGTGAGGATCCCACATCTTCCTGAAAATAAACATTTGAACTAACCTAACAAAGTGTTTGTTGTAAGAGTTGAAAGGTGTATGATTGAATTTTCACAAGAGCATATTCTGTAGAGAAAATGGGGATTTATTTTGCTCCTAAGATTTGTGGATTCCACAATTGTTGGTGAAATACAAGACAGTAAGAAAAATAATTAAGGAAAACATTTGCCATGTGGATTCTCTTGTGACTTCAAGGGATAATGTTGTTTTCCTCCTTAATGGTCGTTCTCAAAACAGCCAGCATAGGCGGCTACTTCCATATTCTTTCATTGCAACGTGAAGAAAAGACTTAGTTAAACACCAAGATCACTAGTTCTACCTCAATTCCTCCAAGTCTCCCAAATTAGTTTTAAAATAGTATTTCTGTTCATTGTTAATGTTTACATAACAAGGTATTTTACTGTACATGTAACTTTGACAATATCAGTACTTCTGCAGGTTTTGAATTTTACTGTTTTTTGCTTTTTACACCACTGTCCAGTATGACTTTCATAAATGTTGTCTTGTCATAAAATCATTGTTTATAACGAGAAAAAAATCCTTCGTTCTGATTAAATGTACTATTTAAAGTACTGTATAGAGAAAAATACTGTATGCCTGTCTCATGTAAAAATATACATATGTATGTGAATGCATATAAATGTTGTTTTCTGTATCAGTTAACATTAATAAATAGAGAAGCAGATGGTATTTCTGGTAATTCAGGTTCTGTTCTGATTTTAACCAAGTGGAATAGCTTGGCTGCTATTTTGAGGGCTTCTAAGTTTTCTGCAAAAACAATTTCTGGTTTTCTGATTGTTTAAAACAAAATTAGAGGGTTACTTTATAAGGGACATGGATATAGAACAATATGTGTATTGGCCTTTAAAACTCAGTGGTAAGAAAAGGAGGTTTTTTTGTCAAAAGACACTTCTGAATAAATACAGAACTTAATGAATTTTTGGTATATGGTATGCATCTCAGTCTAGCTCCATAAAAGAAGGGAATGTGGATAATACATTAATTGCCAAGATACCAGCCTTTGTTTTAAAGAAGGGCGAATGGATTGCTGAGACTGCCGGAGTGCCCTTTGCTGCTGCGGTTGGGCTGGATGAGTATCCTTGGGTACTGGAGAGTAAGAGCAGCTGTCTTTTGAAGCGGTGACTGCTGCAGGCCAGGACTGGCTTAGCAGCTGAAATGGCCCCTTCCTCCTTCCCCGCTGTCCTTGTGTTCAGTGGCTTCAACTTTCGCTAGCCAGACTGGCTGTTTTGAACCTCCTCTTCTTGAGCTGGTGGTTGGTATTGCTAGCTTGAGGTGTGAGTTTAAAATTTGGCTCCAGTCTGACTTCTGCCCAGCAGCAAAGGTTGTGAAATGGACGTGATGAATGGGCGAGCTTTCAGGAAAATATTAAACTCCTTCATATTCACATGGTCTGCCTATGACCTGATGGAGTTTGATGTGGAGTTTTGTACAGTTACAAATAAACCCCCTGCACCCAAACACTGGGCGCAGCTTTTTCTGGGGTACATTTATTAGTGGGTTATAGATAGAAATTGCAGCCTGGTACTTAGTCCTAGTAGAGTGGTTGCCTTTACTTGTGTGTTGGAGCCAGCAAGATGAAGCTACACTGTTGGTGCTAAAAGTTGGTTTTTTTTGTTGTCATAATTATTTTTTAAATAAGATTTTAAAGAGTTTGTATAACCATATACAGGCTATTTTAAGTTACCTGTAAAATACTGAACAACTTGATGGTGGTTTATACAATGTGAAATATGTTGAATTTTTAAATTTGTATGAAGGTAACTTTCAAAATACAGCCGAACTTGGCAGCAATAGAATCATGAAATGCATGTTATATTAAATATTTTATATTAGATATATGTCAGCAGTATCAGAACTGCTATGCTTCTAACTTTTATAGGTGAAGGTACACCTATATAATGATATTAAGCAAATTTAATACATATATTTTTCCAATTATTTTAGTTAATACTTCAGTTAACTAGTATTCTGCAGTAGTGTGACATATATGTGTTGATTTATAGACTAATAGGTTTATTTTTGCAGGAAGCTTAATGTTTTAACTAGTCATATGAAAGTTACAAGAAAAAAGTATGTGTTTAGAACAGTCAAATTACAAAATACAGGTTATGCCCATTTGAAAAAAACAGTGTACGCAGAGGTATGTCTATTTAAAAGTCATATAATGCTAAATATTACATAAATTTTTCTATACAAATGTAAATTGTATATAATATAGAATGATGGACTATATATTTACATTATGTGACTGCTAGAAGGCTGTCTGGGTAGAATATGACTTCTACTTCACGTGTGTTTGGAAAAAAGTAAACCACTTTGAGTGATACCTTACTGTTTAATTTGAATAACATTGTAATTTTAGAAAAAATGTTTCTCACTGTTTAACTTTAATTTGCCAATACTTCTGTAACTCCAGATTCTGGAAGGTTGTGCTTAGTTGTTTTTAATAGGAGAAAGTATGTCTTATCCAACGCTGTGTGAAGTTGTAGCAGCGCAGGATGATTTGTTACATCATTCCTGCTTTGTACTATCAATGTTTTTTGAAGCTAATATCTTATTAATTGAAATTCTGTTTTCTTCTAGCTAACAGCACGATCACTGCCTTCCATACAGTCTGATGAGAGACTACAACCTCTGCTCAGTCATCTCAGGTAGCATGAGTTAAAATGATTGTGTTCGTAGAATGTTTTAGCTACAGTTTATTTTCATACACCTCATCTGTGCGATTGGCTTTGCCTGGAAAAAAAAAACAACCTGAAAGTATCCATTTCACTTAACAAAAGCTTTGTAAATGACATGAAACATAATTTATAATGCTGGTGTTTCTTCTAAGTAACAAGAAAGTATTTGTAGCTTTTAGAAAAACCTTTTTTTCATAGTCAGTACAAAGTTGTTAAGCTTCTTTATGCACACAACAGATTCCAAATTACATTGCTTAGAGTATGAGTCTTCCTTGTTGCAAATACTGTATGCTCTATGATCTTTCTGGAAGATTTCTCTGTCACTGTCATAGACAAATGGAGTCCTGTTTTCTTCTTTTAATGGACCTGAGGAGAGAGCTGAAAATGCGAACCATTAAGGGTGCTCTGCAATGCAGCTGAAATAGTCTGCCTCTCGCTTAGTGCTATACAGTGTACAGAAGCTTTCTGCTTTCTTTGAATGTGTTTGGGCATGAAGAGTAAGAAAATACACTTTTCTGATATTCTTCAGGTTAAGCATAGATGGGGTCGCTTTCTTACATACGTGATTGCTTTTTACCACTTTATATTGTTTGGGAGAGTTTTCTTACTACGATAGCATGCATGAGGACAAAGACCATACAGTTAGAGGGAGATGCGTTGGCTTAGAATCATTGAATAAATTAGTTTGGAGTGAACCTCTGGAGATCATTTAATCTAGCCCCTGCTCATTGCAGATCCAGTTCAACTGGGTTGCTCAGGTATTTATTCAGTTGAATTTTAATATCCCTAAGGGTAGAAATTTACTTAACTATTGAATGTCAGTAATGAAACCTCTGCTTTTGAACACATACAGCTTTGCGTTAAGGTCACTGAAATGATGTGGGATGAATTAGAGAGGCTCCATCATGACAGCACTGCACTGGAATTAGGATGCAGATGTAGTTAGCATGCTCTTTATTTTCTGCGGTGCTCTACTGTTTGAGGTATCTATGGCCAAACTATGACATTTTATTTTGATTTGAAAGAAAAAATTCTTGTCATTTTTATTACATAGGAACAGTTTCATGTTTTATTGCTTTTAGTGTAAATCAGAATAGGAGAAGTAGCTTTCATTGTATCTCTGCCTATTTGCATATGATTGAACTTTGTTCAAGAGGAATGAGTGAAATAAATACTGCAGTGTAACTGTTATGTAGCTGGTTAGGGGATACTTCTGAATGCCAGTAACCTTCCATGTTTTTATTACCATACGTCTTACTGGTATTTAAAAAAAATATGCTTCAGTGGCATACCTTTGTCTATTTGAAGCTAAAGAGAAAATTGGTTGGCTTTGTATAAATTGTGCTCTCTAGGAGTAATTACTGAGAAATCTGAGATTTCATGTATGCTATGCATCTATGTAAGTGAAACAGCCTTCAGTATCATAGGAATCACAATCCTCTCTGCGTTTTGTTTTGTTTTTTTTTAGTATGGGGAAAGGAAAAGGTTGCAAAAAAAGCTAGTTTAACATTAGCTACTTTGACAGGGATACTGTATCCTATATTTATGCAAAAAGGTATTTTTTGCACAGTCTTGTGTTAGCTTGGGTATGTATGTTTAATGAGTGGTAAGTTACTTCTGTTTTGCTTTTGCGAAAATGGAGGGGTTGTTCCTGGTAGATCTTGTCACTGGTTGAAAAAACTACACAAATGCTTCCAAGTTGCCTTTTTGGAAGTTCCTTTAAAATAGGCAACATAAATCAAACCTTAAAACTTGAAAAACAGGCTCTGACAATGAACAGACAGACGACAAAATAGGTCTTCTCTGTTAATTTATTTCTATGAATCTGTGATTCAGTTTTTCTTCATCTTGCTCATAAGAAAGGAGACTATGAGTTAGTTATAGGTTTTCTTCTGCCTTCATTGTGTGAATTCTTACAGCAGTATTTTATTTTTGGCATGTGTCAATAGAGCTTTATCAGGGGAGCAAAAGCTTAGATAGAAATGTGTGAAAAAAGCATACAGCTGAACGTTACAGAACATTGGTTGTTAATGCCCCACAGATTTTTTGGCAGCTATTCATATCGGCTTGTGACTTTTAAATTAACTAGTCCTCAGAAAAGGTCATTTTACTGTGGATTATGTCTGCATAGATATTTTAATCCGTGCTCTTTTTTTTTTAATGGATAAAACGTGTATTTTGTATATGGATGTTCTGGACTAAATATGTTTTTTATCTGTGACTTTGGTACTCTGTCCTATTCTGTTTCATTGGTGCTTTCTAATAATAATTGTACTAGACCAAAAAAAAGAACAATTTTATTTAAAATGTTCAAATATTTGATGCAAGATTGTGCTTAAGGATTTCACATGCTTGCAGTAGGCTACAAGGAGATCTAAATTGCTAAAACTTTTTAGTAATTTAATAGAAATGGTAACTTTATGACTAAATGCATGAGAAGAACACTTGTGCAACACCTTCTTTCAAGGGAGTTTATATGGGTTTTGTGATGAAATTACAGGGTCATAACATGCTACTGTGCAAAATGTTCAGCAGGAGTAATTTCAAAGATAGACAAAAACTGTTGTATGTAGTCCAAACTACTATAGGACTGTGCTTGTACATAAATTACAAGGAGAAGCTGGTGATGAGGAGGCTTGGGGATGATCAAATAGCAGTCTACAACAGTCTGAAGGACAGATGTCATGGCATTGTAATTCTTAATGGTGCTAGAGGATGTAACAAATGACAGTGGTCACATCAGCAGCTTGGGAGGTTTAGAGCGGACATAAGGAAAAATGTCTGTGCTGAAATGATAGTGCAGCAGATTCCCAGAGATGTGGAATCTTGGTTCATGGAGATTTTTAGGATTCAGCTAGAAAAAGCCACGGCTCACCTGACTGGTGTTGGCAGTAGTCCCACTTTAAAGTGGGATGTGGGATTAAATGGTCTTCTAACATCCATTACAACCAACGTTTACATGATTCTATTAATTCTGTCTTCAAATGAGAGTTCATAAGTTTGATACAGAAACCAAGTGTTTTGCAAGACTGGATTTTTTTAATGGATAACACAATACTCATGCAGACATGTTTCACCTTCCTTCTCACTTGCACTTATCTCAGCAGCAAGTAAAGAAGAATGCACACCTTAACAGACTGGTGTCATGTACTCTCCTCTATCTACAAAGTGCCCTTCGTATCCTCACTAATCTCATGATACACTAACACATCTGCGAATAATACAGTGTTTATCAGAACGGTCCTACAGATGTTTATTTGAAAGACACAGATCCCATTCTTGGGAACATTGATGCAGTGGAGGTTTCTTCTTGGTCAGCAGCCATGCAAATGTATGTATTCATCTTTACTTGCAAGACGTGTTTAGAAAAATTTTGGTAACTAAGATTTCTGGATTGTGGAAAACCAGATTTTGAGTGATTGAGTCAGGCTGGCGAGAGACAGGAATTTATAAATGGAGGTAAAATAAAGCTGGATTTTAAGTGAGAAGTGGAGACATTGCTACTTGCATTCCAATAAACCACAAAAAGAAATTGTGAAGAACTATAGATATTTCTAGGTGAGTAAGAAGCTTGATCAGGAAGTAACCTCAGAAACAATGTGGAATAAAAGAAAGGGTGAGTCCAAAACAAGAGCTAAAATTGGAAGCAAAAAATAGGAGAAGAAAGCAAGGGTGATCATAAGCCAGGTTGGTTTGTGTTGTAATATGTTTTCAACCAGCAGTAAGTAGGTGGCTGTTTAGCGATGTTTAATGACAGGAAAAAATAAAGACCGTTGCTCAGAGAACAAAAGATGGTCTTAATTTTTATTTTTTGCAAGGTTATTGAGACTTTTTTTGACCTTGTAAAGGTCATATGCTACATTTTAACATATAAATAAGGAAACATTTATGAAAAACTTTTTCTGTTTGCTTACCGTGGTGAGAATATTTGAGCTTTACGGAGTCTGAGAAGTTGAATTTCTTCTTCTCCTCATGCACTGCTCCCCCTGTCCCTGGCACTGAGTTTTTTGTCCTTGCAGTAAAGTTTTCTACCAAGTCCAGACATAATGGTCAACGAGATTCTGAGACTACGTCCTCTTTTTAGCAGCAACTTCTGAAGTCTTATTTTGCTCACTTATTGAATAGGAAAGCTGTTGTGTCTTCTCTTTGGCCCTTCTCTTCCCAGGCCAATCATTTCTGCGGATACTAGGAAGAAGTGGTTTTCTTTAGTTTAGAAATGTTTTTCAGTATTGGTATGATTCTAATAAATACTGTAGGTTACAAGCAGATGATCTAAAGTGATTCTGGTAGAGCAGCTTAAGAAGTTACCAGCACTCACCCTGGGATGCGATAACTGACTCAATGGTCATTTTCCTGATTGGTTGCTTTGGGTGTTTTTTTTTTTTTAAGAAATATTTGCCTAATCAACAGCTGTTTTCTGTTCTATGCTTGGAACTCAATATTTTTGGGACTGTGATTTTTGTTTTGTTTGTAGTTTGCTGAAGTGACGCAGATCTGATGCTACAAGGAATTTTAGATACTTCTTTAGTAGAATCAGTAGTAATAGACATACACCACTCAAATACTTTTAATTATTTACCCACTGTTGTGTAATGAAAAAAAAATCTATGAAGTACAGCAAGCTTTCCTAGTGCTCCAGTGGGTGCCAGAAATAAGACTAAAGAACGAATTAATGCATGTATAATTAAACCAACTCTTTGTAGTGTAGTAAAATCAACTCTTAGCTATACGCTTTTCACGCTTTACAGTATTGACATGTCACAAAATAATCTATAGCACCTAGTATCATCATTTAGCTAAATTCCTTTTTTCTGGAGTTAACCTCTATATATGCCTTCAAAAGATTTGAGAACTTAGCTCAGGTGTCAGAAATAGCTTTGTTGCAACATGCATGAAAGATGAGGCAGCACATCCAAAGTCCTGTGCTGTTTTGGCTACGCAGCTACTGTCAGGAGTTAACGTGTTTGTATATCAGTACTGCAATAAAAGCCTTCCCAGCTTTTTATTGGTACGCTTAAGTAGTTTCCGAGTTTTTGCTTTTCCCCATAATAGGTGTGCATAGTGATACATCAGGTTTTTTCTTTGTTTGTTTTAAAATGTTACACAAGTAGCAAAGTGGAAGAGGTTCTTGATTACTGGAAGGAAGTATAAGTGAACCCTGCCACGGATTCACAAAGAGTGAATCTGTGGAACTAAAGTCTGGTTGGCCTCATCTCAGTTCCAAACACGAAGGACAAGAAGGTGATTGTGGTGGTCAGCAGGGGTTTGTGAACGGGAAATTATGCTTGACTAACCTCATAGCTGGTCATTTTGTCACAGAAGGTTCAGTAGATGGGAGGGAAAGTGGTAGCTGTTGTTTATCTTTAGCAAGATTTCTAACATTCTCATCAACAACTGATGAAGTATGGGCTAGGTGAATAGACAGTGAGGTGGACTGAAAACTGGCTGAAGTACTGTGCTCAAAGGTTTGCCATCAGAGGTGTTAAGACCAGCAGGAGGCCAATCACTAGTGGAGTGCCTCAGGGATCCATACTGGGTCCTACATTGTCTAGCTGCTGCTTTAATGTCCTAGGTGATGGCACGGAGTGTGCACTCAGCAAGTCTCAGATGATACAAAACTGGGAGGAATGGTTTACACCAGATGAGTGTGCTGCCTTTCAGAGGGACTTGGACAGGCTGGAGAAATGGGCTGACAGGAACCCTCTGAAGTTCAAGCTCTGCATCTGGGAAGGAATAACCCTATGTACCAATATAAGCTGAGGGCTGAACAACTGTGAAACAGAGTTGCAGAAGAGGACCTTGGGGTCCTGGTGGACAACCAGCTGGCTATGAGCCACCAGTGTACCCTTGAAGCAAAGAAAGCTAACAGTCTCTTGGGTGGCATTAGGAAGAGAACTCCCAGCAGGTCAAGGGAGGCGATCCTTCCCCTCTACTCAGCACTGGTGAGGCCACATCTGGAGTATTATGTCCAGTTTTCGGCTCCCCAGTACAAATGAGGAGAAGCTGTGATTTTTCAGCCTTGAGGAGATAAATTTCAGGAGGGGGTGTGTGTGAATCTTATCAGTGTGTATAAGTAGGTATCTGAAGTAAAGAAGACGGAGCAAGCCTCTTCTCAGCGGTATCCAGTGATAGACCAGGAGGCAGCGGACACAAACTGATACACAGGAATTTCCACTTACGCATAAAAAAACTGCTTTTTTACTGCCAGGGTGGTCAAACACTAGAATGGGTTTCAGATAAAGGGAAGGAGGATTTCTTTACCATGTTGACTCTAATGTTGGTTTTATAAGTCTTAATTACTTACGGAACTGTCAAATACTATTTTCTTGGTTTTCCCTGTTATAAAATATTTACAGCTTTTAATTGGTAAAATAATTTCTTTCTAACTTTGTAAACTTGAAAAAAATAGTTTCGGAACGGTTTTAAACGATGCTGTGTGGTTTGCTTTGTTTTTCAGCCATTCGTATGTTGGCCCAGATTACAGCGCGCAAAAAAACACTGGAAAAATTTCTCTAGAACAGATCGATACTGTAAGTCCTCTGTGTTTATTGATTTGTGTTGTGTGCTGATATGCAACTTTCTAAATTCAAGTACTCCATGTACAGAGAACATATAAAGCCTTTACCTTTTTATGATTCATATTTGCTTTGTAACTCCTGAGAGCTACTTGAATGAAAGTGTGATAAAGTCTAAAATGGAGCAGAATTAACTGAAAAAGCATCTAATCAGGATTTAGACTGGAGCTATAATGAATTGCTTAATTTGCTGATGAATTTTGTGTACTTTCACAAATACCTAACATAATTATAAACAGTATAAACAAAATTTTCTTAGTTAATAGTTTTGCAACCCACGATGTTTAGTTTCTGATTATTATATTGCAAGATTAGAGTCAAATGTTAAAAATAAAAATGCAAAGCCCAAGTAAACTTTAATGTTACTTTTTTTATCTCTGAGATCTTGCTTTATAAGATACCGTATTCTTCAGGGGAAAAAACCTGCAGATCAGTTGAGATGGATTTTACACCTGCTTATAGTTTTTCAAAGGTGTTTAAAAACACCCATCTCCTCCCCCAACCTCAAAAAACTGTAACAAAGGTCACCTTGCCATTCCAGAAGCTAAAATAAGGAAGAAGCAAGAAACGTTGTAATGGAACTGTAGATATATTTTTTCCTGACAGCAATTAAATCAGTGTTACTTTGTAGCTGAAGATCGTCTGATACTACCACTTGTATTACTCTGTCCTTTGGATTTTGTTCTTGAGATGGTTATTGGATTTGATGGCTCATGGACACACTGATGTTGCCATCAGGCCCATGGTGCCCTGTACATGCATATCTTTTTCATTGGTATTTTCAAGTGAAGCTAATTAATAATCACAATAAGCATATATCCTACAAATTAAATGGTCAGTTTGCCTTAAACACAAATTCTTCTCTTGACAGCTTTCTGTGAAATCATTCCCTCTTTGCATGCGCCAGCTGCACAAAACCCTACGTGATAACCACCATCTCCGTCACGGGGGCCGTATGCAATACGGACTGTTCTTAAAAGGCATCGGATTGACTCTGGAACAGGCACTGGAATTTTGGAAGAAAGAATTTATCAGAGGAAAAGTGGATGCAGACAAGGTAATTCATTAAATGGGAAATATCTGCATATGCGAATGTGAGGATGTAGTTAAAGTGTACATTATCTACTTTAACAGCATCTATTAAAATATGTGGCACAATTTGGCAAAAGACACGGTAATGTCTTTTGAAGGTGGTTGTGGTGTTTTTGTCTTTGCTTATGATTTTATTAGTTTTGTATGTCATTCTCCTGAAGCATGGGGAAAAAAGGCAAGCCACAAAGAGGCTTTTTATAGATGAGGACTAGAAAAATCTTACTTTACCACTTAATTACTAGGAAACTGATGTCCTTTAGGAAATAAGGGTACTATGTGCCTAATTTAATTCACCAAGCAGGCAAGTGACCACAAACAGCACTATCTGAAAGGCAAGGTTAGCCTTTTTTGTTGGTTTATTAAAAAAAAGAAATTGGACAGCAGTGTGTGAGGTGAGCTTGCCTTAGCAAATCTGCAGTTGAAGGATAAAAGAAGAAACTGAAGGTGAACGAAGACAGAAGAACATGTTCAAGGAAATAGTGAGAGAATACTGTTCAGTGCAATGGGCAGCATTATCGACGTAGCAGTCATTGGCCTCACCCTGGCTAATAGTTTTGAAAGTATTGTGAGTGAGGTAAGTGTAACACGTGTGTGGTGTCTCTCTGAGAGCACGAACAATGCACACTACTTTTTGGAGGTTTGTGACTTGCTCCTTACCTTGAACAGCCTAGGTAGAATCAAGCAGGCTTCCTCTCTCATCCGTTTCTGCCTGGCCTGGGGTATGTGTTAGAGCAGAAGTTTCAGACCTTATGTCAGCTTTGTTTGGACTGTGATACTTTACATTTACTGTTGTGAGATCTCAGCTTTCCAGAGTACTATGCAGTATTTTGCAGTGTTTAGTAGACAATCTCTTTTGTTAACTTAGGTTCTCTGGGACGTGGCTATTTATGCAAGATAAAGGGCAAAAAGTAGTGCTGGCTACAATAAACTATGGTACATACGTCTCTTTCAAGTCACGGAAGATAGATCAACTGGTCTGCAGATTTTTTGGGAAGAGGAAAGGGATTTCAAGGTATGATCTGAATGAGTACCTAAATCTCTGTAAATCTAGCTCCCTAAATGGGATATGACTTAAGAAGGGAGATGTATTTTGTTAAAAAATAAATCTAAAATGCATTCCCTTACAAGGTTTCAAGAAAGGATTTGAAGAGAGTCAATAACTTAAATTTTGCAGTTGAATGCCAATTAGTTACTAGTTGAATTCAGGAAAATACAGACTTTTCAGTTGCTATTTCTTCTGCTTAAAGGAAATGGAAAAAATAAAAGCAAGCTATCAGAAACAATAACAAGGTAAGTATATACTCTTATTTCTGTTCTAATAAAGTATTGTGTGAACAGATTCAAGTCCACCTACTTGTACTTTGACCCTAGATATGTGCACATGTATGAAGACATGTATGCATCTTGCATCCTGTTTTCAGTCACAGGGTACTTGGTGCTATAGCTGTCTTGATAGGCCCTGGAAATTAATGAAGTTTTATGTTCCCGTGTTTAGCTTTGGAAATTAGAAAGCATATTGTGAATGAAGCGAGGGGTTGTAGTGACTGCATTTTTCATGAACAGGCTGCTATTTCCATGTGGTTTTCTTTCTTCTCAATTTCTAGATAACCAACTTCAGACTGGGATAAAAAAAAAGCTGTTTTTAGACACCTATAACTGAAGTCAGTGGGATGTGGTTTTCATAGTAAAATGTCATATAATGTTTAATGTCCTGAAAAAATGAAGATTAATACAATTCTTATTGGTACTTTCTTCTCTTGACATTTTTATTTTCTGACACTCATGCCATTGTTCCATTCCTGTAGAGTGGAGATAATTACACTGCTGTGTCTTACCGGAGCATTGTCAAGATACATGCATGATACTTGCTGAAGACTAAGGTTAATTATTTGTTACTGACTGGTGCATTGCAAAGAGGGAGTGTTCAATTTGCTGCAAAAGGTTATGGTTTCAAAACTGTGTGTTCACATTCGTCCTTAATGGCTGCAACATTCACGCCAGTTCTCAATCCTAAGAATTGTTGGCACATCACCTCAGTCTTCAGCAGGAAAGAAGTTACCTTGAATGCAGCAGTGGTGCAGTGGAGTGTCTACCACCAAGCTAAGTGTAGGCACAAGGAAAATTTGCACCAAAAAGAACACCTCGTGTGCTCCGAATCACTGATGTGGACGTACCCCAGGGCTCATTGATAAAAACACCGTAGAAAAGATTTTAAGAAACAAGGTATAAGTAGTGCCTACAAAGAAAGCACTGAAACTGGTAGAGATGCTCTGTTGAGGGGGGAAATGATCATGTACTGGCATGTTCACAACAGAGAAAAATGCAGAGCACAAAATAAAAGCGTTTTTTTCATTAGACACTGAAATTAGAATTGCTCTGCAAATTGCTAGGCTAAGAGTGCCTAAATGGTAAATTATTGTTGTTCAGATGATAGGATCAACTGTCAAATGGTGGTAGATGTTACTTGTGACTGAATGGTTATGCCAGTTGGCTGCATAACCTCAGTGTTATTTTAAGGCTGGTTTGTTTTTTCTGTAAAATGAAATCTTACTTTAAACAGGTATTAATTCCCAGAGATTTTTTGACATCCTGTTCTTGTTGCTTAAAAAAATAACTGCCCCCTTCACCCCCATAACGAGGGAGGTAACTCCAGTATGCTTTTAAAATACTTGAAACAGGAAAATAATAGGGTGAATCAAGATGAATTAAACAATTACAGTATAGATGTAAAAATGCTCGGATAGCTGAAAATAAAAACCTCATATAGTGAAGATGCTTACTTGACTGTTAATTTTTTCAGATCTATTTGTGTGCTCATTCTGTGAATGTGAAATCACAGACTTGAAAGATGATGCGGTGTTTAGAACAAAAGGGAAGAATGAAAGATGGATCAGTTTCTTTAAGGCATTATTCGGTTACATCTTTAGCTGATAGGCTGGAATCAAGGTTTTGATACAGATGAATGACTTAAAGGCAACCCATCACTTTCTGCTTTCCTTTGCTACGTATATGCCTGTGACATATATTCCTGTTCTTAGCAGTGTTTGGTGCATGGGGGTATGAAATGCTCTCTTCTAGGACTCTGATCATTTACCACTTTTTACAGAAGAGACAGTTGCTAGTTGTGTTGGTTCTGTGTTGAAAAGTATTTCCTGTCATATGGCTTAATTTTCCAGATCATCTTACTGCAGCTTCATATGGCTTATTGTTTTCTGTAGCAGTTGATCACAAGTGACAGTGAGCAGGTTGTTTTCTAGTTGTCAGAGGTTCCTGTCTGAGGTATAACTCTTCATCCCTTCCCACCAGTGAAGGTCCTTGTGACAGATGTTTTCCTGGAAGAAAGAAGAGGAAAGCTTACTTAGAGTTAACCTTGCTCAGGATCTGTGATTGATAAAGAATCAAACCCTTCACAAGGAAGCTTGTGAGCTTCAGTTGATTATTAATATATTCCAGATGTTTCTTCCACACATGATGATCGTACATGAAGCTGAGGACAGGCAACTTACCAGCCATATACTGCATCAATATGCAAAGGAATATGTCTTCTACTCTGTTAAGAAGTAATGAAACTTTGGGATGAAGATACATCACAATGAGATGGTTCCAGTAATTTTATTTTCCTGGATCTTCCATTTGTATTCCAGATGATTTTAGGAGGTCCTTGAATCAGGATTCAGGAGTGAGGCATTACCTTGACAGCAAAGAGCTGGTGTGGTGAATGTTTCTGTTGGGGCCAACCAGATATTCCATGAGGGTGAGCTTGCACTAGAGACCTCCTGAGGTCCTTTCCAGCCTGAGTTATCCTGGGATTCTACATACAGAGCTGAATACATGTAGAAGCACAATTTTTTTGTGAGGGCTAGCCACTAGAGGGAGACAAGATCATAAGGAATAAACAAATATAACCTATAGATGTGAATTAAAAGTGCTTATGCTATAATGCTTTGTAGGTCTATAAAACTATATTATAAAAAACCCCCATGTATTTCAATGAAAATAGAAATAGGCGCTTGATAATCTGCAGGGCAGTGCTTTTAAGCATGCACAACTATCCCCAGTGCAATTTATAATGCATGGATGATGTGGTGGTTCTTTAAAACAAGCTCCACCTCCCTAAACCCTCAGGAAAATTTTCTTTCTCAGTCAGTTGGTTACATTTGGTTTTGGTATTTTATTTTCTCATTTGTTTGAGATTTGGGGGTTGATTTGCAGCTATTTTTTTTTTTTCACTTGCCCACTTTATCTTGGGTAATGGTGCCTACTATTTTGGGAACATATTTTGATTCATAAATCAGAAAAGGATCTTTATTATGTCACGTTTTTAATTATAATTCTCTAATTGAATGTCACTTGCTACTTTTATTCTTCAGTTATTTAAACTTTACACATCTGCAGCCTAGAGTGACATGTTGAACGGCAGGCCACAATATTTAACATCTAAGAGATAAAGATGTATTTATAATTGAAATTCCTTTGTACAGATTAAAATCTGATCTTTTTCAAATTATATATTGGTAGTACTGTAATGCAAATAGATGGCTAGGCTTGAATTCTCCTGAGATGTATAAAGGCTACTGTAGAACTTTAAGGAAATGTTTGCTTTCTTCTCAGATATATAAAAAAAAAAAGTAATACAAGTGCAGCATATATTACCTGTAAAATCTTATCACCCTGAAATCTGTGGAAGATTATGTCATGGTAACAAAATATTAATATAATTAGGCATATTGGCCTTGCTTTCATTGGTTATCAGGGGACTGGATAGTCAAGTTCTTAATTAAATTGTATTTTTGTGTTGAACTTACCATAAAATGAAATAGAATTTTTTTTTTTTTCTTCCACTGGTGACTGTAAAGATTAGCTTCAGCAGAACCACTTACTACCTGTATTTCTCTTTCATTATCTGGAAATTATCATTTCATACTCTAGCTGTAGTGAGAGAGAAAAAGTGAATTTTAAAGATTTCGAGTGAATCACTTTTATTCTGTATTGGCAAAATGACATTCTATTCATAATGTTGTTATATGTTGAATGGCTATGCTTACCTGGTATAACTGAGCATAAAGAAAGTCAAAATTCTTTTATGATATGTTTCGAAATGTTTTCTGTATTCTACAAAGTTAGCTCTTGAAGTTGCTTTAATAACAGGCTAAAAGTGATTTAATTGTCAGAAGAAACATGAAAATATATTTTCATTTACATGACTCGTTTTGATTTCCAAACTTACTATTGACTTTTTTATATTAAACCTTTTCTTTAAATGCAAATTTGAAGGAAAAAAAAAGGTAATGTGCAATTGTTGTGGGGGTTTCAAGAGAGTAGGAGGTTCAAGTGCATCCTAGGCATGTAGGCTTGAAATAAAAATTTAATACTTAATTTGAATTTCAACCCCAAAGGCTAAGGGAAAGGACTTTCGGATTTCACTCTTCCCGAGTTTTTGTGTGGCTTCGATTTGGGGATTTTTTTTTTCTGTGTAGTTCTTTGTGGCATTGCTCTGAACAGCCAGCTCTATGAAATCAGAGTGTTTGTGCAAAACTGTGAAGTGACTCGACTGAGATGCCAGTTGTTAGGAGCTGAACAGCCTTTGCCACAGTGATACTGAACACCAAGTTAAAAATGTCCATAGTCTGAACTCCATAGTCATGTTAGTTTCCAGAAATCGGCTTTACAGCAGTGAATTGATCGTCAGGAGATCTACTCCTTTCACATAGCTTCCTTAATGAGGCTTTTTTTTTCATGTAAGTTGAAGCCTGGAGGTTAACAGGTGCATTGTTCAAATGGGACGTAACTGTTGTTGAAGGTGATACTCATGTGAAGAGAGGTGGCTGCTGAGATCGATTAGCTTTGTGTTTTAATAAACAATATGCAGAACAGGTGTTTTGAGTGTATTTATTTTATAGTCAAATTTTATACAACTAGGCCTGAGAATGAAAAGCATGACTTGAAGCTAGAAATGAATGATTGCTGTGTATCTGAGTCAAGCTGAATTTGTACAGCTTTCTTGTAGGTTGTAGCTGGAAAAAGTTTTTGTTTTCTTTCATTTGGCTATAGCAATTTGCTAATAAGCAGTGAAGAGTTGGACTCAAATAACTGAAAATCCTGAGGACTTATGTAGTGAACAGCTATTATCTTCCCCTTTTGGTTCCATATGAATGGTAAGAGCTGAGCCTCAAAACTACAAATTTCTTGCAGAATCTCTGTGGTCTGGCCATGGTGTGTAGTCCAAGGAATTGTAATATTCTTCTTTAACTGAATGGAAAGAAGTTTCAATTGCCATAAAAATTCGGTTATTTTTAGCAAAAAGTGTATCACAGTAAGTATGTTAAGTCTATGCAAGATTCTTGCTGTCATATGTTATCATTTTTATTTGAAGTTGTGTTTTGAAGGTGGGAATTTGTCCTTCGCATCCTGTGCACATTCATTTATGCTTGCTAGCATTCTGTTCCCTTTTCTTGTGGAGCACTTCAGAATCTTGAAACACTCAGAGGAGCACTGTTGGCATATTGCTGACATGCTGGTCTGTGTGGTTTGATTTCATCAGTTTTTGTATCCCTATTGATGAAAGCAGTAGGAAAGAGATCTATAAGAGAGGACTGAGTAACCGTGTTCACAGGGCTGGCATTTGATTGTATCCAAGTAGTAGGATTAAATGTGAATAACTTCTTGCAGAGTCCTATTAAATTCTGCTAAGTCATAAGAAGGAGCTGGGATAAGATTCCTCGCTGACTGTATCAAGTGTAGAGAATATTAGCAGTGCCTATAAACACATAACCCTGGTCTGTGGCTAGAGGGAAGTCACTATCAGCGTTGGCAAGATACTTCTGTTCAGTGTTGGGGATGTGATCGTTCTGGAAAGGCGGCAGAAAATTAGCTCATCTAGTTAGAGGTAAAAATAGCTGTTAGCTTCCTGTTGAATTAAGCATCATGAGATCAAATGGAAGTAGTTTAAAGTTGTTTGCAGCAGATGGTGATTTGTATTAGGACTTAAATAGTAGTATGGAATTGCTGTCATTAAAATAACATGCCATGTTGTATTTATGGAGATTACTGCATGATATGATTAATAATACAAGTTTTGCAAAGCAGGTGATACTATTTCTACTTTGCTGACGAATAGGAAATCCTGACTTTGCTGCAAATGGATTTACCGGTAACATCTACATTGTTCATGATACACAAATGTGTGCAAATTTGTAGGTGTTGCTGCTCTGACCTCTTTATTAAATGAAGAATATAGATATGTGTTGTGTGGCTGCTTATTTCATAGTCCATTTTACTTTTTTTCCCAAATTAGGCAAGTAAATGAAGCACATCATAGCTGCAGTTGACATATAAGAAGTCAGATGATGATAAATCAGGTGTGAATATAAGATTAGATGTTCTTTGTGATACATGGTAGAAATGTCCTATGACTTGCTTCAGCAAAATAAGGTGAAAATAATCAGTTTTTCACTGTTTCTGCCCGTATGCAATGTAGGTAATCATCACTGAAAAGGTATTGTTAACCTACAACTTTATATAAATATATAAATAAATGAATATGTATAGTGTGTGTGTATATATTTATGTACATATAACCTGAACATGATTTAACTATGTTCAGAAGTTGTAAAAATAGTAGTAAGAATAGTAATACATGGTAAGTGGTGCATAACGTTGTGCTATTGAATTCAACTAGTTAACTTGGGTGGTATTTAAATTTACAGGTAGAATATTCACTTGTAAAGGGATACTCTGCCCCCAAATTAATCATGCTTTTTAGTGTCAAGTAATGGAGTCAGTGGCATTTCCGAAAGCAGCCATGTTCACTTTCTTCCCCCTCCTCGGTGGTAGGTGCTGCGTCAATGCCCTGTACCTTTGGGTGGGGAAATAACCTGCGGCTTCACTTGGTACTGTTCCCTTTCAGTGTGCTTTAGAATTTTGTTTTGCCTGTCATATCTGGAGTTCTGAGCACTAGAAGGAATAAACCCAACCCAAAACCTTACTTTTTTACCCTTTTACTTGTAAGGATGTATTTTACTTTAAAACAATAAGGTCCTTACTGGTTTATTGGTAAAGTTAAGCATGCTAAAGAGAAAGTGTCTTTGGGACATAATTATGTCGATTTAAGAGGGTGAAGTAATTTTGATTATGCCCTGTAGCTAATGTAGGTGCGTATTAAACTCAATCATGCTTCTGTATATTTCCCTCTGAAACTTTATTTTCTCAGGCCTTAAATTACTAATCAGCATATCAGCGTGTCTTACAGTTATATAAGCTTACTGAATACTGACAAGAATCCGTTTCCCTATTTGTCATTTTATATTTTAACTTTTTTCATAAAACAATATTTTTGTTACGGAAACTCTATTTTGAAAAGCCTTTAGAATTAACAAAAGTTAATTTTTGTGTAGCAGATTTGACATCTTGAAGCAATATTTTTAAATGAAATGGAGCTTGTATAAATGTTATTTTTCACCACATTTTTTTTTTCGTGGGTGTTATTCAAATAGACCACAACTGATGATGATGTAGTAGAAAACATAAATAATTTTAGACTGTGATATTCTTGGAGGTTATTGTGTGGGCACATAAACATTCTAGGAATCACAGTAGGAAGTGCTGTGGTGTAAAAATCTGTGCTCTCACTCCAAACACAATCCCTTTTTCACTTGCTACCAGATTTCTCAATTGTGTTTTGTTAAAACTGGAATTGTGCAGTCTTCGTTGTGAAGCCAGAGTTGCAGTGACATTTTCTTACGATTATTCACTTAAAAAAAAAGGCTGAATTAATTAAAACTGTTAAAAATGTACCTCCCTTCCCTCTGATTTTCAGTTTTCATCATCTGACTTACATTATACGAGAAAATTTTTGATGATGAAAATTGTGGCGTGCCTTAGGGACAGAGAAGAGCTCTAGCTACATTATCTCTCTTCTGGGACATTAATTACAAAGCTGGCATAATTTTAGTGGTGTTTTTTAACTGTATTAGCTACCATAAAAAGAAATACCATCAGTTTTCATAGTTCACAGAATCACAGATTGGTAGGGGTTGGAAGGGACCTCTGGGGATCATCTAGTCCAACCCCCCTGCCGAAGCAGGGTCACCTACAGCAGGCTGCACAGGACCTTCTCCAGGCGGG
>Ga0065711_1003522_pt1 | contig 27572 bp, 10 predicted proteins | sample Hoacrofraction12_FD_59098 | JGI IMG/M metagenome (GOLD analysis project Ga0065711, IMG submission 59098) | Hoatzin crop microbial communities from Cojedes, Venezuela - Epithelial fraction 12 v2 (version 2) | ecosystem: Host-associated > Birds > Digestive system > Esophagus > Crop | place...
TCCGTCACCCTCAGAGGGAAGAAGTTCTTCCTCATGTTCAGACGGAACTTCCTGTGCTTCACTTTGTGCCCATTGCCCCTTGTCCTGTCTCTGGGCACCACTGAAAAGAGTCTGGTCCCATCCTCTTGACATCCACCCTTGAAATATTTATAAACATTTATAAATATAAACATTTATTAATATTTATGTTTATATGTTCACACCTTCCTTTGTCTCATGTGTTCAAGAGAAAGAAGAGTGATTAAAAATATTTCGGTGTTTTCTGTCCACATTCCATGTCTTGACTCGTATCAGATATCATTCAGAATAAAAATGTGGTGATCAGGCTAACCCCCACTGGTTTCTCTGTAGTCTTTATGGTGAAATCTCCAGCTGTGAGCACAAACCCAGACTGCTGTGAAGTGTCAGTGCTCCTACATTGAACATTACTTTGAATGTTAAGAGTTCAGGCTTGTAGAGCATTTTGGATTTTCGGCTAGGTCAGTGGAATAGCACTACTGTAAGGTACATTACCAAATGTAAGAGGCACTCTCAGGTTTTGCAGGAAGGGTAAGCCCTAACATCTGAAATCAAAGTGACAGGATTGAAGGTCAATTCCAACAATTTCACAGTGGTTTAGTGCAGGAATACATTCTATTCTGCAACAAACTTTCATCAGTGTCAAGACCAAATTAGATTTGAGTCAATTTTCATTTCAAAGTATTCAAGACACTGTGATAATAGGTAATGGTAGCTAGCTGACCTGAGTAAAGGCTTTGATTTAATCTCTTAAGTTCAGTTAATGTTTTAGTTTTATCCAGAGCCCACTATATTAAGAAACACAGTTGTCATGGTTTTCCTCCAGTTCTACTTTCCCTCTGAAGGTATTCCTAAACCCAAGACTAATATTACATTCGTCAGCTAAATTAACTTGGGAAAATAAAAATGGCAAGAACAACATTTCCAGATGTAAGCATCCATTTGTTAATACACATTGCCATCTGGAGAAACCTGAAGATACAGTATTTGCACTGAAATCTGACATGCTAACTCTAAAATACTTGGAACTTTCTAAAGTTTGTTAAACATGTTATTTCCAAGCCATTTGGTGTATATTATTACTGATTTTCTTAATACTGTGAAATTTACATTTTCACAGAAATTATGCTTTTTTTAACTTAGTGGAGGTAGGAGGTAGTAAACATACTGGGCAGCAGGTAAATAAACTAAGTAATTACAAGAAAAACATTAGACATTTATTTAATAATTTATTTGTAGGTATAACAGTATTCAGAACAAAAAGACAAATTCATCTCTATTAGTCATATGGAAACATTTAAGGACTTCTAAGATATAAATCTTTGTTTTAGGAAAATATTCCAACACTGTTGAAAGAGTTTGAGGAAGTTGCTGTGGAAATTGCTGCGAGATCTTAATGTCAGAAAAGGCTTCCGAAAATTAAAGAGCTGCTGACACCTCATGGCAAACTTTAAAAACCGTTCTCAGCAAACACAGCACTACTTCTGTTCTATCTATCTGTCGTGTTTTCTTTACAGTAAAGGGCGTTTGTTTGAAAACAGTATCTTTGTTTACTAAGCCCGCATTTTGCAATAGCAGCTGGGTCAAAATAAATTTTATGACAGTGCCAAAGAAACATTCTGAATTCAGGTAAGCAAAAAATAGCAGGAGCAAATGAATTCTTAAGATGCAAATATTGTTATTCGAAGGTTTTCCAGGATGCAAAAGAGTGGAAAACAGATATAGAGACAAAGCTGCTTTTGTGTACAAATAAAAAGGTTAGATATTCCATCTGTAGGTTACACTAGTCATTAACAGAGAGGTGCTGCTAGTATAATACATACTTCTATTCCTTTCAGTGTTATAATCCTCTCATTTGGGAGTTATTATCTCAGCTGTTTCAAATAACACAAAGCTGACATTCCATGTAAAAGGTTGTCAGCAAGTTGCATTTTTTAACGGCTCAAAGCTGCTGAGAAGTTTTAAAGCTGTGGAACAAAAAAACCAAAAGGTATTTTTGCAATGCTTCTGATATTTTCTCTCCTCCACCGCCACACCTTTTTTTTGTGCCTTGAAATATCTTGTGTTGAGTTGGATGATGTTTCCTGACAGAGACACCTTTCAATCTGCCAAGGGCTAAGTGTGTGCTGGAGTCTAAGACAAAAATCCAAACCAGAAAAAAAATTAAGTTCCAAAGCAGAAACCTAAAATACTGGAAAAGTCATTCTTCCAGTGTAAATAGCAGCTGAGAGTTAAAATGTGCCATTTTGGAAAATGAAGCCTACAACAACCAGTCTGGGAGGCACCAGATCTGTGTGGAATAATTTTGAACACTAACAATTAACTTCCTTCAATAGCGTGTACATGAGAAGGCATCAGACAGCCCCGTCGTTGCGTGGGATTCCTGCACAAGTGAAGGCATTATGGTCAGTCAGATCTGCAATCACGGTAAGAAATGCATTGCATGCAGCACCAATCCAGCAGCAGTTTTACACTTTCCAAGGCTACAGCTGCAGGTATAAGCTGTTTAAGGTAAATGTAGGGTGTTTATTCCCTCCCATAAAATTTTGTTAACATCTACTCATGCAATGTTTTTTCCTGAGGCTTCTGGCTATTTGGCAAACCAGCTCTGAATGAATTCTACCTACAAAATGCAGATAAAATATATGGAACACGTGCTTTAGATAAAACCTTACTTTTGGGAAATACGTGGATATTGTTGGAAAAAAGTTTAAGTGGGCTGCTGTATAAATTGCTTAATGTAAATTAGCTTAGCATTTCCTGATGTAATAAATTAGCTTGTCACATCAGGAAAGGTTTCTGAAAATGAAAGAGCTGATGAGTTCAAATGAGTTCCAGACAATTCAGTCTAAATGTCGAATCTATCTAAGGCAAATGTACCTAGAACCTGTAGAACACAGTTTGTGTATACTGCAATGAAGATCCTCAATGAAGAAGTGTATTTAGATACTCCTGGACCATGCAATGTAGTGACAGCTTAGCAGGTGTGTAGTCCCTTTTTTTTGGACTGATCTTTAGTTATATATCTTACTTGTAATAATATAATTATTACTGTTGTCATTATTATTATTTCTACGCTGTAGTGCCTGGGCAAGATGATCATGAGCAAGGATCACACTGTGGTAGACATTGTTTCCACAAACAAAAGGTCAGTTCTTCTGAGAATTCTTCGAGAGTAGAGAGTATTGACATATGCTCCATCGGTCAATGAAGACCAGCATAAACTTGGTCAGCAATGAGGCCAGCTTGTTCTGTCCAGATCTTTCTACTACAATATGAAGACAGTAACCAACATAGGCCATCTCTGAACACAGGCTTCCAAAAGACAGTAATGCCTCTCAATATGACCCTGATGTCTTTTATTAAGAGTATGAGATCTCCTTTTAAGTCAACGGGGTTTAGACTCTTTTAATAGCTTTCAAGAAATCCACTGTCTCTGTATTTTTAGTAATGCAAATATGTGCTCCAAAGACATGGCAGCATCTCTCCTGGGGCCTACATTTTGTAGCCCACCACTGCCGTCACTATTCATTTCTGTCTTGCAAATTCCTGTCAGGACCCCTCATCGGGAGATTACATGATATTCAGCTCAATTTAGACAGATGCTGAGCTTTCTTGTCTGAGCATTATGCTTCCTCTGGATCCAGACCTAAGCTTGGCTGAAATTCACTCCTCTGCACATGTACCAGGGCAGCACACAGGAGCAAGGGGAACAGATTCAACCCACTCCCCCCTGAACCTGAATGTCCAAGTGGAGACCTATCCTGGCTACTTTTTCCAGCCTGTAAATTATGTCAGAAGTGAATAAGAATGAATCCCATGGCCCCTCTCCCAGCTCGCCCACAAGGGACTCTCACTTCTTCCTCTTTGCGGCAGCAGACAGAAGCACTCTGTTCTTTGGCTTTGCCCACCAAATTGGAGACCTAAGTAATATGAAGGGTCTTATGCAAAGCCTTCCACCTTGGTATAAATTTCAAATACTGTGAGAAACAAACACTGGCAGCAAGATTAATCTTGAGTAAATGAAAACATTCCTTATCAAGTTTCATTTATATTCATATATACACCTTGTTAAATATTAAGAATGAGAAAACAGCTACACAAAGAGATAGATAAAAAATATTGAAAATGTTTAATTTGAAACGCTTCATTAAATAATTTCAGACAGTGCTACAAAATTAAATGGCTCAAAAAAGCTATTTCAGTTATCAGTTTTAGTGAAAATAAATCTGAAAAAAACTCTTCCAAGCAGTTCAGATGCTCTCTGTTAGTTCTCTGGAAGTCCTCCAGAGGAAAGAAATGTAATATATAACAGTGAATCCTTTTGTTTAATTTAAAAAAAAAACATTCCCAGTGATCAGCTTCTCATTTACTCTCCATCTAGTCTGAATATGTGTATTCATTAAATTCTTCTACCAACTTGGCCAGCCGCGAAATAGTAATGTTGGTATTTCTGGCCACATTTTTTTTTTTTTTTACAATATTTGGGTTATAGATTTTATGAAAAACATCTGTATCTGTAAGAATAAATGAATAGTCATGAATCTAAGCAGCAGCTTTCACATCCCATCCCTGAATGTCTCTTTGCAATGACAATGCATACATGAAAGTGAGTACAAACATGCCTTTGTATGCAGACCTGACTTCAGGAATATAACCATGAAGATAACTGACACTAAGCAAAGCTGTATTTCAGTGATTTCCTCTCTGGGCTTTGTCATGAAGTATACTGTTCCATAGTTTTTTATTCAGAATACATTTGCAGGAAGGGTTAGCAACTTCTTGCTTCCATTCTGCAGACTGAATAAGATACTTTTTAAAAAAAGAATCCTGGAGCAATCATAGCAGGATTGTAAAGAAAATAGTTTCTAGATCCATAAATTAGCATGAAATTCCTTCAGGATGAAAGTACTTCAGATCCGTATGCTCTTGTGGGCCACTTTGTGCTTGCTTTGAGTATCAGAAGGAAAGACAGAATGGTAACATGAAGTGAATATCACCCTTTTGTTGATGATTCTAGTAATAATTGTGAATTCCTAAAATTTTGAAAGTTTGCGCCTACCCTGGTAACTCCTTGGCCCCACCAGAAGCAGCAACCAGAAGAAAAGAAGGTCATTTATAAATACAGGATCTACCTAGTTACAATGATAAAAAGTTGTGGAGTAAGGAAGAGTTGTGCTTTGTTGCTTTGAATAAGGAGGAACATATTATGGTTCCTCTCCTGGCACCACAGGGCTATCACCTGTGCAGTCCCCTCTGTGATTAGAATACACTTACATTATGCTACGAGACATCCATGGCAAGGACCCATCCATACTATGGCAGTTCCAAGAGGATACAGGCCTTGATTCCAAACTCCACAGCACCAATTTTTCTATTTTTTCAAACTGTTATTCCATTATTGGAACAACAGACTCTGAGGCCCCTGCTTCTGTGATCAAACCTGGTTCAATATGTTGAAGATCTCCATCCTTTTGCAGTAATTTGAGTGATAAACAAGGTAGACTTTCACAAGTCACTAAAACACCAGTCTGTACAAGGATAGTACTTGCCAAAGTTGCACAATTTGGTAGTGACTTAAAGACCCAGCTCAATTTTACAAGTTTAGAATATTTTCGTTTTAGCGCTTGGAAAGATGCTAGTGAAAAACATTTATTCCCTTAGTCCTTACCGTGTGTTTTACTATGCAAAATTAATTTGCTCCAGAGCAGTTCAGTTCTGCTTGGCTTTACATAACAAATTCAAAGTGACTTGGTCCTTTCCTACTGGTTAACTTTAGGAGCAGTTTCTGCTGAATGAAATCAGATGCAAAAGTTTTTGCTTTTTGGATGTATGTTGAAACTTCAGAGGATCCAACATTTTACAAGACTACTGTGTAAGTCTTTGAACTCTAAGGTTTTCAAAGTTCGGGGACTTTCTGCGTCTCTACATTAATGATATCACTGTTTAAACTTACACTTCAACTTTCGAAGATTTTCTTCCCACATTAAGGAATGTTTGCTCAGCCCAAGCAAGAGTTGGCTTTTGTTGTCAGATTTCACAGAAAATTAAAACTTACACCTTAGATAATTTACTTTTGCCTTTGGCATACATTTCTGTAATTTCTGGATTCATATAAAAAATCTAGGTCTGTTGGTGATGCTTATATAAATTGTATGTGTAGCTATAATTTAAATAATGAAAATCCTACCTAATTTCCTCCAGGTTTGAATGTGAGAAACCATGCCATGTGGGAAAGACTCTTTTGCATAGACTGCAATCTCAAAAGAACAGATGACCTGATTAGCAGCAAAGTCCTGGTGTTTTTTGCATTTACGTATGCTGTGGTATGTCCTCATGGGTGCTTTTCACCTGCACTGTATTTCCCAACTCCAGTAGCTTTCTAGCATGTTATCACAAGCTATGAAATTTCACTGTCTGATTATTTCTTACTTTTCCTTTTTAAAAACTACACTACTGGCCTACATTAAACTTTGCAGGAGTTCACTCTCTTTGGAAGGAGGGTGAAGTAACGACCATTTTTCAGTGCAAGGACAATAATTTTCCACCATTTGTCTACCATAAAAGGCATTTACAAAAGAGTTTAAGCTATGCTTGAAATGTGTTATGTGGATGTCCTTACCATCTCCTGTTGCTTTTACCATATTGATGCAATTGCCAGACATTATTAATCCTGGCACTAGGAAGTTAGAGGTAAACCAATGCTTAAACTCTTCCAGTAACTGCTGCAAGTTATTGTCTGAAGTATACTTCACCTTGAGGTCTGCATATTGGAGCACTACTTGTGTCCTGTTTGTGGTAGTGGATAACATACTGCGGATAAAAATAAAATTAAGCTAAGTAACAGATACATTATTAGCAGAAAAATTATGTATATATTGGAGACCATTAAACTCTTCTTTCCAGACCATTCAATTTTCTTTACATGAGTTCTGATTACAAAATAGTAAAAATAATGGAAAATTCCTTCACAATGTTATGAAAGTTTTCCAAAAATACATTATAATATTCTCCATATCCCTTAAGTATTTTTTCCTAAGAACCACGTAAAAATATTTGCTATTAATATTTTAGGCAGCTGTTGAAAATACTAGTGGAAGATGAATTTTTGATGTTATTGTAAAACATTCAACTTGATTGTAAGGATTACATCATACCCAACTTGTTTTTAAGGGTGTTATTATGTGTAAAAATATATAAACGGTGACCACACCATCCAACCAAAACTTCTTCTTTTCATATTAGTGAACTCCCCCAGACAAGTAATTTCTGATAGACATCCAGAACAAAAAAACATGTTTACAAGTATTCTTCTCTAAGTAATCCACAGATCATACACATTCTGAAAATACTGGAAACGCAAAGTATTAAGTACTCGGTTAAATAGACAGCAGTCAGACAGCACAGAGTTTAGCTGATAACCATTCCTGTGAGTGTGGAACTTCTAACAGCCATCATTCTACAAAGTGTTTCAATTTTAAGTCTCCAGAGACCCTATTACAAAGTCAAAATTAATAAAAAGAAAATAAAGGAAGCTATAATGTTGTTTAAAAAAACATGCAAATTTTAACACAAAAGCTGTTAAAATAACATTACTGTCCGACTTAAACCTAAAAATACAAGGGAATTCCGAATTAGGGCAGATGCAATAACCTTAACGCAACCCCGTCGTGCCTACCAATTGCATACATATGGTATGTAAACTAACCCGCTGTTTTGAGACCCTCTGCTAAAGGACCATATGTGCTGCAATTGGTAGGCGCAGAAGAGCTGTGTGAAGGGTGCTTTGTGACTGCTTATACTGAGTTTCTTCTAGGTCTTTTTGGGTCATATTCACACCTTCATTACACCATAACCTGTTTGCTTCCCCATTTCTCTTTTCTCGCTGACTTTCCATTTATTCTGCTAGTTTTAGTTTAATTTGTTCTGAACATTACGACAAAAATCTTGACAGTAAGGTTTTCCTGCTGAACACTATTTGCCAAAATAACCACATCAGCGAAACTTCCTGTCCCTTAATCTCAAGAATTTTCACCTAAATAGCTTCCTCATGTCCTCTAAAATAAATGGCATGTCTTCGTGTTTTGGCCCTGTCACTTCAGTGACAGACACTTCTACCCAAGCTCAGAGATGTTTGCTTGGCTCCTCAAAACTTTCTTATAAATCTGAAAAAAATTCTATTCGTTCTGCCAGGTTTAGCACCAATGTGGTCTCCAGTACATGACACATTCGAGGTGCAATGTTTCACCACATTGTACTTTTCATCACTTTGACTATTCTCTAGGTAACTCAGTGTGGATTAACATCACCCATTTTCCTGTAAGCAGCAACATAAACCAAGATGTATCTTTTACTCCGTTAAATATTAATACTTATCATTTAATATTAAATAGACTGCATTCCTTTTCCCATCCCGATCTATACGATTTTTGAATGTCTTTTGAAAATAATTTAATAGGTCTAATCTAATACCCTAAAAAGAAAATGTTAGTCCTCCTAGGACACTGCAAATACCCACAAGCTCTAACCATCACGGTAAGTATGTGCAGGTAAAGTACAGCCTAAAACACAGAAAAAAAAAATTACTAATTAATAAATAATATAAATGGTGTGTGCTCATGACAGAACATACACAAAATACAACAGAAATGAACTGTGGGTCAGCAGGCAGTAGAACATCAAGTGTCTAAGGTATTTAGTCATTTTTGTGCTTTTGTGGTTATATTACCATGTAGAAAAGCATTAAAAAGAAATAAAATGAGCAATAAATATTGCTCTGGAGGTCTGTTTATCTGTCTAGTTTCCAAAACCCTTCACTGAGTTTTGAGTACTTATGTCAGCACTCACTGCAGGGTGGGGATTGTACAAAGGTGGTTTTGTTTTTCTGTAGTCTTAGGACTTTCCTAGTGCCAGATCAGTTAGGGTGGAAACTGAATCAGCCTCAGGCACTTTGCTCTAGGCTGCTCTACTTTAAGACAGTTACCAGTGGCCTCGTGGGGCCAATTTATGAGTAAGGTGTCAACTAGAAATATAAGTTGTATAGCCTCCCATCATGGACTGGTGCAGAACTCTTGCAGTGTCTCCACATGAGCGAAAGTTTCCTTTTTCTTGGTGGGATCCTCATGTGATTGGAATTGCCACTGTTAAGTGGTCCTGCAAGTGCACACTCCGAGGGACTACAGGATCTTAGCTACCTGTGTACAACCTAAGAGTGCAACCAGGACACTTCAGTAATCAAAATAAAGAAACGCAATTGTATAAAACTATAGGATTTTTCAGGAAAGGGGAAGGAGATGGGATATGTTCTATGTCTTTCAGGTCGGGTTTCATAGTTCTTTATATTTTGGAGAAAAGTTTTAGAGTGATAGGACTTACTGATCTCAAGCTACTAAGTTCACGCAATTAAACTGATCTTGCACTGTGTTCCAAAAATGTCAAACAGGACTTTAGCTGATGTTCTGCCATAAGAAATTGCAAGCAAGTAAGTTTTCTCCGATGTTACATTATTTTAGAATCCTGCATGCTCACTTTTCACTCCAGTGATTCCCGTATTTTGCTGACATTGTTCCATGTGGGCTACAAATGGAAAAACGGTATCTGAAACTTCTAGGACAAAACATACTAAAAGCTGTGTAGATGAAGTCAAGGTCAGAACCATGTCTAGAAAGAAATGGAGCATCTCAACAATGTAACAATTACTAATTTCATGTCTTTTTGAACACCTTTTCTTCTTAATAGCAGATGATCTTGCATTTAGCATCAACATTTATAGTTGTTATTTCATCATTATGGGGTTGAATTGAACTTGAAATATGAATAATTGCACAGAGATGGGCATCTAAGCAGCTTAGGTTCCATTTTCTTGTTAGATGGAAAATGATGAAGGATTCCTGGCCAGGTGCAAGCTGCTAGGATCCTGTTGACATAATTTTGAACTGAGGTAGACCCTAAGAGAAGAAATGGTTTCAAAGAACACAATATTCTTCATGAAATTTCTGCTTCTTATCCAGGTTATCCTTGAAGTAACTTTGAAATAAATTTACGTTCTTTTGAGAAAGCCTTGCTGCTTATCCGACTACTTCTGAAGGCTTGAAGTAGACTATATCAACAAATAATTAGATTTTGGAAGCTACCTCATGCAGGATAAGATTTGAGAGCTGTTAGTATTCTGTGTGCCATTATACAAAACAGGTAACTCTTTACATCTGGAAGTATTAACCTCAAGTTGTTTGCAATCTGAGGTATGAAGATATGATAATCACGGAATTATTTTTTTATTTCTTAATACCCTTATCTGATGATAAAGTATTCCAGACAGAAACCTGACAGGCATTGTGCTAGACGAGATGTGCTTTTTAGTCAACTTCCTCCTTATTTTCAAACATTTCTCCTTTCACTCTTGTGGCCTATAGCTGTACAAGTGGATAAGTGGCTCTTTCAGTTCTGATGCCAGCATCAGTCTACTAACTGGCAGATGGTGCCATGTGGCAAGGCAGTTAGTTGGCAAGCCCCCCACCCCCTGCCCTGCAACCAATTTAGCTTCTTATGCTGGCATGGATCCTGCCATCCTGAGCCAGTGCACAAACTAGGCCTTCTAGCGTGTGACTCAATATGCTACTGCTTAGCCTTAGGACAGCTCATCATGTATACTTTCAAAATTGATGTGAATTAATTAGGCACTGTGGGCAGGGTCTAAAGGGGAGAAAGTGCATGGTCTTACCCAGTAATGCAAAGCAGAAATGCATTCCGTGGTAAAATAATATGCCCTGCCCTTCTGCCAGTGGCCAAGTGCTGCCCTTTATTTACTTCTACACCACCTTTCTGTTGAGTAAGATCAGGTTTGATCTGCTGCGTACTCATTAAGTTGCGATGTATTTGTTTTGTTAATTGGCACCAGCTTTCAGGATTTTTTTTTTCCTGGCAGATACAGGTCTTCTTGGCAATTGTGCACCCCAAGAAAAGGAGGAAGTGGAAAGCTAGTCCTGTATGAGTGTAATTAGCTTTAATTGGAGAAACAGAAGCTGGAGTTAAGACAAGCTTGCTGGCTGAGTTATGGGGAAACTTTATCAGGAAGTGTTGCTGTGTCAGTGGGAAAGTACTGTAGCTATGGATACTGGGGATTACTGAAATATAATTCAGCCACATAAAGGCCTAAGCAAAATGAAACAAATCACTTCCCTTCCAAAACTTTAGATATTAAACTCACAGTGTTAGGCCAAAACCAGAAACCCTTTCAACTGATAGAATGACAGGCTCATAGATTTCCCCACAAAACCTTGCAGTGGGAAGGACTCTCTCCTGGAGCCGAGCTTCTCACCAGGGACCCTGTGTGTACAATGGGATGTTTGCTCAGGCATTTGGAGCTGAGTTTCAGACACTAAAGAAGGTTTGGTTCTCTTCTGGTGTCTTTGAGTTTCATTCCAACTTGCCAGCAGACGCCATGTGTGCAATAAAACTTCAAGCAGTGGTGAAACAGAAATATTATTAGAAGGCTTTAAATACAGAAGAGGGAGAAAAATAGCCTCCCGGTTCTATTTTTTATGTTAAAGTAAATGAGTACCTCCTTGGGAATACCCCACTAAATGAACAGCAAAATTTTTGAAAGTTTCAGCTGAAATTTTCTGCTGAGAGTTTCTGCTTTGAAGGTTTCAACCGTTCACCATTGTGTTTTCTTTTCTTCCAGTTATGTTAGAAAAGCAAGCGGCTTGTACAAGCAATGCCTCTAACAATCAGCAAAAGTTTTTTGCGTGAGGAGTATGACACCGTGATTCTTGTTGTAGCCCTTGCATAAAACAGTTTCAAGATGATGCCCAAGTAATCCAACAACTGCTCATGTGACTCTGCTACTCTATTCACTATGCCAGCATTTTATAGTCACCTATAAAATTAAAGCTGGAGAAGAAAAACATTTCATATGTTTTCATGCAGGAAGTGTGCAGGTAAACAAGAAAATTTCTTATTTCTTCTGGTGAGGCTCAAGGAAGGCTTTTCACAACTTTATCTGATTTCTAGACAGAAAGATAAAAATTTAATATAAATAGCCATTTGAAGTATTTTATTAGGGTCTTTTTCCTGGATCCTGAGCGTATAAAAAGGATTTACAGAGGTTAAACAGAAAACAAGAAATACAGGAAAATAATGCTGAACAGTTGGAAGTATTAGCATAATTTTCTTTTTTTCTTCTTTTTTTTTCCTACTAGGGAACAGCCTGATCGGTAATATGAATGAGTTATTTACCTATCTATACTCTCCCTTCTACAAATCATTCACTGAAAGATCACCTTAAAAACCATTATTCTCCAGAGAAGCAAGAAAGTGATATTAAAGACCCATGGGAATAATTTCTTCCTAAAATCTTATAAAAAAAAAAAAAAAAGTCACAGGAGAATTCCAAAGCTAAAATTCTTAAGCTTGACAAAGAACAGGGACATTAAAAGCATCTCCACCAGAAAGCTGAGTCAAATTGTAGAGGTTGTGCAGGTACCACACACATAAAGTAGTGAAATAGCACAAGTGAATTAAGTACAAATCTAAGAGGGCGAGGGGAGAAAAAGCAACAAGATGGAATCATGTCAAGGCAGTGGAAAATTCATCATCAGACCTGACACTAATGTTAAGGCTAAATCATACCACGAGAGCACAGCCTAGAGCAAGAGCATACTAGCAACAATGACAGAACATAAGAATCATAATTTTACAATAAGGTACCTAGACGCACAGATCCAAACAGATGGAAATAGATTAAAAGTGACCTTCTATAAGGAATAAAAATGACCTCAATATGGAAATATTTTTAAAGTATTTTATAAACCTAAATAATTAATTTGAGGTCAAATTTGGTGTGAAGTTACAGACTTGTAAGACTATCAGCCAGGTAAAGTTTCACAGGCAATCATTTTTGAGAGCACAGAGAAAATGAAAATTTTGCTTTTAAGAACATCTCAGTTCAAAGTACTTATTTTAAACAGAACAAATTTAAAAGAGTTTGATCAATTTTATTCAGTCATCTTTGAAAAATTACCCTGCCATGTAAACTTGACCACCCAAATCTAATAGCCAGTGTTTGTGCTAGTAGGACTGACAAAGGTGAATATGTCATGCATTTGAAACTGTAATTTTCACTATAGACAAAGTACCATTATGTGCAAAAGGGGCAGAACAAAATGTACCACTTTAATGCTGATTTCAGCTGATGAACTCATCTGTAAGTCTAGTGAGACTCCGTGCTCTTGGTTTGGTCTGTTATCTGACATTGTACAAGGAATTAGACTCAGAAACACACATAGTATTTTTCAAGCACTGGAAGGTTAATACTAGGAAAATTTCCAGAGCCACAAAAGTGAAGGCCAGTGAAATCAGTATATCAGTATTACTATGGTATGCCAAAATGTTAATGTCCCTTAACAAAAAAAATCTGGGGACCAGACAAGCTCTGAAGTGAACCTTATGGGCAAGTTTATACTTAGTTTTAAATTACTAATTTTCTAGAATCATCTGTCGAGCTCACACGTTCCTAATCTGGGTTTCTAAGTCAGAAGAGAGTTGATAGATTGGTTTGGCAAAAGGATTTTGACATCTTAGTAGTAAGCAGAGTAAAAAAAAAGCAGAGTAAAAATCTATGCACTTGTAAAGCTATGAACCCATAAAATTTAAATACTTAAAGCCAGCAAGTCCAATATTGTGTAATACATAGGCTTTATTGTCCAATACAATACAATTTTTCAGCAGAATTACAAATTAAACTTGGAAATTGGGAGACAAATAACAAACCTTCATCTTGTATGTGTGACTGCTTTTAAGAACGCATAACAAAGTCAGAAATATTTTACCAGTAAAACTGTAAGTCTAGGGTTCTGGCTCTGTCAGAAGACACTGAACACAATACATGGAGAAACGCATATTGCACAAGGCAGTGTGGAGTTAGCTGATAGGAGACCTTCTCTTTAATATTACCAAGTGCTATGCATGTCCTACATGTAGGGCAGTTGCAAAAGCTAGGATGATGTTTGCTGTTACAAATAGATGATTATGAAATAACTGCATGGTGTCTTACGTAGATTCTAATTCTCTGTGGCATCTTCTTCTTAAATCACAATTATTTGGAATCAGAGTTGTGATCCTTTAAGACACTACAAAAAATGCTTTGATCATTTCAAACATGAATACACGCTTTTACAGAAAAGAAAAACCAAAATGAAATCAACAGACTAAAATCAATAAGTATTTGGTCAATGAATATGAATATTGTTCTTCATTAAGCAGTTGTGATTTATGCTTCATCTTGTGAACAAATTGTTTTCTGATTAGCCCTGTTAGTCTGAGTTTTTCTTTCTGTTTAAATATGTTGGATGAATAGTTTTGGAAATTAAAGTCTCCTTTTCCAAAACAATGACCTTACACTCTCCAAATGCTTTTGGTTGGTTTGGAGGTTTTTTTCTGATATGGTTACTTCACTTCTCAGAAAGGCAAGTGGGGTAAATTCTGAGTGGTCAAACGGTTGATTTCTTCAAACTAAACAGCATCTAATATTGCCAGTTGTGTTGTGCTGTGCTTTAATGCTGTGAAGTGCTTTCCAACAGAAGACTGAGTTTAACTAACAGTGTTTTAATTATTTCATTAAAGCTATAAAAAATATCAAAGCCTAACAGCTTTGTGAATATAATTCGTAATCCGAAAGCTATTTTAATGTCTTGGCTCCAAACTGACAGGCTGACAACAGTCTATTTTGCATAGTTACCTTTAAAATTATTTAAATCACAGAAAAATGTAATGAAGAAGTGCTATTTTAATAATAATTAAAAAAAAAACAACAGAAAACGGCTTCAAAATATATAGATATGTTAAATATCTTTTGAACAAGTATTTTACTGCTTGATCCCAGACAAACAATGGAACTATTAGCAAGAACACATTACTATGCTCGGCAATATTTCATATGGTATTTGACAATCCATAGGGGCTACTTCTCCTTTTCCATAAATAAGATATATAATTTAATGGGTCTCTTTTATCTTACACATCATAGCAAATCTGCAAGTACATCACTTAACCTCCTCTGTGCATCTTTCTCTTGCCATGTTCTCACAGACATGAATAAACTGAAATTACAATACTTTGAATTTCATGTTATGAATATGTATTTTCACATTGCACATGTTAAATGTTGTTCCATTCACAGCAGATTTGAGACTGTCATATATATTAAAAATACTGATTTGAGGAATGTATATGACTTTCAAGACATCTTGGGGATATGTAAAACATTATGAATCAAGTGACTCTGAGCTATGATCCACATACTTCAGCTGTAAATTTCCGAAGTCAAATATGTATTGGAAATGTTATGCTAATACTTTCTTGTTCTTTCTCGTGTAACTGCCTCAGCAGATCAACATGGCAGGTGTCACTTGCCATGTTTTGTGAGTCACTGCACTGCTGATTGCAGTAAAATGACAATGAGGCAATTGATCACTTGTTTCTTATTGATGACTATGAAAAACCAGCCCCACCACCATTCTTAATTCTTTTTAAACTCTCAAATCAGTTAATCCCAGAACTCTCTTAAACCCTTCCCTCTTCCTTACAAATTTGGAAAACATAAGGAAGGCTCCTAAGTGGGTGTAATTTGACATAGATCTTACAAGACAAATGACATACATGTCAAACTATATTATTCGAGAACATGGTCCTCATACCATTTAAAAAAATGTAGAATGGCTAGATAGATAGATTACAGCCATTTGCTTAGCTAATATTATTTCTGACACTATTTTAATTTTTTGTGCCTTTTTGAAAGAATAAAGCCGCTTTCTTATGCTAAGCAAGAAAGTGATGAATGCTTTAAAAATATGAACTTGTATAAAGCCAGAAAAATCAGAAAAAAACTCTGACAGTTGTATTCTGCTTTCAAGACTAATGTAAAGCAAAGTATACTTGAAGTCTCCCGAGAAAGGCTTTTACCTAAGATTTCTGTTCTGCATAACCTTCAGGCACACACCTGAGGTTATGTACGGTTGCTCAGACAAGCCTCAAGATCTAAATCTTGTGATTTTGATTACTTGTTAAAGTACTTATTTTATGATTTATTACTATTAACTTTCAAAAAGTGCAGCATTTCATATGCAATTTCTATTGCAATAATGTTCAGAAACACCAGCCAAGAGGCTACGTGAATGCAGAACAAGGAAACTGGTCTCAGGCGGTAGACATCTGACCAAAACAATTTCTCTTCCCCTTGCAGTTGTTCAGTATCATACAGATGCCTATTCTAAGACATTGAGAATTGTGGCAATCAGATTTTGCAGGTGATCAAAATGGATACAGCTGCTTTTAAAAGACATGAATGTTTTCAAATTATCTCTGTTTTTCCTAGTATTTTTTACAGCCGTTTCCACTATCCCACATGTATGCTATTCACTTAAATTGTAAACTATTTGGTGCTGTTGCAAAACAGCATTACAAATTACTTCTTGGATAGTCCCTTAACCCTATTGCAGTAAACAATCAAACAGAAAATTTGGCTTAATAGGATTATAACAAAGCTAGGTTTGTCAGGACACAGTAAGTTCAACGAGCCTTATAACAGCAGTGTGTCACAGGGACATCAAAAAGCCAGAAAATTCTCTCCACAGACCCTTAGCAGGATCAGGTAAACCTGTGTTACTCCTGAGAGATGTGTGCCTAGTACATCCTTGGAAACTTCCAGTCACAAGGGTGCTGCTATCTTTCAAGGTGACATGTTCTACTTTAAGGATATTGTTCTTAATACCTAATCTGACTCCTCTTTGCTGAAATTTAAGTGAGTTCCTTTTCTCTAGTGACACACAGAGAGCAAATTCTTCCTTATGTTTTCCTCTTTGGTCTGGTAGGCTGTGCTTTACAGATCTTTGGTCATTCTCCTTGCTCTCCTCAGACTGTCAGATGGTTTCATCGCTTTCTTGACTGCAGTACCAAAACCAGATGTCCTGTTCCAACTGTGTCCTACTAGCACCGATCACAAGAACAGGATTATTACATGTGTCCCGCATACACTTTCAATGGCATTCTGCTTTTCTGTACGTGCTGCTCATAACACCTGTTTATCACTGACAACAAACACTAGATTTATTTCTGCAAGAAGTTCTTATATAAGTTTATTCTCTATTCTGTATTTATGAGTTAGTATTCCAGCATAATTCCTCATGTTTCTGAAGACATTATCTTTGTTATTTAAAAAAACCCACCTCTGTCAAGAGCATTTTGAGTTCCAACCCTGGTTTACTGTTTACTTCTGGTGCTTAAGGAGCACACTCTCTTTCCATAAGCCAAATCATTAGCATAAGAACCAGTGGTATCTCAGAGACAAGATATTGTCTCCACTTTTCTTGAAAAGACATACAAGCTAACTTGTATACATTCTCTTGCAATATTACTTACAACATAAAATACATGGCACTGATTGGATAAGCCAGAGTGGTTTTATTTTTACAAAGATGTAACTGAGGTATGGCAGAATTAGGCAAGTTCTTGGAAGTAAGTCCATAAAATCAGTTCCATCTCTGAATCTAGAGATTGGCAGGGCACAAATTGTTGTAATCTATAAATACATACTGTAGTATATGTGGTCTGCCATAATACCACCTTCTTACTAAGTCTGCTCTGTTCCTGTACCAACTAACAGCCAGTGAGAGTCATAGAAAGAGGACTAGGCGAATTTTTAGTGTGACCCAGTCTTACAATTTTAAGTAGGATTCCCTGTCCAAACCAAACCCTACTGATGCAAATGCAGTATAAATAAAACTTGTGGGTCCTAGTGAAAATGCAGACCAGTGCGTATGAAACAGAATTAGAAAAAGCTTCAGAGAGGATAAGACTTCAGACCATTTTAAATATTTTCAATAAAATAACAATGTAATGACACTGATGATACAGTTAATGATATCTCCAAATCAGCAACAACAGAGCCCCATGCATTATGCAAAGAGGGAAAAAAGAAATATTATCTATTTCACCAAGATGAGAAGATGAACTATGGACTATGAAAAGCATTTATGCTATTATAAAATAAAAAGGATCTGTCTATTAACATTTTCTCTTGTTGCTTCTCTCATTCTTGAAGAAAAAGTACAAAACTGAATACAAACCGGACATTTTTAATGTTGATTTGACTGTGTTCCCTACACCAGAGTTTAAGTTATTTATCTCCAGTAATATCCCAGGGCTAGATTTCAATGGTACTCTGCAGAGTTCTGAGAAAAAAATTGTGATGCTTAGTTCATTTGGTCGAACAGAGAAGCTCAGCAAAGGCAAAAATTGACAGAAATCCAAAATAAGCTAGTGTTGCAAGCTAAAAGCCTAAATAGGGAAACCTATGTTCAAATCAAGTTTCTCTTAGCACTGATCATATGATGGTTATAAACTAGCCAGTGGCATCAAGCAATGGTGACTTTCTCAGATGCATATGATGAAGTTCATACCATGTGTAAACAAAAACTCAAGAACTCAAAGATTTGCACACCAATCTTTAGTGAATACCATTTTACATAATTTGTAGTAGTTTTAAAAGTACTTAAAAGATTCTACAAAAACTTTTAATGTCAAAGCAAGAGAAAACACAGGTGAATTCCGCTATACTTGCTGTGGTCTAAGGACCAAAACCAAACACTGGAAAGCTGCTCGCATCATTGCAGAGTGCTTTTTTTTTAAATTAATAGGAGCAATATTGGCAGAATTTAAATTTTGTAGGGGAAGTATAAGATCCTGAAACAGTTATGTATTTTGGAAACTTCCAGTGAGTGACTTCAAAATCACAGGCGTCCTTTCAGGCCCAATGTCATTCATAGACTGATGCGGAAGATACTCTTGTCCTCCAGAGCACTGCCCTTGCTTGAGCAATCTTTCTCTGAGCCTGCAAAACAATCAACCTTATCAACAAACAAAGTCATAGTGGCAGATTTACCCATGAGCTGGGTGTGCTCTGAGTCACGTGTTGGGGAAGGAGAAGTACTGTTGCCCACCATTTCTTCTCTTTTTTTAGAGAACTTTTCTCATTGTAATGAGAAATTTATACTGTAATGTATTCAACCCTGACTTGCCACTTTCCTCTTTTCACAGGATTTGATGCCAGTTCTTAATTTTCATGGCCTTTGATCACTGCAGGCAAAATCCCTTGTGGCCAAAGGGACTCATTCCCAGCTATTGAGTACCTACTCTCCGGGGTGACTGATAGAACAAGCAGGTTGCACTCTTTGTCTTGTCTTGCTGCGTGCAGTGAGGTATTTTAACAATACGCTCAAGTACTTCTTATTCACTGTTCCCACAAACAACCAGCCTTAAATCTCAGGGTATTCTGAAGCCTTAGGAAAGTTGGAAGCCAAGACAGAGCTGGCACTGCAGGTTCACAAGGATTTTAGCCACATTTACTTCAAATTCATCCAAACAGACAAGCAATACACAATTTCTATTTTTTTAATTCTGACACAGAAGACAACTGTGATATAGTTTATCTTTAATTTAGCAGGAATTCCCATTTGATTCATGAGTGTATTCACATTAAAAAATAAGCTTGAAGATTTATGGTGTTTGCCTCTAAATTCAGAGACTGGCCTAGAGATGGTTTCAGACTGACTTTTCTGCCCCAGAAGATTGAGAGTTTTCTATATGTAGAAAAGATATATATATATATCTGACATTATATATATGGAGACTTTATAAAATATCCAACTGAAACAAAAGCGTAAATAAGTCATTCAGTAAAGTCTAAAGATCATACATATATTATCAATAGGAACCAAAATATATTCATGGAGGAACACTAAACTGCAATAGGAAGTTTTGGAAAATATGTAATGGGTACAGTGAGACTTAGACTATCATTTTTCCTCTAAGTGTAGCACATCTATGTAACTTTCCAGGATGTCTTCAGTACGAGTAGGCAGCTTAATGCATAGCTGGAAAGCCATGACAGTGTTGTAAGTTGGAAGACAGGATGATATTCACACAAAGAGAAGACATATCTCTGATACAATACCAGTCAACAGAGCAGGAGAAAAATACCTAGATGAACAAAATGAGCGTGCTTTCCAGAAAAGTACAGATCTGCATTTATAGCACAACCGCAGATATCTTGGTTAGCTTTGCAACTTGTTTATAAAAAAAAAGACATGGACACAAAACTATCAATACAAGTCTCGGTTCCTAGGAGTCAAATTAGGACTAGGATTTAATCCATATCAAAAAATAAGTTTATTGCCTTTATGGCCTAAAAAGAAAAGACACGAGCTTGCAAACTGCCTGAAAAAAATAGTTTTTAATGATTTATGTTGCCCCAGACATTCCAGACATTTCACTGGCTTTTTTTTATTTGAGATCCAAAAGGCCACGGGAAAAATAATTCCGAAAAACACCTTGTATAAGACGCACGGAGAAAAATGTAATGTGTCAGTCCCAAGGTCCGCGCTTTCCTTGCTATGCTTCCTCTTCTGCATGTATGACAAGGGACTTGGTTTTCCTACTTTGATACTTTGATTCCAGTGTGGAACAGGGAACAGGGAACAGGGGCTAGACCTATGCCACCTATTCCACATCTTCATGAGGGATGAGGTCCACAAGTATGGAACACAAAATAAGGGTTAGGGCCAAGTAATAGCATGGGTCTGACATAGGCATAATCACAAGGAATTAATCTTAAAAAAAAACAATTTAATTTTTTTCGTTTTTATAGACTATCAACAGATGTGCTATGAATAACATTGCACTTGTTAAATACGAATTTTTCTGTCTCTGTGCTTAGCAAACCATGTTTTACTGCAGTCAAAGTGGTTATAAAATATCTGTTGACATGAAGTTAGCTATCAAGGCTTGAGACTCCATGTGAGGAGTCATAACCTAAGTCAAAATGGAAATAGACATGCAACAAAGAATGCCAAAATATGTTCCCACAACATATGCACCTGAAAGCATTTGGAAGAGCAAAATCCACTGATTTGCACAAGTAAATGGAAATTCACTTATATGAACAGCCACACCTACCTTTAATTGCTCAATTTACATATGCAAATTTATGCTAGAACTGTTAATGTAGATGTTTGTACATGTAATATGTCATGCATAGATATTGTTGGATGCTCTTTGAAAAACTGGACAGGAGTGTCTAGTCAGTCTGGTCTCCTTCTTTCATACCTTCTGTTCTTCATTTTCATTTGTTCCCCTGTATGCACTGTCAGTAAAGACATAGACATCTGTAATGAGTAAGCTCATTTTCCTAGCAGATATGAAGGAATATCATTTGCTGGATACTTCATCAATAATCACAGAGTTTTACACTATATTTTCAACTAATTTCACTATATAATATCTACATCCCGTAATTTCAGTTTACTTTCAGTGGGAAGGACATGAGAATATATAAAATTCCCCATGATTTTATTTTTCTGAAGGCCTGGAATCTCAACATGTCTGAGACTTGCACATACTGCATCAAGTTACAGTAGCTGAAAAAGCAATACTCATCTTGAACATTGCCACACTGGCTTACAGAATTGTGCCCTTGAGAAAAAGACTGCGAGAAAAATAGAGAGCCATGCAGTGACAAAAATGAAATAGAACTGTCATCTGGAGTTCTTCATAGTCCATCAAATAAACTATTAAAGATATAAGAAGAGCCACAGAGTGCTTGGGCAAAGGTTGTTAAACCACTACTCCAAGGGCAGGTCACTGCACATTGCTAAGATTGTTAGTAAAAGATAAACCAGTTTTCACTACGAAACTTGACATTGCTGGTTTTCAGCCTCACCTTTAATACCACACGCTTGCAGCCAGGGACACAGCTGGATAAACTAATCATACAAGAGTTTACAAGAACAATTCTTACTGACGTTAAGAAAATTTTGTATTGAAGAATCATAGTTTTGTCACCAAATAATGTGACTCTGATTTTCATGTTACTTTACCTACATATTTCATTGATGAATATATTCTGTGTTACATTGCCCTAGCTTAAAAAAAGATGTATGTGTATCTTACAGTAAGATACACCTGTACGGTGTACTTTCTTTTGAAAGGACAGACTGAAAGGGCAGACTAAAATGTAATTAACCGTAAATTACCAATGTAATACAGGGAATGTGAATACTTCTGATCTGAATGAAGAGCGAGAGACACAGGTCAATCTTTTCCTCAGACAAGTGGAATCCAACAAATATAAGATGGAGACACAACACCTCCTGCCTCTAAGCATTACACGAGTCAGAATTGCCAAATGCAGACAAGGCCCTGATTTTCAGAAATCCAGAGCTCTTCTAGGCACAAATGAAGCCAACGATTTTCAGCAGCTCTAAAAATTTAATCCCTTAGAATTTTACAGAGTGTTGATGGATACTAATGTAAGGAAAAGTACATAGTCTGTTTCCATAACTGAAAATTATGGTTACTAAATAACGCAGCATTCTCAAAGTATTAGCTACTTTAACCATTCTTCTGTCTAAACACGTGTCTGTGGTTGCCTACTAGCTATTCCTGGCTAGTGCTTTGATACTCAGGCATAGTTTAAGAAACCAAGGAAGCTATACATTCTTTTTCTACTATTGCATTATGGAGGATTCTGCTCAGTTTTTTTGTTAAAGGTTAAGGATTAGGAATTAAAATTTAAAAATAAAACATACTGCTAATCTGACTATATAAATTGTCTTTTTCCTATTTCCTACACCCACAGAGAGCAAGAGTGAGATAAATAGACATTAATAGAAGTACTCAACAGAGGATGTTTACACACATATACCAAGTCTCTGCTTTCCAGTTTGTTTGGGTTTTTTGTTGGTTTTGGTATGCTTTTGTTTTCTTTCACTGAGCAAGAATTCTGTAATACACAGGCTGTATTTTTTAGAAAAAAAATAATATTAGATAATCAAAGCAAGGACCAAGGGAGGAAAATATCTCATCAATCTGATAAGTCTCTCTAGTGCTCAAATGTCAGTGTACTAACTAGTTATTATGTGATTATTATTTAGGACACATACTTAGAACCAAAAAATAAATATCCTTGGAAGGATACTTGTAAGGGAGATTTGCTAGTGCTTAGCAATGTTCCTGTTACTATCCTACCTCTATTTATAGTGAGCAGGTCATCCCACTGTTAGTGCTTCATTGCTGTCTGAATTAAATCAGACAAGTGGAATGTCTGGGTTTCAGAGAGAATCATGGAATCATAGAATACTTTGGGTTGGAAGGGATCTTTAAAGATCATCTAGTCCACCTCCGCATGGCAATGAGCAGGGATGTCTTCATCTAGACCAGTTTGCCCAGAGCCCCATCCAACCTGACCTTGAATGTTTCCAGGGATGAGGCATCTACCACCTCTCTGGGAAACCTCTTCCAGTGTTTCACAACCCTCATTGTAAAATTTTTTTCCTTATATCTAGTCTAAATCTCCCCTCTTCCAGTTTAAAACAACTACCCCCTGTCCAACCACAACAGGCCCTGCTAAAAAGCCTGTACTCATCTTTCTCGTCAGCCTCTTTTAGGTACTGAAAGGCCGGAATAAGGTCTCCCTGCAGCCTTCTCTTCTCCAATCTGAACAACCCCACAGAATGAGGACTCTTATACTCTATAGAAAGCATCCTTAAAGATCTGCCAGCTCTGTTCTGCTCCCTTGTCCCTGAGGGCAGTATTCCTTGGGGTACTATTGACTAACTCATTGAAGAGCTGGATGTTTGCTTTCCTAACCTTTGGAGTTCCATCTTCACTCTTTGCCTGACCCTTATCCCTCTGGACTGTGAACTCCAACCAGCGGTGATCGCTGCAGCCAGGCTGCCTCCATTTTGACATCACTGATGAGCTCACTTGTGTTGCTGACCAGCAGGTCCAGTTTCACTTCCCCTGTGGTGGGGCTGTCTATTGCCTGGCTTAAGAAGGTATCCTCAATACACTCCAGGAGTCTCCTGGAGTGTATTGAGGATACCTTCTTAAGCCAGGCAATAGACACTCCAGGAGTCTCCTGGAGTGCCTACAGCTTGCCGTGCTACTTTTCCAGCAGATGTTGGAGTGCTTGAAGTTCCCCAGCAGGACAAAAGCCTGTGAGTGCTCTGCCTCCTGTAGCTCGAATAAGAAGGCATTGTCAATAGGGTCCCCTTGATCTGGCGGCCTGTAGTAGACACCAACCACAAGGTTCTCTTTGTTGTCTCAGTCTCTGATTCTCACCTATAATCTTTCAACCTGCTTGTGGCTATTCTTCAGAGACAGGTCTTCACAGTCTATCTGTTTCTTGATGTAGAGGGCAAAGCCTCCACTCTTCCTTCCTTGACTGTCCCTTCTGAACACCCTGTAGACATTTATAGCGGCAAGATTTTAATCAGAATACTGATTCTAACTTCTAAATCCAACTTCTAATTAAGTTCAGCTAGATTATAATTCTTGCTCTGTACAGACTACACGAACCTTAATAAGACTGGTAGCTAACATCATTTCTATAGCTCACCTCTTTGAGGATAAAATTTCAGGAGCTGATAAGTTTGTGATCTATTTTTCCCTCCCCTGAGTGCTTTAATTAACAGACACTCTCTATACATATGTTGAGATGGTCTTTCTCTCAAAATTACCCTTGTGCAATTGTTGAGATCCACTTGAAGTTATAAGTAAAATTCTAGCACTAATACTATAGCACAATAGAACACGCATTTAAGTTGCCATAAAACCTTGATTTTTTTGCTATGAAACTTTCAGAAATAGCTAAAATAAAATGTTTACCACGAGGACATTGTAAATGCTGACAGATTAAGTGTCCTTTACCTTACACTGGTTTGATATCAGCATGGTACCATCAGGACCAAAATCAGAGAACACAACTCAGTCCTTTGGAGAGCTATCTCCTCTTGATTCTGTGTGGTGGACCTCACAGCTCTTCTGCTTCTACAGTGAACATCTGCATTGGTGGTTTGACATCAGTGCATTATAGTGAACAAGGAAGCTTTTGAAAGAGACGTGTATAATGTAAAATGTATAAACAGCCCAAACCACAGTGTCTGTGGGCTCCCTCATAGCTCATAGTCCTAAACTATACCAAGTTTTGCTTTCTCTCTTTCCAAGGCCCAGTAACTATTAAGTCATTTCAAGCAACAGATCAGCTTCATTGTCAATGGGAACCTCCAACCTGCACTAGTTCATAAACTTGCAGTAAGGCTAACTGCGAATGATAAGTAGAAGGGTAGATAAAAAAATTTGGTTACACTCCACTTCAAATTCTATGAAGAATTAAGTAAACTCAATATTACCAATATCAGAATTAGGTAAAATTCATTTAATAAGGACTATAAGTTTAAGTCTCACAAACAGAAGGGCATAAGCATCCTGGCAATATTTTAGGTGCTTGAAGATAAGCAACTGGTGCCGTCTTAAGATGCCTGAGGTAGTAACTTCCAGCTACTGTTCCAGACTCTACCGCTTGCCCTGAATAGACAACTTAACTGTTAGGCCATAGTATGAAAAGAAACTACAATTTCCTCCTTTTCTCGTTGAAGATTAAAGTGTATATTATACTCTTCAAAAAGGCATGCAAGAGTAGTGAAGAAGGTTCTGGGCTGATTGTTCCAAGTAAATGAGAGTGCCTTTCCATTAGGTCTGAAAAAAGTATGTAAGTCTCACAGAGGATGCAAATTTCAGAAATACCAAAGTCCTCAACTTCTCCTGTTGGCCAGCTCGATGAGGCTACCTGCAGAGGACTGTAGGTGACACCTATTCAGTTCTACTCTGAGAGTCTTAATTTTTCTAGCAGGATACAGAAGAACTCACCGCACTTAGCCTATTCTGTGACCTGAAAATTATCTAAAATTAGGAATGGCAATATTTTCCTTACCTGTAAAATGAAAATGACATTTACTCCATGGTTATGTTTGAAATCTTCCCATTGCTGGCTCTGCTACATTTAGACTGTCTTGATTCAACACGTTACCCGGAACACAGGTCAGGGGAAAGATGCAACATTAAATTCGCTTGTGATGTTCATTCTGGGTATGTGGACAGCTATGTGTTAATTTCTGTCAGGAGTCCTCCGACTCACAATCTTTTAATGTACTCAGTGACTATATGTCACATGATCATGACTTTTATTCAAAGATTTAATTTGATTTTAAAATATTTTAGTTTATTTTACTCTGTTGATTCTAGTTTGATACAAATCGTATTTTAAAAAGTGCTTTCACTGTTTCCTTCTACTTTAACTAAAAAATCCTATTCTGCCAAGGCAAATCACTAAGCCTCCAAGGAAAACTAATATAAAAATTTCATATTTATAGGCAGTTTCTTTGAACAATTACAGGTATTTTTTTAAGCGAACTGGCCTACTGCTCTGAAACTTCATGACATAAATTCTCAATAGCTCTTCAGTTTATTTGCCATCATCTGCCTGGGGAAAACACAGGCCCTGCATTTACACTGTTCTTTTTTCTTCCTTGAACCTTGTATTTTTGTCTCAATAATACTGTTATGCTTCCTCTGTAGGCTGCCTATAGGGGGAATCATCTCACACTTTCTTTTCTTAAACATGTCCCATTCACTTACACAAGTAGCTTTGGTTCTGTCATGTAAAAACAGTCAATGTGTCTTTGCATTCTTTTACAGTTCCCGTAATTTCAAGTGCTCTCGTCATCTGCATCATTTATGCTACCATCTTGGCCTTCAGATAACTGTTTGGCAGTGATTGAGTATTTGAGTATTTTGGTAGGAGGTGAGATCTTTTTCACATTATTTAAAGATGAAATGTTATCTGATTTTTTTAAGGGTTTTACCAGCACACATTTCCAACAGCCTTGCTGGATTTATTTGTATTAGGCAAGGTAACGTACGGTGCAAATCTCTCAAGTCTTCTTTATTCAGTTCCGTAGCCGTTCCTCCTAATACGGAATCACAGCTCTTTTCAGCCATATTTTCTCCTATCTACTACTCAGCCCCTGTACCTGCCCATAGAAGCTCTCATCCATGGAGAGAGAGCAAGAAGACAGATCCGACTGCTAAACTGTCTGTTCAAGCATTGTTATTCTCTTTGTTTGTGCTGTAGGAATGAAGCTGGCTGCCAGTGGCTCCTTTAGTCACCATATGTATAAGCTTTCCTGGAGAAATTCCAGTGCAGACTCTTGCTGTTATCCAGATCATCTGACTCAGAGCATCAAGTGTTTTGATTTGGTTTTTGTCATCGTGTTCTTCTAAGAGTAGCCAGAGGATGTGTTGATAGTATCTTAAAGAAAGCAAGGGCAAGAAGGAGGACCCAGGGAACTACAGGCCAGTCAGCCTCACCTCCATCCCGGGAATGGTGATGGAGCAGCTTATCCTGGAGGCCATCATCAAGCAAGTGGAAGAAAAGAAGGTTATCGGAGTAGTCAGTATGGATTCACCAAGGGGAAATCATGCCTGACCAATCTGATAGCTTTCTACGATGACATGACTGGCTGGGTAGATGAAGGGAGAGCCGTGGATGTTGTCTACGTTGACTTCAGCAAGGCTTTCGACACAGTCTCCCATGATATCCTCCTAGGGAAGCTGAGGAAGTGTGGGCTGGATGAGCGGTCGGTGAAGTGGATAGAGAACTG
>Ga0065711_1032307_pt1 | contig 27572 bp, 12 predicted proteins | sample Hoacrofraction12_FD_59098 | JGI IMG/M metagenome (GOLD analysis project Ga0065711, IMG submission 59098) | Hoatzin crop microbial communities from Cojedes, Venezuela - Epithelial fraction 12 v2 (version 2) | ecosystem: Host-associated > Birds > Digestive system > Esophagus > Crop | place...
TTCAATTCCAGGTGAGCCTTGGCCTTCCTCATCGCATCCCTGCATGCTCTCACCACGTTTCTGTACTCTTCCCAAGTGGCCTGTCCCTCTTTCCACATTCCATGGACCTTTCTCTTAAAAATATGGAACGCTTCACGAATTTGCGTGTCATAAAGGAGAAAAATAGAATTAATAAAAACTTCAGTGTAAAATACTACATTTGGAAATGATGGCAGAAGCCTTGACTTTGAGGAAAGATTTGCTAGCCCATGGAAAAAGAAACCTGAGAGAAACTGTAAGTCATGTATAGTCATTAGGGATAACTGCTGCAGATATTGGAGATGCTGGAGAGACAAACTTGCTTTAGTAATACAGTCTATCTAAACAGTCAGAGAAGTGAGCTGTGAAAAGAAAGAGCACATTTTTAAAGAAAGGTGTAAAATAGCAGGAGCAAATAAAAGGCTGATTGTAAACATCCACATAACCTCCCTGCAAGACTTTAAGTACCTGTGATGCTTATGTATTGGAAGTGATTAATAACCTGAGTTTCCCAAAATTGCAAATAGTATCTATGTATTTTATTAAGGCAGAGGGAGAGAAAGAAAGAAGCTAGAGAGACATAGAGAGAAAAATCAAGTATGAACCAAAGGAACAACCTGAGCCACTTTTCACAATCTGGCATTTAGCTTTCATTAGTACCTCATATATGAATTTTAATATAGCCAAATATAAAACCTGCTTGTCAGAGAGTATTATATAAGAACAGAGCTGAAAAGTTATTGCAGATCAAATGTCGGAAACTTTTCCACTGGATCAAACGACCTAATAATTTCAGTTAGAGAGACATTCCTCATGTAAATGTGGGATGTCATGAGTGAGGGCTGAGGGCTGAACTGCATATTCATTGGTATGGGCTAATACGGATCCAGCACTTCTGCAGCCTGTCTTCAACCTCTGTTGTAAAATTTATGCCTGTCTTAAATTACTGCAGATTTGTCCATAATTGATGTATTTTATCTTTAATCTAATTAAAAGCCATTTGAGGCAAAGATTGACATGAATCATGTAAATTCACTAAAGCAGTGCATCTTTGTGTGTTAAAATTTGAAGAGATTTCCACTGAATATACATATCAATATTGATTGAATTATTAGACTGAGGCTATTGTGAAGAACAATAAGGAAATCAATGATGTTACAGTTGTATTTTAATTTAATATGTAAATCAAATCACTAACAGCATAGCAATTTTAGTTTTAGTATTGTCTTGGGAGTGATGCAAAATCAGAGACAACATAAAAATTAAATGGTTTGGAAGACAGTGATCAGAGTCTGCTTGTAGTTAAATAAAGCTGGGAACATCCTGACCTTCCATACAACCAGATGTGGAAAATGTACTTCAAAGTATTTAAGACAGAACTAATGGCATACAAGATTAATGAGTGCTGTTCCTGGAGGAAATCAGGGGTCTTGTAATCTTGGAATTGTACACGAAAAAAAGGCATCTATGTAAAGCACAAACTGATATTTTCTAAATAATCTGGAAGAAGTTATATTTCTTATCTACAGCTGGGTAAACATTTTAAGAGAAGTTATAACCTGTTCAGTTAGTGTTTTTGTTTATTTAATTTAGCAATTCTCTATCACCAGCTGTAGCTTTTAACAAGATCACAATGAGTTTAAGTTTTACCCAGATAAACTACCTATAATGTGTTTTCAAAAGGGATAAGTTGAAATATTTCCAGAATTTCCATTATTTCAAGTTAATGCATGGGTACCTTCATTTCAATTTACATGTGTACTAATTAGACAATAAAATAATTTTAGTTGCAATCAGGGAAAAATAATCCATAATGCTTATCTATCCAGTTGTAATGAATCAATATTTCAGGTTTTAGCTACTAATACACATTAAGACTTTTTGATCAAGCCAGGCTGTCACTTAAAGAATATATTTTGAAAAAATTATAGTTTATAACTTATTTTATATTACTTCCTGATAGAAATATTAAAGTTAATACAATTTCTTATTATGAATTCTTTGCATTTTTCAGCTATTATTTGATTAAAAATTCTGGTATTTAGTAGGATATTCACCATATTGTATAACCCTATATTTTATACAATGGTGTCTTTTCCTTCATATTTTGTAATTAGGGTCTCCCATCTCTATTTCTTTTACTAAGCAGAGTAACCCCAGCCAGAAATGATTACACAGAATTCCTTGGTACAAGGAACAGTGTAGAAAAGTGCAGATGCACATAACAATCAGTCTGCACAGAGAGGCTGTTGACATCAAACTTTTAAAGTTTCATCTTTTTCACTTTTTCCCTTTGAAAAGAAAAAAAACAAAAAACAACCAACACCACAACGCATACCCAGTCAGCTCTACTTTATTCAACAAAATGGAGGAGCAGATGGCTTGAAGAATTGGTAACAAGATGTGAAGCCTTTTATCTCCACGTCAATGATTTAAATACAGCTTAGGTTAATAGTGACTGAAGTCTGTTCCCAAGACTCTGCTGCTCAAGTGAAAAGCCTATTGGCCATTTCGGTACAATCTGAATGCACTGCATAAGTGTATCTTAGTAACCAGCATCACAACTGTCATCTCTGCAGCCTCTGCAAAGAAGCTAGAAAATAGTCCTGGGGAAAGAAATACTGTCTCTAACAAATCATTCCTTTGGGAGTGCTGGGGCACACTGAGAAAAAAATGCAAGTAAAGCTTTCACTGAGGCTTTTCCTGTCTATGTACTGGCATGTACACAAGTGTATTTGCCTGGTTTCAGTCTAGAACAGGAATGAGGGTGCCAGGCACAGCAAGGAGGCCCAGTTGGTAACCCATGCAGCATTGCACTAGGTGAACTTTGTTCAGGGATAAGCTTTTAGCTATGCCAGTCATCAATGCACACATTTGCATTCAACCATTTACCCTGTAAATATCAAGAAAAAAAAAATCACTCCTCAAACCCATTTTCTCTGTACTTCAATAAATGAATTCCTAATAGAATTACTGTCAAACAGCTTAGCAGTTCTGTAGCTCTAATGAAAGCTTTTTCCCCTTGGCCCCTCCTTGCAAACACTTAAGTAAATTAGCACAGGATAGACAAAGCCATACACAGATCACAGGAGCAAAGAATACTAAATGGCATAGGACTATTAATGTCCTCCTTTTAGAAAGAAAATGTTTTGCTTCTGTCTTCCCAAGGTGCAGCCCCACTGTAAAGGCTATCAGATCAGGATCAATTAACACTCTCCACCTGTCAGAGGATCTGTGCACCTATTTCTCTCCAGCAGGACATTTATCTGGGATACGGAACCAGAAAAAATGCTCTATCCTAGCATTTCAAATCCTACATAACTGAGAATTCCCTAGTTATGATGCCAAGTTCTCTCTCTCCCTCACTTACCCACTGCCACTGTATCTTCCACAGAGATTTTCTTAGCCCTGCCTGCTCCAAAGCACCTTATTGAGAAAATCCCAAAGTCTGCTCATCATTTCTGTGCTGCTTTGTATTGCTTCTTTACCTGACCATTTCCACTGCCCTTCCACAAACAAAGCCCTGGATTTCAGAAAGAGGTTACAACTCTCCCAGCTGCTAACTTTATGCCTCATTTTGTCTTTTTCAGATCATAATGCACAAGTATTGTGTTGCTTTAGTTGTCTGTATTTCTGAAACTTTAGAAGTTAATATGGTTTATTGCCTAAATATGGATATAATTAATAGCCACTGAGGAAGAAGCCGATTCATTAGCTGCTCTGAAAACTCCTTTCCAGCAGCAGAAGCATAACCAGGATTGCCTTCTCATGAGATATGCTTGTGTGAGGGTACAGTGCTCAGGAAAAAACACCCTGAAGTGGGGCTTATGTTATGGAAAGAACAAATCTCTCAGAAAAGTACAGATTTGGCATCCCAGACAACACCCATCACCAGTAGAGGCATTCCCAGTTGGGAAATGCACCCCACAGCGCAGCAGCAGAATTTATCAAGGTGGGGACCTGCAGTGTTTAGTCGCCCCTTTCTGAGCCCCTTTTTAGGATGAAACCCAGAGACTCTCTGGTACTATCTCCAGGAAACAGCATGTGACCATGGCTACTGTTCCTTCGGCCAGGGGTGGACACAGCAGTGAGTGGGCAGAGAAACCGTGTGCCTCACAGCTGGCCAGTGTGGAAGAAGATAAATGTCCTTCTCTACAACAGGAGAGGTCAAGCTGCTTCAGCCCAAAAGAAACAGTCTTCATCTGCTAAATAGCCCTTCAGCTGGGATTCATTAAGGAGCATATATTAAGAAGATGATGACGGCTTGGGGAGAAGCATTTTAATGTTTCTCTCTTCTCTGCTGGAAGCGACTTTGCTGGGCAGTGAAGGCAACTGCCCATCTGGAGCTGTGCCAGAGAAACCAGTTCTCCCTCCCCAGCCTGGTCAAACAAGTGACTGACTTATGTTTCCCCAAATAAGAGAGCTACTTAATTTAAATACCTTGGGGCAGGGACCTGATTCGGTTTCAAGGCCTCCAATGTCCTGCCAGTTAGAGGAATGGTTTGTCTCATATTAGTGAAAGGCAAGGTCAAAGGCAGGTTTGAATGCACAGTAGGCTTGAGGACATTTTAACCCTTCAGTGTTTGCTTTTCTTTAGTCTTGCACTTCTTGCTGCTTTATAAGAAACAGACCTAGCCAAAAAGAGGACTTGGAAACTACTCACAATCACTTCAGCAGCATGTTTTAAAGGAGTGGTAAAGAGGCTTACTTCTTTCTTGGTTTTATGTTTTACCTCTCAGGCTCTTTGTAGTCCTAGTGTCTGCTAAGTTAGTGGCGCAATACATGTCTCTTCAGAATGGTATCTTTGCTCAGAACCGTGAAATATCAAAAGCTAAGGTGCTGTGAAATGAACATCTGTTATTATAACTCATAGTACTCCCCCCAAAATGCTTGCAGTCTGAAAAATAATCAATCAAGACAACCAACCAAGTCCACTATGATCTGACTTCAGCTTACAATAGTCTGGCCCTCAACACTGAATCACCTCCATCCTAAATCAGTCAGACTAACCCACTTTCTTTCTCATTCTCTTTATTTTATGCTCTTTTTGTTTTGCACTTTTCTTTCAGTACTCTGTTGCTTGGATGATGTTTTTGATGGGGGGAGGTCTATTTTTGTTGTTGTTGTTCCTGGCTGTGTGGCTTCAGCACAGATCTCTCTTTGAAATGACACAAAATGGTTGTTCTCAGTTGTTTTAATGACTGATTTCTTGTGACATACATGACACTTGTCAGCATTCAGTTGTGAGATACAAGTGAGCACTGGAGAGCTTTGAAAAAGTAAAAATAAATCAACACCAGAGAAGGACACCCAAAACTCGTGTGCTGTTTGTTCCTTGGGATATTCAAGTGTTGAACAGGAAGTGAAACAGCCTCATTTGCAGTCTTCCAATTTCCATATCTCTCTTTCTGTTCCTATTATATCAGAATCAAAAACAGCTGTTTATTAGCTCATAGTTTGCTTTGCTGATTGTGGTTTTGGCAGACAAATGAGATGTCCTCTGTTGTGCTTCTTGTATTTTCCACAGTACCAAAATCTATTAGAAGGGAAGAGTACTGAATATTAATTCCAGACATTGCATTGTAAACTTGTACCTGGCATTCCTGTTCAGATGCATTAACATTCCAGTTCAAATACATTAACATTCCTAGACCCTGGTCTGACCTCACTTGTTCTGATTTTACATTTATATAACTGCTGACTATTGAGGAGTTGTCCTTAATTTACACTGCACTACTTTTACTGAATGTTTGCAAGCACATTTACAAATGCTTGATTATTTACTGTACTTCTATTTATAACCCTATTTTTCAAAGAACGGGGCTTTGATCATTTATTTTGTGAGTCTGTTGCATGCATCACAATAGATAGCACATTTCTTAATATTTTTCTTACATTTTAATTTCTCTTATTTTTTCTTTTAGTATTCTTAATCATTCTTCTTAGTCAATATTCCCACTATTTATGTGAAACAATTGTCCTTCTCCTTTGATGTACAACCCTTCCTAGATCTGGTAAAACATTTCTCATGTAAGGAGCAAAAACATTCAGTGATTTGTTTCAGTCACCATGAAAGCCAGGAGCAGAACGGAGACAACCTGTTTCCCACCTCTGAACCAGAAGACCAGGTTTGTCTTCACTTTTTGCAGTTCTCCTCTTGGCTGCTTTGAATCCAATGAACTTCTGAATCAAATAAGGGATTTTCTAACCACTGATGAATAAATCTAACAACTGTTCTGTGACCAGTTAAATGTGTGTGCTCTTTGCTTTACCTCATTTATATACACCTAGTGGGAATAAATTTACTCATATTTTAAGTTTCTAGAGCAAATTAAAGGTCATTAACAGCCCTCTGCTGTTTACTACTAATGAGTATTGAATAAAAGTGAAATGAACTGAAGAGCAATGTTTCTAGACTGATCAGGTCTAACTTCCATCTTTCCAGAGGTTAGATGGTCTCAGAGTGGGAGAGGTAAAAAAGTGGATTTCTTTAGCTTTTAGTAGAAAGGGAAGGCAACAGAAAGAAGAAATGATCTGTCAATACCCTCAGGATTTTTAATTTTTTTATATATATATATTTTGAATACATTATAGAGCTTGCGATAACAACATGTAGACTGAATAAGACTAGCAGGAAATAGCAACAAAAAATACAAGGCAAAATATCAGATAACCCCTGGGAGTAATTTCCTCAGGATCAGACAAATCATTCCAAAATATATTTTATCTTATTTACCCTAAGCGCATTATTAAAATAAAACATAAATTTTCTCTATGCAAATACTGTTTCAAGGCAAGAAGAATAATAAGTAGTTGCATTCTTATCACAGCACTGTGTTGTCTTGTCAGCTACTAGTACTATTCAGGAGCACCTTTTCTCCCCATTTTGTTGTATAGCGATTCAAACACAGCTACTATTTTGAGCTGCTTCGTGATTTGATTTTAAATATATTCAGCTGTTTCCCATTGGTTAACAAAGGCATGATTATTGATTAAAATGTGAATTAGAAAGCGTCTTGCTCCAGCATTGAGAACAACACTTTTGTCTTTTTAGAACTGGTTGGAAGATTTCCAGTGAACTGGATCTCAATTGGTAAATGGTGATTCAACAGAACTGAAGCTTTCTGTGGAACTGTAATGATTGCATGACAGTTGTGGAAACCTGGGAGGCAGGTAGCTTCTAAGCTACCTCCAGACCTACCTGGCTGAATACTGCAATACATGCTTCTTGGGCTCTCTGTTTTACCAGAAATACCTAAATCCCTTGCCATCTCACTGGCTCAATATTTTCTTCAAAGAAACAGACGCTATGTTGTGCATTTCCAGTTTTCTCTTTGCTTGGGTTTTTTGATTACAAAAAAAAAAATCTTAAATTTTCCATAGAATGACTGTACTGATTGCTGCATAGTTTTATCCACCTGAGCTTGGAAATTCAGACTCAGCACAACTCTGAGCCTGCCACCACCCATGGCCCTGCAGTCAGCTATGAGTAATTGCAGTCGATCAAATATTTCCCATATGTAAATAGTAAGGGCCAGACTTCAAAGTAGTGAAGCAAATTCCAGCTCTGCTGGCATCAATGAAATGAGGTGAATTTACATCAATTACTGACTATGATGCTTTCCTGCTAAGTCTTTGACATCCAACTACAAACCACTAGCAGGCACTGATAACCTCTATCAGATGTGACAAGTGTATGTATTAGAAGAGTTTCTTTCCTTTAAAAGCACGGAAGTAATCATAAGCTCTGTCCTATAATCTCCAAGCGTTTTATTACTGTTTTTTTCATTATTCTGCTGTTATTATTGCTGCTATGACAGCTAGTTTTATTCTCTAATCTGCTGCAAAGTCATGCACACATATAAAGAAATTCATTATTTCCTTTGTCTTGCCATTATTTCCAAGACTGACAGCAACTTATTTGGAATGACTGAATCCCAAGAACACCCATTTTCTTTTGAGAGCTTATCAAATATAGTAAACTATGATTAATGAATGCTAATCATTTTGTATTCACTGGAGAAACTGATGTTTAATCAAGTTAATCTCATTGTCTATAAACAGTCTTTGACAACCTTTAAAGAAATAATTGTATCTTCTTTTAGGGCATTGATTCAGGGGATTAGGAATGGTTTATCTTCAACCTTTTGTCTTTTAGGCTGCCAGATAAAAGCAGCCAAACTTGCTTGTCTCTGGAAGTTGTTAATACTACATTCTGAGGCTTAAATTTATTTGCCTAGTCACAGAGATCATACATTCTGGCTGCTTTTCTGTGATCTACCTGCTATGTGAACCGACCATGGGCCTTTGAGCCCATGCTCAAGGCCATGCACACATATCTACAGTACATCCAGAGGGTGATGGCAGAGGGAGAGTTGGGGCAGGGAGGAAGAAAGGAAAGCTTGAACTTGTGATAGCCTTTTCATGTGTGTTGGTGGTCATTTATCCGTAGTGCAGATAAGCAGTCACAGTGTCTTTGACCTGACAAAATCAGGTATCCCGTTTGCTGTCTTCATAGAGGCAAAATTTAGTTGCCTAAATGTAGCTTTCTGATGCCATTTTAGATACTGTGGCCTCCTGCTCTCACTTCAGAAGTACGGAGGTCTTCTTCGTGTGCTGTGTCATATGTCTCAACATCATGCAGAAATGTTTGAAACTTTAGGAGAGCATTAATGGCACAGGACATTACCATTGCCTGACGTTTATGCAATAAAATATGCCTCATGACAAGACGGTCCTCACCTGTCCACAAGGCAGTTGGATTTCGAAACAAAGAGATCCAGTTGATCACTGCCCTATCATGTGGGTACAGACGGATTTGCCATGGACATCACACATGAGTATGGGTAATCTTAAAGGTGCAGAGGCTGGCTGTCCCTATGTGCCAAAAGACCAGTCAGTGGGGAAGAAGACCGGCCTGGCTGAACAGAGAGCTTTGGCTGGAACTCTGGTGAAAAACCATAGTTTGTGACCTTGGGAGCAGAGGCAGGCAACTCAGAAGGACTACAAAGATGTCATGAGGTTATGCAGGGAGAAAATTAGAAGGCCCAAAGCTCAACAGGCTACTGCAGTAAAATATAATAATAAATGTTTGTATAAATACGTTAACAACAAAAGGAGGGCTAAGAAGAATCTTCATCCTTTATTGGATGTGGGGGGAAACATAGTGACAAAGGAGGCTGAGATACTTAACACCTTCATTGCCTCAGTCTTTAATAGTAAGACAAATTGTGATTTGGCTACCCAGCCCCCTTTGCTGGAAAACAGTGACAGGGAGCACTATGAAGTCCCCATAATCCAAAGGGAAATGGTCAACAGCCTGCTACATAACTTAGACACATACAAGTCTATGGGGCCAGATAGGAACCACCAAAGCATGCTGAGGGACCTGGCGGAAATGCTCATCCAGCCACTTTCAATCATTTATCAGCAGTCTTGGCTAAATGGGGAGGTCCCAGCCAACTGGAGGTTAGCAAATGTGACACCCATCTACAAGAAAGGCTGGAAGGAGGATCCAGTGGACTTCAGGCCCGTCAGCCTGACCTTGGTGCTGGGGAAGGTTATGAAGCAGATCAAGTGCCATCAAGATTTAAGAGATGTAAAAAGCATTTTGAAGGTCACGTAGCAAAGTACAAAAATTTATCGTAGAAAATTAATGAAGTACGTCAAAAGCAGAAAGCCATCTGCAGAAGTAACAGGACAGCTTGATGAGGGAGAGGTAGGACTGGCACTGAGGGCTGATAAGGCCATAGCAGGAAACCCCAATGACTTCTCTGAATTGGTCTTTAATGCTGAAGAAACTGAAGAGATTCTCATAGCTGATGCATCCTTTGTAGTAGACAGGTCAGAAATACAAGAGGAGTTTGAAACAAATATACAGGAAGTAGTAGACCAAATAATTAAGTTAAATATTAATAAACCTCCAGGACCAAATGTTATTTACATGTGAAATGGCAGGACTGCTATCCAAGCAGTGTAACTTGCTATAACAAGCAGCCCTTGGATTGGAGCTGGATGGAGAATTTAACTCCCACCTATAGAAAGGGATGTACAAAGAGTCCTGGGAATTACAGGTCAGTCAGCCTGATTTCCATTCCTGGCAGTGTAGACTATGATGAATAGTATGAGCATTGTGCTCTTATACACCTCAGCACACACCAGTTAGTGAGTTATATGCATGTTGTGGGGGAGTTAATGTATGAGCAATGATCATCATGCAAGGCATTGCGTAGCAATTTTCTTCCATTTACCCTGACAGTTTGCCATAGAAACAAAGACATAAAGGCAAACAAATCTAAAGAAACTAATCAAGTACAGCTTAATTTTGTATTAATAAGCATGTTATTTGCTATTTTCAATGTTGTTTCCTCTGCCTTTTGAGTTACAAGAGAAAAATTGGTCCTCTTCAGTACTACATTTTGATGTTTTTTAGATGGACTTGCTAATGTCACATTGTACCTAAAAACATGTTGCTGCACAGTGATCAAATCCTTCCCCAAGGTGCTGGGCGTTCAGTTTCTCAAAGTCATGCTACATAATCACTGCCGTGCTAAAATTATGTACCAAGTCTTGCAGCTTGTTTTTTCTGTCACTGATAAAAATGTGTGTTTCTCATTCTTACAGTCTTTGTAGTCCAGCACATCTCGAATGTGACCAAAGAAAAACTTTCATAACACTCCAGAGGTGGCCTGGACTTGACCTGAAGATCCTGGGAAGTTCTCTGCGGGCTTGTGTGGGCAGTTTCAATGGAGCTCACAGCTCCGAGGAAATTACCGAATCCATGAGGAACTCAGAGTTGTGAGCTTATTTCTCCTCAAGAATTCCCAAAATAAGCTAAGATGATTCAGGTAGGGGACCTTGAGATTTTTTGCACTTAAGAACCTTGTTTTGTCTCAATGATTATGTGATTTTACACTGATCTGTGGTGAACAACAACGAAATCACAACCATTTTCATTTTGTTGATGAAGAAAAGACTTTCACACATAAAATTAACAGAAATGAGGAGAATCTAACTAAATACAGCTATTACTTTTCTAGGGAAATGATGGATAAGAGGTTTATGTTTCAATATTCTACATTTAAGAGAGCAAATCTATAAACTGAATGAATTTACTCCAGAGTCAAGGATGTTGCACACAATCTGTATGGCAACCACCACATAAGATTTGTGTGAGAAAGTTCAGAATGGTGTAGTTCAACCCACTCCACTTTCTAATTTGATTGCAGCATATCACACCCTGAATATAGATAGCATTAGCTGAATCTTTACTTTTGTGACTTTTATTATGTCACCTATGATGTTTTTCAATAGATTATGACTGAAAAGCTCCTTCCACATTAAAAAAGAGAAAATGAAAAGAATCTGGAAGATTAAGAAAATCCAGTGGGCTACTAAATAATTTACTGAGACTAACCTTCAGAATTCAGAAAACAATCATTACAAAGGAAGTGCGATAAAAGACAAACAAAAAAGAAATCTGTGTAATTAAGATAGATTGCATGGCAGCTGAAGGTTTGCAATCTAATTTCGGTAACGTCAATGGCAGTGTTGTCACTGTCTTCAAAGATGAAAGAGCAGAATTCCCAGAAAATAAATTCCAGTTTCTGTAAAGTTATTCAAATGATCAAAACCACATAGTCACTGCCAATAACAAAGTGCGTGACAATCCACGTTTTACCATTAATGGAAATAACTTTGCAACATTTTGGTAAACAGAGACTGCATGATTATTACTACTCTTATCTAAAACTAAACTTTGCAGAGATTTGTGCCTGTTAGTGGAAGAACATTCCAACATTGATAATAGCTTACAAAGATGTAGAGCAATGTTGCAAAATTGTACTTGTTTTTCTATATATGTACAGATGAGAAAAGGGGAACAAAATATATACATAAATAAACACATCCTTCATCTGTTGTTTGTAGGAATTCTAAGTATTTAATATTAAGAACAAAATGTTTATTTGAGATTTATTTGTAAAATGAGCAGTTAAAGGCCTCCAAATTTCATAATAAATGTAACAACACCAAATTGTAATGAGTACTGGAAAGGGGAATGGCCAAAGGGACAAATATGTATGGCACCAAGAATTTCTTTTATCACAGGGAGCCAGACTTTGGAAACCACACTTCTGAGATCTATAAAGTCAATGGCATCTTGCACTACATGCAGCCTTTCTTGATCACATGTCTACGGAAATGAAGGACAATTAAATTCAATTCTGTCCCACCTGCCAACGGACCTCATAGGAGTAGAAAACAAAGAAATTATCCTTTGCTGGCTGAGTTCTAATTCGATAAGCCTACTTAAGGTTTCAGATTTCTTTTGCCTCAAAAGGCAATAAATCTAAGACAGTAGCTTGTAATATTGTTCTTTCTCACATCAGAGAAAAACAACAAAAGGAAGAAACATCTTTGTCCAACTTTATGCTCTTAACCGATCCGCTATGCAGATCAGCGCTGGTTAGCGTTTGCTTCTTTAGAGGCTAAAATATATGGCAAGAAGTCCATCTCCTTAGCACATGTCATTTAATTGTATCAGCCTGAACCTACGTGTTCAGTCCAATTGATTATACTATTAAGAAGGAAAATGGCTTTCCTCAGATCTTTAATGTTTTCAGACCTTGTGGGAACCCACACAGCTATCAAACAAAGACTGCTATGGCACCGAAACTATTGAACAGCTATCACAAGCCCACTGCACTGATCCTTAAATAAGATTACTTTCTATTACTTGTGCTCCCGGTAGGCAAAAAAATCAAATTAATCAGGATGAAGTAGACTGCCCTGTTTAGTTGGTGGAAAAACAAGAGTGGCTGAAGTGGATAAATTGCACCTACTTTTTAAAATTAACGGACAGCAGCTCTTTTATAGGTACCAAAGGGAAAGGTGATAAGTGTTATTGCCTAAGAGATTGACAGTTTTGCCCAGCATAGCAAAAGAGGCCTGTGCAGGTAAAAGCTACACTAATTGATGATAACTCTGGAAGAAGAAGGAGGAAACTAACCTCATGCCCAAGTGTTTCTGAGTGAATCTCCAGCATTTGGCTTCAGCAGACTTTTCTCTTCAGAAAATGGGCCAGGATGTTTGGTTACCCAGCAATTTTTTTGAACTAATCAAAACTAAAGAGCTTTTCAAAGCTGAAACAGTCCCACAGCTTTGAAGTATTAAGGCATCTAATTCAGTGAAGTTTCAGTAGGAATTAACTGCAAAGAGCTAAGCCTGCATGGCAGTCCCAGATGCACACTGAAGCTGGGAACGGTGGCTGGCTGCCCACAGCTCCCTTACCAAACCCCCACTCCTTCCTCAAGCCAGCCAGCTGACCTGAGGACTGTTTGGTTAGAGTCAGCCTAGCCAGCCCTTCATTCTAAAATAGATATCAGAAAGGAGATGGAGCAAATGAAAATGATACACACCCCTCATGGTGGGTGGATTTCTGTAGATGGAATTTTCCCATCGCTTTGCAAATAAGCACTGCTCTCTGTGATCTTTCAGGCTGAAGGCAGACGGGTGAGACTTTTTGCCTTACGGATCTCCTTGCTATCTGTTAACTGTTGATTTGTACAATGCTGCTAGGTATCTTTCACTGATCTCTATTCTCTTAGCAGTGCACAGTGGAAGGATGTGACATCTAAAGTTGTTTCTATTTTCAGGTGTTGGGACACGGAGGATCTATATCACACAGACATGAGAGCAAGCACACTGGGATTCGATTACCAGACACTCAGCCTGAATATTGACATTTCCCTTAAACTCAGGGACAGTCTGAAGGACATTTTTCCTCCTCACTTCTCAAGGTGCATAGACAAATGGCAATACGAGTCAGAGTCTTGAGTTTCAGATGCCTCACTTCTTTTTTTTTATCGATGTATATATTTTCCTCACGCTTTAAATTAACAACAGCAAAAGATCCGTGTCAGTTTCTGTGTCCCGATACGGTAACTCTCATTTGTACAGCTGCCCAAAAGCCACCCTCTTAAGGCAGCCTTAGAATTTGCCAGTTTACGGCAACCGTATTTTGGGGTGAAACTGCTGTGCAGTGAGAGGGGAGAAAAGATGGGGACCCCCAAAAGTGCTGCTTGCTGTATAGGAAACGGCCATGGTATTTCAGAAAGAAAATTCACACATGATTTGAATTCAGAAGTGTACTGAATTAGGAATTCACTATACATTTGGCACTTTTGAAAAAGAAGACAAACACCTCCTGTGCCCATTTCATGGTACATATAACGTTTGGGGGGATTTAGAGAAATACACATAAAAAATTGTAATGTCATTTCCCCATGATTCTGTTGGAAAATATACAGTCTGGGGACAATTTGGAAATCGTCCATTTCAAAACCAGTTAATACAGAGATATGCAAAAATCTAGAAGAAAGAAACCCTCAAAATACAACAAAAATGGAGCAGGAAAATACTGATTTAAACCTGAAACCAAGATTTGGGGTATTTGCAGTCCCAGTTTGTCCATAGAAATGATATGACCATTATTACATATTTTACTAATTTCCCCAGATTACCTATTTTGTGTGAAGGTCAATTCTCTTAAGTGTCACTAACTTCAAATAAGCTCTGTCCTGAGCTAGGAAAACATGATCACAAAGATAAAACTAGTAAAATTTAATTTTTGGTATCACAATAAAATGAAACATAGGAGGGATGATTATGTGATCAAGACTGTAAGTCATTTAACACTGTAAAGCCTCAAGCCCCCACTATTGTTTTCTGTCATCCTTACTCTGTCTCAAACTTTTCTGTTCTCAGGAGTAAAGGTGTTTTGGTACCCGCATTCACATATTGCACGAAGAAGAGAGTTTGACTATAATGGTCAATGTGTATCTGGTGATAATGGATAATTATTTACTATACTTTTTCAGTATACAAATCACTATTTAGTTTTTGAAAGCCATGTTCTCAAAAGTAAATATGAAATTCATTATTATTCACAGAGGTTTGTTCTTGCAATTTGTACTGAATCTAATAACTTTTGGTTACACATCGTTATAAGTGTTCCATGTCCAAAAATTTAATTTCTCTTTAAGGACATATCCTACACACTTTGCCTGTAAATGTATCTAATTTAATGAGCTTTTACTACCTGATCAACAGTAAGCTGTGAAAAGTTTGTTTCTAAAGAGAATGAAGAATAACTTTTTCACATGGTTTAAAGATATACATTGTAAAATTAATCTCTTGTAGACGTAAAGTACATCACAGAAGATACTCATTATCTTCAGCATTTTACTGCAAAATTGAAAGTAATTATTAATTCATTCTGTATTAGTTTTGATAGCCATTAATCACAATCAAGTCGCTAGAAAGAACATCATTGCTTGGAAATTAAATTCCAGAAGGAATGTGTCACTGGAGGTGACTCCAAAATTTTATTTTCATAGGAATATAATGTCTAACTATCAGCTTGATTAATAGCTTATAATTTGAGCCATTTACTAGGTTTTCACTTTGTTTGGTTCATGGAAAAATGCAGGTTTTGCAAAATATTTTTATCCTTATGAATATTTCAGCCCAATGGGGAAAAACAGCGCCTTTTCAAAACAAAGCACATCAAATTACAAAGAGGCAAAACTTGTATGTGTTCTGTCTGGGAATCCCAGCCAGAATAGCCATTACATAATAGCAAGTTTTACTCAGATTTATTTCAAATACATCTAGGGCACGTAGTTAAAAAGAAGGATTTTGAAGAATAGCCGCAGCCTGTTCTATGACAGGTAATGCCATATTCACTGCACATGCACATCCAAGCAGAGGCCATGTCTTGCTCATTTCAACTTAAATTCTCTGCAGATACTTCCCTAAAAATGAAATTATAAAGCTTGTCATTCACTATCATAACACAAAATGCTTTTCTCTGTCCAAAAATATATTGGTGAAGAACTGGAAGTGTCTTTCAAGAACACATGTGGCAGGTGAGGATGATAGTATAATAAGACTCGGCCATTCAAATGGCTCCCCAAGCACTTGACAGTATAAACACTTACGCTATCTCTGTATTCCCATGCAAATTCTAGTACAGTTCTTACCTTTCTTCATCACACAGAAAAAAATAACAAGTAGAATGGCCTTAATACAGTTCATCCACAAAGTTCGAATGTTGAATTTTCAAAGTTTCTTATGCAGTGCTAACAGGTCTGGCTGTTCCCATTATGTCATGTGGACAATGACACCCTTCATGACACAATCATCCATGATGAATTTGTGCCTCCATGTAGTCCTGCTCAAGTCAATGTGATTTTTCTTACGTGCACAACTAAGCATGACAATTTGTAGTACTGTAGCCTGCTAGAACATAATCCTGCTTGACACAAATGTTAAAAGTCAAGGTAGCACATTTTCTGCTCTAAATTTTGATATCAAATCACTGTTATCAGAATTAGTGATCTCAAAATTTTGTTGGAAATGAAAACTTAAGCTGAAAAACAGCAGAAGCAAGGTGACACTTGAACCGCAGTGAAATCTATACCAAAATCCTTGTTGGTTTCAGTGGATCTGCAGTTCTCTTCACACACTAGCGCAAATCAGTAAATAAGACTGATTGTGAAATTCAGGCATCCACGGCTTTGCAGAAGACTCTGAACTATTTCATAAAATCCTCCAAAGCATCTGAGAAAAGGCATTGAGAAATGACTGAAAAGGTCGAAAGTAAAAAGAGAAACGAGAGAAGGGGAAGAAAAAGACACACTCAGCCAGCAGAGCAGATGTAAGGTTTAGAAACAGGCGAGGTGCACAGACAATTATAGGAAGAGAGACATCTTGCTTTGTCAGAGCTCTTTTTCCCTGTGAATGAGCAGTAAAGAGAAAATAATTGAGTAGCCCATTTTCACTTTTATTTATGTAGCTGCTGAGCTATAACAGTATGTTGCAGCTTTTGTACATAAGTGAAACTAGTATGGTGCAAAAGTTTCTGTAGTCTGAATGAGTCACAGGTATCAAACTTCTTAGGCTGCAAACTTCTAAAGGTGTAAATCACGTAAACCTTCAGAAAAACTCCTCAGGAGTATAGCAAACCTCATCCCTTGTAAATCAGAGCTAGACTGGACAAAGGCACCACAAAATACACTGAACAGTGCAAGATTGCACTGCTGAGAGATTGTACTGGATGACCTACTTGGCCTTTGCTGTCTTTAAATTATGTAATTCTCCTTAATGCTATATTAAGGTTTTGAGCCAAAGCCAAATTCTCCTAAAAACATTTGCCAATCCTTTTAAAAAAGAAAGCTAAATAAACCCTCAAAGATCCTCCCAGAAAATCTCCATGGCTGGTAGAGTAGAGAGGGGTCCTGCAGGGAGGGCTTTCTTTTCCCCTCTTTTTCCTGAACATTTCCTCTGAAATGCATCTAGGGCAATACTTTACAAATGCAACGTCTCTGCAGGATTTTTAAATCCCTGCCAGAGTGATAGCCACAACTGCTGCTGGGAGGACATGAGTGGAGATGAGCTGAAGGGTGCAAGCAGATGCCTGCAGCGGAGGTGGCTTGGTGTGGCAACAGCTACTCCCGCAGGGTGCAGGCACCGGAGGGGTAGAGGAACACAGCAGCCTCTAAGCCAAAAGGTGTGCCTCTTGGAGACAGATATGGGTAAGAAGAGGTGGTGGGGAAGCATCAGAAAGCATGAACCTGGGCCGTTGAGTCAGGAAGGGATTTGGGAATAGTTGGGCAGAGAGCTGGGAAGGCTTTGAGGTGGGAAGAGTTGAATGACGGGAGGCAAGGGGATGGGCTAAAAGGGGTCAGAGCAGCTCTGAGACAGGGAAGGTGAGGGACAGGATTCCTGAGGCAACAGAGGGAAAGATGGGAGGCCTCTGCGGTAGCAAGGGTCGTGGGGCTCAGGGCAGCAAGCACTGAGAAATTACCACAGGACTCTCTCTCTTCCAGGTACCTGAACTCTCATGTGGTGGTAAGAAAATCAGAGCAAGACTGTACAGACCTTGCACTTCCCCCAGACCTGCAGTTTACCTTCACTTTTGCTTTCAGAAATACAGATAGCTTGAAAAGAAAAGAAATAAGGACTAAACTTTGTGAGCTCTAACTGTAATGTCAGATCTGAAGGTAATTTGGAGCAAACAACTTCTTTGTGTCATACTTAACACCTAAACTTCCTTACAGTTACTCCATGGAAGCTCTCCTCTTGGCAAGCTGGAGTTTCAACTTGACAATTAGCATTTTCGCTGGTTCTGTTTGCACTGCTCTTTTGGCCACTCTAAAGACCATGCCAGCAAGAACACCTCAGACTCACACTTGCTGTCAACACATCAAATTCCCAGGACATTTTTGGCGTAGTTCAGACATATTCAAACTGCATAAGGTTTTCTCATCAAGACATACCACAGGTCCTCACAGCATGTCTAGCAAAACACTCTTAGTGTTCACACACTCTAGCTTGTCTGTGCCATAAAATGCCATCTTACTCTAAAATGTCCTGTCATCAGTCTCTTGTCTCATCACTCCAGTCATGACTGGTGTTCCCCAGGGCTCAGTTCTGGGGCTCATACTGTTTAACATCTTTATCAATAATCTGGATGAGGGGATTGAGTGCTCCCTCAGTAAATTTGCAGATGACACCAAGCTGGGCAGAAGTGTTGATCTGCTTGAGGGTAGGAAGGCTCTGCAGAGGGATCTAGACAGACTGGATCAATGGGCCGAAGCCAACTGTATGAGTTTCAACAAGACCAAATGCCAGGTCCTGCACTTCGGTCACAACAACCCCATGCAACACTACAGGCTTGTGGAGGAGTGACTGGAAAAGCTGCCGAGAGGAAAAGGACCTTGGGGTGTTGGTTGACAGTCGGCTGAACATGAGCCAGCAGTGTGCCCAGGTGGCCAAGAAGGCTAAGGGCATCCTGGCTTGTATCAGGAATAGTGTGGCCAGCAGGAGTAGGGAGGTGATCGTGCCCCTGTACTCGGCACGGGTGAGGTCGCACCTCGAGTACTGTGTTCAGTTTTGGGCCCCTCACTACAAGAAAGACATTGAGTTGCTGGAGTGTGTCCAGAGAAGAGCAATGAGGCTGGTGAGGGATCTGGAGAACAAGTCTTATGAGGAGCGGCTGAAGGAACCGGGGCTGTTTAGTCTGGAGAAGAGGAGGCTGAGGGGAGACCTTATTGCTGAAAGGAGCTTGTAATGAGGCAGGTGCTGGTCTCTTCACTCAAGTAACTAGCGATAGGACGAGAGGCAATGGCCTCAAGTTGCATCAGGGGAGGTTTAAATTGGATATTAGGAAAAATTTCTTTACTGAAAGAGTGGTCAGGCATTGGAACAGGCTGTTCTGCGAAGTGGTTGAGTCACCATGCCTGGAGGTATTCAAAAAACAAGTAGATGTGGCACTTCGGGACATGGTTTATTATGCATGGTGGTGTTGGGTTGACAGTTGGACTTCATGATTTTAGAGGTCTTTTCCAACCTATAATTGTATGATTCTGTGACAGTGGTCTCGCTGCAGTGGTATGTGTCACAAGCTGTCATAAATGAGATTGGAAGGCAGTGGAAAAGTAAAGGTCCTAGAGAGCACCACGCAAGAAGAGAGCAAGGCATATTGTTGTTAGGGGCCACACTGCCATACACTCTACAGGGCACATCTCCAGGGTCATGACCTGGTGGTGTGTCAAGAGCAACAGCAGATGAATCTAAGGATTCTGCGGCCCACCCCAGAAAGAGGTTGCCCAAAAAGTGCTGTTCATCTTTTCCTTACTGGATGTGCTAGTCATGGCTGGACCTGGACAGAGACTTTCAACCTGTTTCCAGGCTAAGAAGTGGTTTTTCAGCCCTGGGGATGGGCAAATTGTAAGTGGAGGCCTGGGTACTGGATGAGAAACATGTGTCTGCATTGTTTAAGGAGAGATGATGTTTGTAGTGCCTTTGTCATAGCAGTATGGTAGTCTCTTATGTGTCCTTTACTCCTAATAGAGAAATAACCTGGTTTACATGGCATGCAGGTATGTCCTTATGATACAAGACAGTCACGTGAGACTAGAGATTCACTAGTGATGCGAACAGCCTGAAAGTATATGAGTTTCCTGAATGGCTCACAGGTGTTCCTGATGAAGATCCATGCAATGAGATGCTGTAGGTGCAGCTCCTCCCTTTTTCTCAAGTGGGACCTGTGCTGGGGGTTGCTGGAATTTGGCATGCTCCATGTCAGGGCGATTCACAGGGTGCCTAAGGATGTTCTGATGGGCACTAACTGGGCAGCTGCTCCCTGACAGTTTCTTCCAGCCAGATTGTGCTCAGGATGTCCTGGAGGACATTCCTTGAGTCAAACACTGTGGGCATGCACTCAGAGGATTCACTCTGAAAGCCAGATGAAAGCTTCAGAGGTACTATAGCTGTGCAACATGGCCAAAACCAGAAGCTCCTCTGTTGCTGTTATATCCAAACATACACTCAACAGACTCACTGTATCTGCTGTATCTGTGTCATGCAGAATTTCTCTAAAGCTCCTGAGACTTGCACTGCGTTCAATTTGAGAAATGCAGCATAAATAATAGATTACTTTTCTTGAAATCAAGGGAATATATTTCAAGTGAGCCTTAATATGTATTAATATATATCAATGGTGTCTTCAAACAGGAACAGTTAAGAAATTTCCTTTCTGTGTTTAATAACTTTTGCACAGTTTCCTCCAGAGAAAGAGAAATGTTGAAAGCAGGTCCTTCAATGAGAGCAGTTATTGGATGGAAAAAGGGCTGATTTTTTATATTTAAACACATATACATAAATATTTTCTGTGAAAACATTGATGTAATATCATTAATATCATTACCCTTATAGCTCTTTGCATATTAGCTGGAGAAAGGATAAAATTTATACATTCCCTGCATGTTTCTGCAGCCAGCTGCATCCCAGATGAGCCCTTCACAATCACTGCATTGTAGTCTGGCTTCATTAAACCAGCACGCGCCACTCTTCCATGATGAGGTGTGTGTTGTGTTGTGGGTAACAGAATAATTTTCTCTGTTGAGCAGACTGGTATGCAGATCAGGAGAACTGAAATTAAAGGAGACCTGTTTTCTGTAATGCTTCATTACCCCAACACTACATTCTTCTTGGTCACTATTCTAAAGCTGAGAAGGAAGACTTCTATTAGTAAAAAATGGAATTGGAGAAAATATGTTACACCATCTCTATGCCTGTTAAATTAATAATAAGCAAAAGTGATGAACAAAAAATTGTGATTCATTATGCATTCTATGAAAAAAGAATAATTTATAATTTCCAAGTAATGTTATTTCTTCTGTAATACCAGAATGAATCATCTGCTCTTAATTTTCTGCCATAACTATCTAAACCCTTTTAATAAGACGTTTGTCTGTCCCTTAAGGTCTCTAGCAATGTCTGACGGAAGCTGTTGAATTTTACAGTTATGTCACTAATGTATCAGCCAAAACAATTGCACCAGATTAATTGATTTCAAATTGAATTATGTCTTAATTCATTACAGCTACTGTTATATTACTCCCTGAAGTTTCAACTTAGATGTTACTCTATGTCCAACTATATTTCAGCTACTAGATTTAACAGTGTATGCCTCATAAAAACATGTAATTTACAGCTTTTTCTAGTTGAAAATAAATAAATTAATTAACAGTCATCAAGCCCAACATTGGGGTATGTTTGAAAATTTGACACCGTGCTAAACTTGTTAAAAAGCAAATTACTAGTAAATAAACTTTGTATTGTAACCTGCTATGTGTTCTGGATGACCTGCTGCTTGTTTGACAACACTGCAGCTTTAATGTTTTTAGTTCCTATAGATATCATTGGAATTTTAAAGACTAGTTAATACATTGCAGTTAATATAACTCAGTCCCTCATATGGAAGAAATTACAACATCTTCACATCAATAAAAGTCTGGCATTCCCTACATACACTGACTGTATGTGTAACATGGCTACCATTTTGTATGGGACATTAAACAGGACTTGAGGTATCTATATTATTTGTGTGTCACACAGAAAAGAGGAAGAAAAATTGGCCAGAAACAAATGATATTAACTGTCTTATTAAAAAAAAAAACACCCAATATTGCAGAGATTTTGTCCACTGTCACAAAATTCTGTATCTTCTGTGATGGTCTGCACAGAGATTGTATGAACACGACTTGAAGGAAAAAGAAGACAAGTCATACTGGATGGACAGTGGGACTGGGATATGTACCCTGAAATTCACAAGATTTTATCTGAATTTAGCCTTGGATCTTTTAACAATAGCACTTAGAATACGATGGTTCCACATACTCTGATGAGAAACTGGAGCACTATAACCCACCTATAGCTACACAGAACCTATTATCTTACCACTCGATAGACGCAAGGTAGGAGTCCAGATGCTTACAAATGCTTTTGAATTCTGAAAACATTCAATTTGTTAAATATTTTCAGCTTGTGATGGAAGTTAGACCTTTTTTTGTGGGGAAGCTTGATTAATAAGGCATCTGTAAGAATCAGAGAAGATATCAATATAATATGTTAACATGTTTTCATTTCTAATGTATTCTCTACTTGCGTTAGAAAACTCATTACTGAATTCTGACTGAGATCATAGTTTTGCAGCAGACTGGCGAGGGAAGATACTCCTGCTCTGGTAGAACTATTAGTATCTTTGACAGCGGGGAATGAATAAGCTCTCTAGGGCATGGTGTGCTGTCTCGTTCTGTGTTTGTGCTGTGCGTTGCACACTAGGAGCTCGGCTGAAGACCAAAGTTTCTTCAGTGAATCCCTGGCAGAAACAATGCAGATGATAATCCCATTATCTTCCACCTTACAGTCTTTTTCATGTTTTTGTCTTCGTGGAGAAGTATTTAACATATGGTGGAATAAATCTTGCCTAATTTTAGCTATCTAAATGTTAGGAATCAAGTATAAGATTATTGTTCAAGACAGCTTGTTGTCAGAGGAGAAAGACAGGCTTCTCCAGACAGCAATTTTTTCCATCCTACTGTAGGAATCTGAGTGAACTGCCATGATCTGGCAATTTCCATCTCTCTTTCCATCTTTTGAAATAGGAGACAAAAAGCCTGAGTTTAAAGTGACTGCTGTAAAAAAATAAGTATTTCACTAAAACTCTGTTTTCTAAACCTTCTAAAATGATAAAGGAACTGTATTCCTGTATCTTTACCTTCCATATCTGTTAGCTTTAGAAAGAAATTAAGTTTCTTAAAATAGATTATTTTTCCCTTTGTATGGCTTTTGCATTTGATGTTGTAACCCCATTTCTATTCCTCACCCCTGGAATAGCTGAATAGGAGTTTTTAATTTAGAAAATTTCTTTTCTATGTAACCATGTTTAAAATATTTAAAATGGACTCTTCCAAATGTGAAAGAGCTTTACTAGTAATTGTCTCCTGAAATCTAATGCTAGACCATAGTTTCAGCTAGTTATTATGAAAGTGAAATACATTATATCTTTGTGAAGCTGTACTAGGATTGGCAGTTCCCCAGTTTAGTGGTTTGTCTACCTAAGATTTCATAGATTTCAGTTCTTGTAACTGAAAGTAATTTGGCTTTCATTAAACAGTTATAACAATAAAACCAACTACAACAACTGTTCTCTTTTCCCAACTCATGTTTTAATGAAAAGCTTGAAAAGTTTACCTAAATATATGTCAAGGGTATAAAAACAAAAGATAAATCAGAAGCCAAAATGCATTAAGATATTTATTGTTGCAAGGCAACATTATGCTATGTAGTATAATGGTTGCATTTTAAATATTATGGCCGGGAATACTATTAAAATTATTCTTTTCTGGAGTCAATCACAATTTATTGCTGGAGCTTTTTTAGCAGTAAAGGACAGTAAAATTCTAAAGAAAAACATTGATCTCCAAGAGCTAAACAAGTGCTTTCCAAAAACCTTGGGATACCATTACAAGCTTTCCTCAAAACTCTTTTAATTGTAGAAGGCATAATAATCTGTTTTATTCAAAGTGAACCCCTTTGTTTTGATAGCACTAATGCACTACAGTAAGTATATGATGATAAGGTCTATAATAATAGCATAATAATAAGACTTGAAAGAGGAAAGAAATGCTTTAACATTGGAGTGTGAAACATTGTCACGTTTCTTCTGATTTATGATGTGTAGTGAAAGGGCTGGTCCCATGGAGCTGAGTAGAGGGTACACAAGGGTTTCTTTACATCTCATTGTACTATTGATGTAATCAGATCTGACCTTGATATTTGACACTGTAAGAAAATTACAGAATGGTCTTGCACAGATATTAATTTCAGTCTGACACATCACTAGCACTCTGTAGATCTTAAAAATTACATTAGATGCTTGCGTTTCAATTGCAAGAGAGTCTGGAATTCATGGATCCAAGTTACTTGGTAAAGGTACATAGTAAATGAACACATATACAGTGAAAAGACAAACAGTAAATATTGCCCATAAGAAGAACACACACAGTGATTTACTTTTTTTAAAGAAGTCAAGAAAAACAACACTTAATGAATACATATTAAGTCCTGGTATATATTCACAGACAGAATATTTGTAATAATACTTGGAAACTGAAAGTTATTTAAAGCCTTTAAATTCCATAATTTTTTTACTTTCCTTGTTTCAATGGTAATTGGGGATATGAGCTGCTTTTGTCCTCAACATTTTTACTTACAGCAGTACATTTTTAAAGTGAGCATTACTTATTCTTATAATAATCACTTGTATGTTTTAAAAAGTGTGTGCATAAAACTGGGCATGTAAAACTCTTGCCATATTTGTGGGTGTACGTGTAAAGCACAACTTTGAAAGCAAATTATTCTAGTTAATCATTCTGGAATATTAGTCTGGCCCTTCCTGAAGAAATTTTTAAGCAAAGATAAGAATTGTTTATAATACCAGGATCTACCTCTTTTCCTTTGCTCCCATCTTTCTTGTCAGAACATATCTGTGTTTGTGAAAGAACAAGATTAAGAACAGGTCCTCTTAGAGGGTATGTGTTAAATTTATGTTGATATTTCCACTTCAACTGAAGGGATTGCTCAGCAATGCTAAGTTGGACCATCTCCAGTGAAAGGAAAAGTTTCCACTAACTCCCATGTTTTTTCTTGCCCAATGTGAAGGATGTGTTACAAGGCTTCATTCAGGAGCATTTGGGAAGTGCTTTGAGATCCCTGGAGGATGCTGTTCTTGTACTGCAAAGTGCTCTTAGGATAGATTAAAAATCCACAGATGGAACTATTCCCTGGCACAATAAGCCAGTTACACCAGACTAAAATACTACATGAAACTGTATTGATTCTGTCAAATTTATCTAAAGAATTAAGTCATTAAGACAAGCTGTCTCCTTCTCTGCTGAGTTTCTTACCTACCTGCTTGCCAGACTCCCTGAATGGGATGCCAGACTGCCATATTCTTTCAGCTACTGGATTTCCATCTGCCTGTTATGCTGCTGACTCACCAGGGGCTTAGGAAGATGGGATATGTCTAGCTAAAGAGAAAGCGGAAAATGCAACCATTTTCAGTTTGTTGTTGCTTTTCTGTATAAATGGATTTTTTTTAATCAAGTTTCCTCTTTCACACAGAAATAAGCACAAACCTTTAACTTATCATCTCCATTCAAGAATATTATTACTTACAGTGAAATTCTTGCTAGATTTCTGGTAAACCCTAGGTATTACAGCATCTTTTTTCTTTCTTGGTCCCTGATCATGGGGGAGCATACCTGGAGGCCAATAGAACAGCCAAACACTTAAACCAAAATCTAGGTAAGTCATTTGAGTATCTTGTTCTATATTTTGCTGCCAAAATGTAAACCTAGTGAAATATAGGAATTTGAAATACATTCCAGGTATCCACCTCAGCTTTGGCCTTTAATGGCACTACTTTCAAACTATACATTTTTGTCAAGTTTACATGACAACGTATCTTTTTTTTTCCACTTAGAAATGGGTTTTGTATAAGAAAACACAGACGGATGGCACATATGGTTTGAGTTCCCATCAGTTAATATTTTGTGAACCATCCTTCCAGCAACAATCTCACTTTTCAAGGCAGGTTCACATTTAACTCTGTTTAGTTTCCCATACATACAGTATGGATTTATGGCCTGGAGATACTTGTCTTTCCTTCATCCTCCAAAATGTGAAACCAGCAGGGAACTGTGCAAAGCAGCAATAACTTAGCACTGGACCTAACAGAAAAAGTTTTCCAATTTAGGTTCAGATGTTCCCATATTTTATCTTGACTGCTGTTGAAGTTACTACAGCAGTATTCCATGAAAAAAAATATTTTAAAATATGGTCTTGTAGAAGGAAGCAGAAAAGTGAGGAGGATAGCAACTTTTAAAGTAATGGATATCTTTCACAGACTAAATATGTCATGTAATCACAATAGTGTACAAAAGTATATGACAAAGTACATAATCAAATGGAAAATGCGAAAAGAGCAGAAAGTTAAATATTTCACAGAAGAATGTCATGCACAGCAATATGAATGGCAGGTAACTTGCCTTGCCAGTAAAAGACAAAAAGGAGTGATTCAGGAAAAGTGAATAAGAAGGTGGCACCACTTTTCAAACCCTACACATAGTTATCGTCTCCTTTTATCTGCTCTTTTATGAGGATACCTACATTAAGAACATATTTTAGGTGCTCATTGCCAAAAAGTATTGAAAGTACTGATGATAGTAACTCTGAAAATGAAGTAACTGATATCTATATTTGAATGCCAAAAGAAGGAAACAGCAAAAGTTGGAACTGTTTTTGAAAATACATAAGCAGCAAAAAGAGACAATGTTGTCCTGTTAGAGTGTCAAGATAGGGATATTTCTACAGGAATACATTTCACAGGGAACAAAAAATAATCGTGGCAGCACATAAAGATGCCATGGCAGAGTGGGAGGCTTAGTTGTACAATTACGTCAGATACAAGAAAATGTACTGATTCCCTTCTGAAAACTGGTACAAACTTCTATGCATCTACATCATCACAAAATTTCCCAAGTTCAAAACCAGAGTGATTTAAGCAATTTGACTTTTGTGAGAAATATTTTATAGGACAGATCACCAGAAGGAAGTACTAAACAGTCTTAAAAGACGGCATTTGAGCAAGTTTTCAGTCTTAAAAGAAATGTCACACGGTTGGGAGCTATGGATTTGCCTCTTTGAGGAAGTTGTGATGAGTGGAAAAGTTCATTTTTTGCCTTAATCTTTCTGTGGCTCCAATTCTTAAGGCAGACTTTTCTCCTGAAGAACAAGTTTAGATTTTTGTTCCCAAAAAGGAGATTGAATGATGCTCATGAACACCTCTGCTGTTATTTACATTGTGCCTGGATTCTGTGTAATTTATTTCTAGATAAAGAAGAAAATAACCTGTTCTAAATAGGCTAACAATTTGAGAAAATCGACGATATTTTACACAAGCCTGTCACAAAACTGTTTTTTCTCTTATGAGCAAATGGAGAAAGCGATTGCACAGATAGGTCAGCCAGGAATCACAGAATCACAGAATCACAGAATGGTAGGGGTTGGAAGGGACCTCCGTGGGTCATCTAGTCCAACCCCCCTGCCGAAGCAGGGTCACCTACAGTAGGCTGCACAGG
>Ga0065711_1003521_pt1 | contig 27571 bp, 14 predicted proteins | sample Hoacrofraction12_FD_59098 | JGI IMG/M metagenome (GOLD analysis project Ga0065711, IMG submission 59098) | Hoatzin crop microbial communities from Cojedes, Venezuela - Epithelial fraction 12 v2 (version 2) | ecosystem: Host-associated > Birds > Digestive system > Esophagus > Crop | place...
GGGCGAGAGGTCAAAGCAGGGCGAGAGGTCTGATATACTGTTCTTAGTGTGTTAAAGGAATAAAGGTTAGGTTCAAAGAGGGAAGCTAATCATACAACGTTCAGAGAAGTAGAGAGAGATTCACAGACTCTTTCCTCTCATAGCCCTGCCCTTGATGTAGAGTCACAACTGATATTTTTATGGTCCAGCGATGCACTTTCATAAAACACACCATGCCTTTCTTCAGGCTAAATTGAATGTTTATATTTTGGGTCATTTCTAAATGCTTACATTAGTGCTCCCACTAACTTTTGCCAGCTAATGCTAGTACAGAGAGAAAAATGGCTTAAAGCCGAGTTTTTAGTTGTGTGTTTGTGGTTGTTTTTTTTTTTTGTTTTTTTTTTAAATGGACTCTCGGTATCTTTTGTGTGTGGTTATTGCTCGCTGTTATTAAACAGTGATTCCCAAAGGTGACTATTTAAGAAACTGAGATTTGCCTGCAAAGCACTGGCTCTTACGATTTCAGTTAAATGACGGATTCTTTTTTGCTTTCAGCAGTGTCAGGTACACAGCTGAGCAGTTCAGATTTTATTTAGAGAAGCTGGAACTGGCTCATATAATTGGGGTCTGAGCCAGGCTCCACCTAACATTAGGGGAGGCTTAGTGGTTCTGGGCTTTCCCTTTAGTCAACCACTCATTCAGTACTTACTCTGCTCTAGGGAAGGTTTTAAACCTCCAACTGCAAGTGAATCCCTGACTCTGTTTAGGACGAATGTGGACATCTGTCTATGCAATTGATAAGGAAAAGTTTATACCAAAATTAATGTTGCTACTGGTCATTAAGAAAAAGAATTTGCTTTGCTGATATGGAGGCCAAATACAGTTGAGGAATATTAGTACAATACTGTGCATTATCTCTAGAAATTTGTCCATGGTAACATGAGCTGGTTGGCAAGCTTATGCTTTTAAACAAGTCATCAAGCTCAAAATAGTTATTTACATGAGATAAACTTCCCTGAAATCTGAAAGTGGGTCAGTCAAACTGTTCCATTTCAACAAATCTTAGTATCAATTATTCACACTGATACTCCAGCTCTGATACCATCTTTCACTCTTTCCTGCTACACAGCAAATGCAGATAGTGGGATGGATAGCTGTCTGGGGTACACATGGGCTGAATCGCTTCTAAACACCTGTAAAGGTTATTTGTTTCATTCCTGATAACATCCAGTGAAGGACATGAAAGGGCTTGGGGGATAAAAGTAGCTCTCATCTTTCCTTTTGCTCTTATGACTGTAAACTCCGCTGGGCAGGAGCTGTTTTCCCCTTCTTCCTTTGTTCAGTGCTTTTTACAATGATGGCCTTTGATGCTACCCAGCAAGTTGCCATCTTGGTGCTCTGAGATCCCCCCATGGCTCTATATCTAAGCCTCAACTCTTCATCTGCAGCAGTGTGGCTGCTGAAGCAAGAGAATCTCGCCAGTAACCAGATGTCAGAGCACTCATTAGAAATTTAACATTACAAGTTATTGACTTACAGGTTTTGTTTGAAGAAATGCAAACCTGACTTGATGAGAGGGTTTTTGTTTTTAGACAACAATTTTTTTCAGAGGCCACATGATCAGCAAATGTTTGCTAACTGCTGAAGTCTGACAAATAATTTCGAATGTTTAGGGCTCCTCATCCCCACAGAAGTGGTGTCCTGGAAGGAGCTGAATCAATGACCTTTTTTTTTCTCTTTCTTTCTGGTTAAATGAGTCCAGTGAAAATGCCTTTCTCCCTCACATGGTGTGTTCCTAAGGAAAATATGCATGTCATAGTGAATGCATGGCAATATTTCAGACAGTATTTAGATTTGCGTCAATAACATCAACTTAATTAGCACCACTGAATTTATTTGCACTGAGCATAACAGCCCCCTGTTCTTCTGCAGGAAAAGCCTGGAAGAGCACTGCTCTGACTCGCGTCCCTTCTAGAGGCACCACTTTGGTGTCCGGTCATTTTTGCTGGAGCCCCATTCTCTGTGTTGTCCTATGCATATCCCTTCCCACCTGTTGAATGTAATACTTGCTCTATGATCATCTTCTCTAAGAATACGTAGTTCTGCTACTCTTTTCCTGAAGCTTCAGCATGAATTTGATCCTGCTGGTACTGACAGCTATTGACTCCCCCCAAAGTGCCCACTTTTCAAGTCGGTAGCTGCTGCCCACGATCAAGATTTGCCCTGGCATTCCAGGAGAATGTGGTTGAAGTGCCCCTTCTAGAACTCTCCAGGATGGGTTTCGGCACATCTTTCTTGGTACCCAAGCTAGTAACTGCTTGAACAGGGCAAATGAATGTGAAGAGTAAATCTAAAGATATTTTAACACCAACACAACAATTAAAATTACACTGTAGCCTCGGAAAGCCATGAAGCTTGTATGAACCCTTTATTTATATGGGCTGTAAGTCTGGAATGTTTCAGGTTGTTAGGTATTAATACCTAGTTCCAGTTAGCATCATCAAATTTTTTATTAAGTGCTAGGTATTAAATAACCCTTTCCTTCAAGTACTTAAAATCAAGTAGGCTAATTATTGATCATACATATCGTTATGCTTTTCTCTTCCTTGGGTTTTGTGCTAAGTGAAAATCCTGATGAGAATTTGGAGATGGAGTTACTCCCTGCTTGGTTTGGTGGATTGTTTAATTCATGGGCTTTGGGCTTCCCCCACCTTTTTTTCTTGTTATTTTATTGGACAACCGAGGGCTTTTCAATGCTAGATGACTGTGTGCTGTGACCCCACTGTTACCTAAGTGTACCTGGCTGCAGAGTCACATCTTATTTTGTTGAACTGGGATCACAACAGAGGACTGAGCCAGAGGAACGAAGTCAGCAGCTGATTGAGATGTTTGAGCTGAGCAGTTTGCTTTTGCACAGGCGGACAGCAATGGCTTCCTTCATTTTGACTCCCTTATCTTCATTGCTAAGCAGAAAAGGGACGTTTGGGCAATCTTTCGAGGCAAAGGTTTTATCTTTTTGAAAGTTTGAGCTGGGGAATGGCTGAAGCGAGCCCCAGAGGCTTCCTCAGTGAAGCGCTATTTTATTCCTTGTGCAAGGGCACAATCCAACAGTCTCTCCCTGAAGCAAACGGCGATTAATACCATTGACCTGATGGGGCACAGACAATTTATTCTGGATACAGCTAGGAATATAGTACAAATGGTTTGCCTTAAGTCTTTTCTTCATTCCAGTTCTTGTGACTCATGAGACTATAATGTGGAAGGAAGTCTGGTTTTCCTTCTAAATCTCAGTGGCCATACTTCACTTGCCAAGCAGTTATTTGTCACAGACACTTTATGCTTATACGCAGTTCCTCATTTCTGCTATAGTCCCTCATTTCTATTTTAATGAGGGAAGTAATGGAGAATGCGGAAGAGCTATATGCTGTGCAGTATAAGCCTTGAGCCTGGGACTACAAAATAGATGCTCCTCCTCCTTAGGAGAAAAAGGAGCAATGGCAACTTGCACTTGAGCTTGCATGCTAGACAAGAAATAACTGGAAATATTTCCATCTCCTCCACAGCAAACATTAATGACCCACTGCATTTTTGTATGGTCCAAATTAATGTCAGGCAATTGTTTTACAACTTAGCAAGCCAGGAAATTTGCCGCCTGTGAATGAAAGAGAAGATTGATTTGCTGTGAGAGTACAATGAACTCCCGAGGCTACTTGCTTGGATTGGTCAGTTCTGTAGGCTGTGTTAAATGGGAGACTAAATTAAATTGCATTGCAAATTACCTCTGAAATCCACAGAAACATGGCTTTGTGCACACAGATGAAATACTGCATTAGCAACGCAGATAGGAGATTCCCAGTGTGTCAGCTGCGGCAGCATCCCCTGGGTAGGTGTCCATGGAGTGCACATGCATTAAATCGGTGAAGGACGGGAGTGACAACACGATTTGTGACCAGTGTTATTAAACAAAGTCCTGATATGCACGCGGACGCCTGTGAGACAATGTGTTATCAACATGGTGTGTGTAACTGAGAGGCAGGTGTCTTCCCTGGGACACTGGTGGGGCATTCGGGAAGGTGTCTCTCTTCCCGTGGGAAGTCTTCTGTAATTTTCTTTACATGCAACAGTGATTACAGACCTACTCTATTTTAATTTAAGCAGGAAGGACTGCGGTGGTATTTTTCCTCGCCTCTGGCCTTGATCCAAATTCATTCATTAATTTAAGCCACTTTTGGAGAACATCTTTAATTTTTCATGCTTCCAAGTAGAAAAAAATGTCTCAAAACTGTTTTATTGATATATTTGGGATCTTCCCCTTTGTGTATGTTCCAGGACAAGAACATCTGGAAAGCTGCACACAATGACACTAATAAATTATCCTGGAAACTTTTTCAAACCCTCAAACCATGCAGTCTGAATTTGGGTGACTCATTTGGAAATGAATCTGGCTATGCTTGACTAGGCAGATGTACTGTAATGACTCCCTGGCACCTAGCTGCAGGCCATTTAGGAAATGGTTAAACAGGTTTCTTTTTGTGTCTCTAGCTGCTGGCCAAAATCAAAATTGGAGCGGTGTGTAAAGTATAGTAGCATTACACAGTGCGACTGCGGCAAGAGGTCAGACCCTGGACCTTTAAAATATTTGGCAGTCTGAAATGGAGAGAAAACACAAAACCGGGAAACGAGGCAGGGCAGTGTGGACTCGCCAGTCCTAGTGCATCTGCACTAGGAAAGTGGGGGGGTCCTTTGGATCCCCAGTCTAATTTTCTAGAAATAGCCTAAAATGTACATGTTCTACTCTAAAAACACACACAGGAAAAAAAAAAAGGCAGTGAGGATTACTCCCATCGCGCATGACATGAAAGAAAATATTTCAGGGACTTTCACTAAATACAGTTTGTAATGTTCAGCAGAATGAAGATGAATGTGTGGGATTAGGTATGTTTATAGTGAGCACAACTTTAAGATCTTAAAGATCATAAAGAAACATTGTAGAATATTTCTGAAACACTAGGCCAAATTGATCACTATCATATGACCTTTTGATTCCTGACCAAGCGAGGATTCTTACCCCCAGATAGTTGTCTGTAGTATTGCTTTTGGTTTTCTCTCTGAGGACTCTGTCCCATTCCTGGGTGCCAAGAATGTGCACAGCTTTTCTCATGCTCGTTCTTGAAGTGCAGCCTGAAGTGTGATGGTGATGTTCAGTTTAAACTTTCAGTGTGCAAAATCAAAGCTCAGCTCCAGTTTACCCACATCCCAAAGAGTTTTGGAGTAGGATTTCAAGCAACCTACCACCTACGGCAGTAGAGATGAGTGCTTTTGAATAATCCATATTCTAGAGATATGAAGCAGTTTAAGGCCACAGTTTCAGGTAACAACAGACCTCAAGTCCAGGGCTTGGCTTCAGGTTACTACAAGCTTGTAAACAACCGTGGACCAGGAGTTTTGCAAGGAGTCGAGCTCGTTTGTTGTACCTCGCTACAGCCAGATAAATAAGTTCTTGTTAGTCCTGTATCCAAAGACTCAAAACAATGGTCAGGGTATTCAGAATATGCCCTTGCACATCCTGAAGCCAAAAACAGAGTCCACTGCAATGCAGCAGCAAGTTTGCCATCCGTAGGTGACCATCCAATTGGCTAATAATTTATTCCAGGCAGTTATCTGTCACTCTGACCTTTCTATGATGGTTATCTATGGTGGTTATCTATAATAACCTTACATATGTATTTTTATCCTACATCTATATACTGTTATGTCCTATCAAAAAATACATTAATCCATATTTTGGCATGATAGAAAAGACAGCATAGACTCATAAGCTATAGAATTTCTCCAAGTCAAACTGCTGTTTACATTGTGTTTAAAGGGGGGAAGCTATTGCCAGTAATAAGCAAATAACTGTTAAAGGTAATAACATTTATCAGCTAATATTAATCACAAAATAGGGCTTGGATTTCCTGGAAAGAAGCATTTGTTTCCCCAGCTCAGTCGGTTTTATGCCTTTGATATTCCACTGAGGAAACTGTATTTTATGTTAGCATAGCTACTTTTATGAAGATCCACTCTTTGTAACGTGCATCTCTAATTTATTTTTAGCTTGCATACTAAATTTCATAGCACATAGCATGCTCCATTTCTCCAGTTCACCCTCCCAGTTAACATCAATAGCACTTTGCACATGCCCATCAGAACACTGAACAATCAATTTTGGTTTTATGAAGCAATAATCTCTTTAAAATGCAAAGGCAGACATTCATGTGGCAGCAAATTTTGTAGCTTGCTTATGTAAGTCCTAATATTCGGTGAAAGCCTTAATGATGCTGTTAAGGTAGATCATTCCCATGTCTCTGGAGAAGGAAGGTTTTGCAAAACCCAAGACCCCTGAAGAGCAGCATCGCCAGCACCCCGCAGTGCACACTGGCTGCAGACGTCCTCTGCTTGCAAGGATTCTGCCTCTTGGTCAGCAAACAGCATCAGAGGAGTCTTGGCAGGAGCCCTAAATTTTGGTTTCCTGAATGGGACTTCCATACCTCTTGAGTTTTTACCAACATTTTGTACATGGACAGCTTTTATTTCCTCTACATTAATTTGCCATGAATTATCCATTATAAATGATATATTTAATTTTAAATCCACCAAGGGATAAGTTTGGAAATATCCAAGAAAGACTGTGGATCAATTACATGGAAAGCTGGCTAAATAACCTACATTTATCTTTACTAATGAAGTTTAATGGCTGATGGCATAGTAATCACTAGAATAGTGCAGCTCTTACATTCCAGAGCAGGTTAAGCGACAGCTTAGCTGCAGTTAGGCAAATCTTTCCTACCAGGCATAGCACACATTTGGCACACGACACATTGACACCTACCTCAGTGTATAAGCGATAGAGTTACATGGCCATAGGCTTAAAAAAAGGAAAAAAAAAAAAAAAGTCGTCAATATTTAACCCCTGGGTGAAGGTCCTACAGTCTGTTATTACACTGAAGGTAGGATCTCTAAAGTAAAAATCAAAGCTTGGAAAAAGAACTGTTGGTGGAAAATCTGAGACAGAAATAATCAAGCTGGAGATAAGATACCACTTTCCTGAGTGAAGAGATGTATTCCTAATCCTTTCTGATTGTTAATTACAAGTTGTAGCAATATCATCACCATTTGAAGACCTTACATTAGGTCTGTGTGCCTTTCTAAAAGATATGCTCTACTTAAATTGCAGGTTAATGAGAAGTCAGGCTAAAGAAAAATCGTCATGTTTTTTCTTGTTTAAAACCCATTAATCTATGTAAGTGGATGATTAAACTTGCTGCCAGGAAAAAATCTCTGGCTTTAGAATTTTGACTTTGGCTGGTACAGGTAAAAAGATCCAAAGGAAGAATTTTAGAGAAGTTCCTTAGGTTGGAATTATTTCCTTTTCACCAGTTTGCAAGGAAAATTAGGTTAGGTCTTCAGGATTTAATAGAAGAACAAGGATCCTAAACACATGCATTAGATTTATTTTAGCAGTTTTATATTTTTTTTTCACCCATTTCCTCCCCCTCACATCGCAGTCTTTTTTGACTGATAAATACATGTATAATTTTCCAAACATCTGTTGCCAAATCTATCAGGAAGAGTTTTTACTGTATTTTTTCTTACATATTTTTATCTACTAGGAAATAATGTTTTCTGGGGTCTCTTTCACTTTATAATTCAGTAATATTAACCTGGTAATGCACACAAGCAAATAGGCATGTAGTTTATGTAGTAATTTTGCCAGCAAAAAGAAATTAAGTGGGTTTTGGCTATGGAAGCGTGGGCTCCGGATGGAGATCTACCCACTGCACTGCAGACTTAATGTGCTGTGTAACTTTTCTTTTCAAAGCCTATCTCCAAATTGTGGAGCAAGAATGAACCAAATTGTTAGATTTATATTAATCTAGNCTTCATACTAACAAAAATACCTCACCACCTGGCATCATTAAGGTTCTCATTACAGTTTTCTGATTTAAACAAAATCTGTAAATTTTTAACTCCCAGATTTTTAACCCCCCTCACACACTGTCCTGGTAGCTCACCGTGCTCTTGGAAAGGATGATGTATCTCCCACAGNGGACAGTGGCTATCAGCAATTCCTGTCCTGATAGGGATGCTTCTGCAGGAGGAACCTGAAAATACCTGAATACTTGCATATTCTGCCAAATATATTTATACTCCTACTTATACTTTCAATCAGATTTACACCTTGGCTCGGGGAATTAGGCAAATTGTCCACATAAATAGGAGAAGGTGAGGGCTAATAATGATGGACAAGGGAGATTTAGGCTTAGATCTTCAGCCTGGTTACGTGGGTAATACTCTACACAGCATTATTCTGTGCTGTTTTCTTTGTGAGAATATACTGTTAGGAAAGTAACAAGTCTTAATGTTCTGGGCAAATAATGAATAATTATACTTAAAACATCAGTTTAAACTATACATGGGAAATCCGGAAAGAGCCTTGTTTCACACAGGTACAGTTCAGCTACGTTTTCTAGGGCAAGAAAAAAACATTTCCAGTGTGGGATGTGTCCTCATCCTGTCAGATCTCTGGCACCGAACACTTCCTAAAGCTTGAGGTAGCTCTTAAGCTGATTAGCAGTCGCTTGTTAAAGGCAGTATGCAAGTTGTCACTGATCACTCTTTCCCAGGAAGAATCCCTCTAGGAGATGTCAGCCATCCATCATCTGGCTTAGGACACAATCTTTCAAGAAGGTAAAGTCCCCTTTATCTTCCTTTTCGGGCAAAATACAGCAGTAACCTTCATAAAACTCAGCATTCATGAAATATAGAATGTTGGTGCCTGTAAGTATTTGCTGTCATCACCTTGGTTTGCACTGATCTGTGGGTTTTGTATCAGCAACACTGCAGTCAGGTAACAAACTCCCTTAGTTTTGGTTATGATGACCGCAGCGCAGCTCTCCCTGCTTCCAGAAGTTCGTGTTTCTCAGAATTAGTTGAAAAACTCAACTTTGCATCTCCTCTGTCCGCCTTGGGGACTGCAGGTGACCTCAACTGCTATACTGAATGGACGTTTGGAGAAGCAACTTCTCGTAGCTATCAGATAACTTTGGATAACCTATTCTACTGCTGCTTATGAGCACAGTCACCTATTTTTGATGCATCCTGTGTTGCGGTGGTGGAGTTGTGACAACCAAACCAAGGTGTGCTTTGCCTGTAGCCTGAACTGGTTGAAGATATCCTCGCTCCTTGCAGGACTTTGGACTAGAGGACCTTTAAAGGTTCCTTTCAACCCCAACTGTTCTATGATTCTATGCTCTGTCTGTCAGCTCTCATTGCTCCCAGCATTAGTTCTGTAAGAGCCCTTCCAGCTCCACGATCGTGCCCAGCCGGTGACTGAAGGACAGTGCCGCTGGCTCAGCCTGCGTCTCCTGCAGGGCTCGACCTCCTCAGACCTGCTGGGAGAGCTGTGCTGCCGGGGAGTCCCCAGACAACGGGCTGAATGACATTTATGTGATAGCTGCATCTTTCGTTGCTGTTTCTGTGTGTTTAGGTCATGAGAGTGAGCTATTCGCGTGAACACCCAGCTTATCATTGAGGCATTCAGACTGGCAGCAACTATGATGAGATGCTGCAGTGCTGTTTGAAGAGCATTTTGACCACTGTCGAGAAAGTTCTCCTTTGCTGCTTTAGCCTAACAGCTCAGGCCTTTCCCAAGCTGCTCTTCCCAGCCTTATGTTATTGGCATATTTGTCTCCTCCTTGTCATTACAATACTCGCTATGCTTCTTTCTGGAGTGTCTGGGGTGCCAAGCATAGCGCAAATAGCTACTACAGATCTGATATTTTTTTGAAATTATTTTTAAGGATACCATCCATAACCCCAGTGATGCGCAGCATTTAAATTTTTCAGTTCTCATGCAGAATTTTTGCCTTTGGTAGGCAGCAGTATGGGTTCCTCTGTGTCTGTATCAGGAACTTCTGGATCCTATAAGTGAAGGATTAGGTCATCTTTCCTTATGAGCAGATAACACACCGCAGCAGGAGAGCCGAAGGGTAGATCATTCATGGACCGCGCAGATCCCTCCAGCTCTAATCTCTGCCTGCCCTAGGAATCTATCCTTACTCTCTGTATGGGATGTTTTATTCCCCTGCTTTTCTAATGCACTCGCCCTTTTCATCCACATAGCAGCCACCATATTTTACTGGACCTCCTCCCCATATGCGTTTAGGTCCCACATTTTAGTGAGAGCTTGCTCTCCATGCTCCAGCTATTTGCTTTCTATTGCCCGAGGCATCTGGCACCATCCTGGCATGTGTGCCAGCATCCAACACCATCACACAGGCAGAACACTTCTATTCTCCAACTGATAATCACTTGTATGACCAGTTTGCTGCTTGTCACCAACAATGTCACATTCATTACAGAGCAATATCTCTGTTTTATTGATTTCCTCTGAAATAGGTGCCCCCAATCTCACTTACTACAATTCAGCTAACTATTGCTCTCTCTGCTGCGTTACAACATATTACAGCAGATGCTTTTTGCCTTGCAGCTTTGCAAAGCTGGTGGAAGAAGTTGGTCTTTTCATTAACCCTTTTGACAGCCAGCTATGCAGCACTTGTTCTGTTCCGGGGTTTTGTGCTTTGTCTGACTCGCTTGTCAAATTCTTGGATTTCTACATTTCTAGTGCTGTCAATTGCTGCTTTTTTGTTGTGATTCCTTCTGCTGTTATTAATGAGCTCTTTCTGCTGTGTGCCTTTCCAGCTTAGACCTCTTCACTGAGTAATTTTGATTTTTCTAGCGCATTCCTAGTTCCCAATTTGCTGAGACTGACTGGATACCTTTGCCTTACAGGTGCTAATTGCCTAGTCAGGGGCTAATTCTGGGCCAACGGCATTTCTGTGTGGCTTTTCTCATTTCTCATACGAGTCATGGTAAGGTCCCAGAACTGTAAGATTCTTCCCTTCAGCCTAGCTGGTGGTACTTGCTGAAGAAAATACCAGTGCTTTTTGTATGCTTTGTGTGAGTGTGCAGCTCCTCAAACCCCTAGAACAGAATTTCATTATTTAAATCCATCTTCCTAACTTAACTGATGACCGTTAAAACACCTAGTACCTCAAAACCAGATATAGTCAGAAATGTGTTGTTGTCTTAGTATATGTGGCTCACAGGTGTAGGCTACTTGCATCTTCTGCTACTTACACCCTCTTTCCTTCCATTCTTAGGAGGTTTTAGCTACCATCCTGTTACTTCTATTGTCCTCTGCTCAAGGTGGTTCTGTTAATGTGCTTTGCTTTGGCTAGCTGTGTTATTTGGGAATTGCCAAAGGACACTGACAGTCTTTCATGCTTAAAAGCCTGAATTCCAGCGGCTGGGCTGGGCTGAGGTCAGTCAGGTGCTTTGCATAAGGCCCTTGCAGTTTCTTTCTTGCTTGTCAAGGTGGTTCTCCAGAGTAACCAAGATTTTCACCCTGAGGATTGACTGACTCATCTCATTATCAGTATAAAAACAGAGGGTTAGATGAATCCCTACAAAAACATTCCTTATGTGGACATCAGACCTCAGAGAACTCTACTCCAGCAAGAGAGAATTTGTCTTTTGTGAGTCTTATTTATTCTTGATTAATACAAACTGGAGGTTGCTAATTGTCTCCGGAAAATATATGTAGTACAGGAATAGTGTGCCTGGCCTTTCTGACTGCATCCAACTGCAAGAATATGTTTGTATTACCTGATGGTTGAGTGAAGTTTAATGGATATCATTACTGTGCCAGTCAGTAAAGAAATGAGCAGAAAGGCTTAGTGCAAATCGTGTGATTGAGGAGAGTCAACTCATTAATCTAATTATCTGCAGGCTCTCTAAAAATGTCTTATTGACTGTGGTTGTTGAAGCATCAGCTCAAATACAAGGAGCTGAACAGCACTGAGACACCAGAACCTCCCTCTATTCAGGCAGCGCAGTCTTGTTGGAAATTCCCATCCTGAGCGAAGGGGACGTGCTGCCCCTTGCTGCTCTGTGTGTGAAGAGAGCAGCACTTCACAGCAACGTATTTCTGATGCAGATGATGAATGGTACAGCTAAGGAAAGAAAGCAGCCACCCCAAGAAAGGTTATCTTGGTTTAACAGTCTGTATGCAAAATGCTTTCTGATATTATTAGCCTAATGCAGTCAGTTGTGAAGCCCACATCGATTGTCAAGCATTGCGTGCATGGTTTTTTTTATCTCACTAAAATATAAAATACTGGATAAGAAAGCAAATACATGGGATTTATTCTCCTTCATAGTGAGTAAATCTTGGATGGGGCGATCTTAAGGGTCATAAGCCCAGCCTACGGGTTTTTAACCTACAAAGCTGTCTGTGTACCAGGCTCCCTCCACAGTTTGTGCTCTCCTTTTTGGAAGAGTAACGGTGTCTCTCAGGGCAGAGAAGTGACCTTGATTCTAAGGATGAAGCCTGGAGAAGCTCCTCAGCAAAAGCAGACATCAGCCAACATTTGATTTCAATCAGCCTAAGCCCTCAGGCTGCTTTGAGCTTGATAAAAATGCATGACAATTCTGGCTCTAGGTCTGTGTGTAGCTGGGGAAGAGTGAGAGCACAAATACCAGTGGGAGGTGTGTCAGGTTTACTGGCAGATGGTCTGATTGCTCAGCACTCGGGAGGTTCCTTTAAAGCAAGTTTTGCTGATATTTTCAATGCCAGTAGGGCTCAATAAAGAGTTGCCACAGAATAGACCAATAAAGCAGTAGTCAATGTGAAAACGTGGCCTTTCAGTAGCAGAATTTAAAAGTAACCCCAAGAAGGATGGATAATACCCACAATTTGGTGTGGCCTGGCATAGCTCAATATCTGGGTGGGCAAGTTTGTGTTGCAAATACAGATTTAATCTTCATTTGTGTTGAAAGACTAAACCAACCTTACCTCTATCATCTTAAAATAAGCTGTAGCCTTGTATTGGGTAATTTGATTAAAAATTTAAAACCCATGAGATGGACAAAAGGTCACTAGCAAAACCAAGTTTGGTGGTATGAACTGTATCTTCACCAAACGCATTTGAAATGAAACAAGATCTCAGGAGTTTACTCAATAAGGCCACAAATGAGAGTATGATTCTTATTTTTCCAGCCTGCAGAGGCTGTGGTACTTCTGTGTAAAAGAGATAAGAGGAACTTGCTGAGCTTTAATCCAGACACAAATGCTGTCCCCAGAATCAAGTCAGACCTTGTCTTTTTTCCACATTCTTGCACCTTCTTGAAATATAGAAAGTTGTGGGTATGAGCAGCTGCAGTGGAGTCTAAGAGTAGCTCTTGAAGTGATATTCAGGGCCATGCGTGCTGTGGTCCAGACACTGCAATTAGATCTCCATATGCTGCCAGATCCATTGCTAAAGACAGTGAGGCTTGATGCCCACTGGAGTTTTTGTTTTGCAAGATCTGGACTGTCCTAAATGACAGACCATAACAAGAAGTCTGAGATCAGAATCTAATGGCCAGACCTTATGCTCAAACTACCCTGAGCTTTTCAAAAATGTTTGGGTTGTCATGTTTCCATCCAGCCTGTGGCTATCACTACAGGTCTACCAACAGCAATCTTCACCAGCTCTAGCATGGACTAACTTGCTAAACTAGTTAGTTGAAACTAGAGAAAATGGAGTTGTAGATAATTAACCCATCAGATTTGCATAGAAGACTGAGGACAGTTGTAGCTGGCTACCACAGCGTTGACCACAGGTTCAGTTTTGACATCCCAGGAAAGTTGATGGGAGCGTCTCTGGCCTGGTCCTTCTGCCGGCTTTAAATTTCTGCAGCAAATGTCCCTGTACAAACAATTCCTAACACTGAAAGACACGAGGGCACAGAGCATACTTGCCTGGATACTAGTACTTTCCAAAAATATGGATATAATCTCTTTCTGAGTGATTGGAAGAGGTGCATTTATGTCTTACCACTAAATCACACAAAATTACTTAGCAGCAGTTTTGTATCACAGGAGGTTAATGAAAGAGAAAATGGAAAGTGTTCAGATAATAGCACCACATCTTTTAAATCTGAAAGGTCTTGTGTTTATACTGTCATTATCTTGGTCTTTAAACAGACTAAGAAAAAAAGCAGTATTAAAACAAGTTTATGGAGTAGGAAGCTAACCAGTGAATGGGAAACTGTTGTTATGAACATTTATGTAATGTGTAATGAAGATCACATGCGACAAAGGACTTCGTTGATTTAGCTTGGGGAGGGGGAAGGGCCTTTTGTTCATAATTTACTAATTTGACAAGGTGAAGGCTGAAATTTAGGTACGGAAAAGTGGACAGACTCACCTGAGGCCATGCAGCGAGTTGGTGGCTAAGTCTGGAATACAGCCCACAGCTCCTCAGCCTGAAGATGTCTTGGCCCCCAGTAAAGGATCTCCGTAGGCAGAAACACTCAGCAAAATAGCAGTTACATTTACATCCACCACTTGCAATTTGTTGTGGTAATTCCACCAGCTCAGCACAAAACCTTGAGATTTATCACAGGACTAATGCCATCGTTCATCTCATGATCTGTCCAGTCAGAGGTGCCACCAACTTAATTGTGCTGTAAGGAGCCACTGATGAAAAATTACGCTCTGTAGGGAAGGTACAAGTTAATACCGAAACTTTGAGAGAATAATTTCATTTTGTAAAAATATCATAAGATCTAATTGTTTGTATGGAACCTTTTCAGTCTGAACAGCTGCAAGGCAATAGAAACAAATCATCTTCAATCTCTGTTTTTTGACATAAAGATTTAGATGCCAATGTGTAGAGGACAGACCAAGAGATGCAGATCTTTAAATCACCCTGTCATAAAGTTGTATTTGATCCCTCATTTACATTGGGTTAACAGTCCCCCATGAGTCCAGTTGTGTGATATTTTTCAGTACTTTCTGAAATCTAGCCATGCTCAAAGCCTTACAAATCAGCTTCAAAAAAAATATAATTTTTTTCTATTTTTCATAGCTATTTGGCTGCATTCAAAGTTCTACAATGGTAGTTAGCTCATTCTTTAACTTAGGTCTGCGTCTTTTTGTGTATATGACAAGTCTATCACTGTATCCAGTGTTTAGATTGGATACGTTTAGACCGGATATTAGGAAAAATTTCTTTGCTGAAAGAGTGGTAAAGCATTGGAACAGGCTGCGCAGGGAAGTGGAGTCACCATCCCTGGAAGTGTTCAAAAAATGTGTAGATATGGCATTTCAGGACATCTAGCAGGCATGGCGGTGATGAGTTGACAGTGGGACTTGATGATCTTAGAGGTCTTTTCCAATCTTAATGATTCTATGATCCTTAAAATCTGAGTATCTGTGAACTTCAGGTGTTATTTGAACATAGTACTAGCAACAGTAGTTCTGTAATTACAGTCTAGCTTAGAGTGCCCTGACAGAAGTAGGTAGACACCTCAGATAAGTAAGAACTAAATTTTGTTCAGGTAGGGAGAGGTGGACATGGTCTCGGCATGCTTTGCTGAGAGCCCTCCTTCATATGCTCTCCCAGATGGTGAGCAATGTAGTTTTTGAGAGAACAAAGTTGGAATTTTGTTAACGAATTCCCAGACCTGTCTGGCTGCCAGCTGTACCAATTTTATTTGCCTGCAGCACAGGGGCTACCTCAGCTGACTGTCTGCCAATGCACCCTTCTGATTCAGCCTTGCATGGCAATCCATCTGTGCAAATGGCTTTTCACAAGTTACGTTGGTTTTGGACAGTGTTTGACTTCACTTGGCTGCAGCAATTAATTAAATTGGTTGATTTCCTTTTGATATTAACAAAATACTCCTGGGTTTTGACAGTTTCCATCTTTACAGGGGTTATCTCAAATTTCTCTGCGATGCATGCCAGTCAAAAAAGGCCAGCAAATAAATTTCCATTAGAATGGCTTTCAAACAGAAAGACTTTTCAACAAAAATATTCCATTTTTCATTAAAATATTCACAAGGGTTTATGGATCAAAAGCTATAAATTTTAAAAATGAGCATATTTTCGATCTTGGTTTTATTATTCATAGGAGAAATAAAATTCTTAGCAATGATGCTAAGAATGTATCAAAAATACTCTTCCACTTGAACTTAAAAGTCTCGAAGTACCATGATACTACATGACCTAAACTTCCGGTCTAATTTGCCTGACCAATTCTCCTTTCAGTGAAATCTTGGGAGTATTTATCACTTACTTGATTAACAGAACAGTTCTCAGTGTATTCTGTCCTCATTCCTGTCAGCAAACATTCCTGAACTTCTGTTAAATATAGGTGGTTTTTCTGATATGCACAGCTAAATGTGGAAAGGGAAGGCTTACATGAGCTGATGAGAGAGGGAATTGCTGCTTTGATTTAACAGATACTGATTAGCCTAAAAATATTCACTGAGGATAAAACTAAAAGTAAATGGGAGGAAAATTGGGTAATCATGATCTCATAGTACTGCAGCATGGGAATGGATTGAATAACAAGTTTGGACATGTCTGCAAGTACGCAGAAAAATTGACACTGAAGTTACTCAGTGAATGGTTATTAATTAATAATTTAGGTGTGATAATACGTTTAGCCTGTACAGTACAGAAAATGGAGACAAAATCTATTTCCACAGGTTATGGCCAAAATATACGATTTTTATTAAATCATTTTTTGTGAAGAGTCTGATTTCTGTTGTGTGTTTTTGTACTTTTCACAAAAATATTTTCTTTAGCTATTTCCTTTGTCAAACAGTAAGTCCCAGAATAGCTGGACACAAACACTTCAGATAGGCCATGTGAAAAGATAAGTAGTATTTTATAAGTGAAAAGAGGGATGTAAATGAACGGGAGGGGGAAAGTTGTTTCACAGTCCAACAACTGAATCATGATACCAAAGACGTGTAGAACAGAGAGGCGCATCAAGAGTAAAACTATTTCTATGGTGATTTGTGCTCTGTAATAAAACCAGTACACTTCTGCCTATTTTGTATAAGTTTAATTTTCGTTCCTTCCTTGGAGGATGCCCAAGTTTGCCAATAATGAAAATTAATTTTATTCTCAACAGCTTTTATATTAATTAAGCTGTGTATGGGTAAAATTCCTGATTTTTTTCACTTGGATTTGAACTTGACATTCTGTGGTGATGAGCTAGACAGTGCTTCACGCTAAAGCTGTGTCATGTCTTACAATGAAAATTAGCCTACTTTTAAATGCTGGAAATGAAAGAGGATTTCTTGATGGAAAAGCTGTTCAAGACCCATAATCCTGGAATTTAAGCTTATTAAACACCTGTTATTCCCAATTTCTGATGGATCTGTTCCGAGCATTTCTTTCCATTGCTCATTTCTAGAATAAAGCACAAGTAAATCAAAATGACTATTCTTCCTCAGTTCATCCTCAGAGTCTCCCACCCTTCACTTCAAAAGCACACAGAACAGACTTCTGGACCTGCGCTATTTCTTTTAGACTGAGCAGAATCACTTTAATTTGTGGGTACAGCTGTGAGGGTCTACAAGGGGGTAATGAAGCCCAGGTAGGAACTGTAGAGTATCATATATGTATTAATTAATGTACGCAAAATCCTCAGAGTGGGAAATTAATGAAGTAGAGAGACCTTTATGGTGTAGAGGGAGCTGGTAATTGGCCTTCCTATTTGTTTTTTTTTTTCTGAAGTGTTTGTTCATTAAATAGCACAGACTGTGCAGCTCCAGGTCAGAGAATAGGAATGGGTGGGTAAACCACTGTCAGACATTAAAAGCAGAACAAGATGAATGGGACGCGCTAACAAGATGTGGGTGGACTCATTTTACTACCGCTTTCATAGCTGTCTGCCTCACCCGGGCCCTCTTGGTATGCCACCAGAAAGGAGAGGGCTGTGACTTACTGAAACAGAGGAGACCTGCAGAGTGCTCTGTCCCACGACCTTACCCCAAGCCCGAATGTCATTTTCACAATCACATACTTTTAATCTTTACCTGTTTTGGTTTTCTCCCTGAAGGCTCCTCTGCAATCTCCACCTGTCCACCTGGATCTGATCACAATCGCCTTGAGCATCCACAGTTCAAGTGATTACTTTTAGAGGTTGCTTCTCTCAGCTGCCATAGCTGTCCATTAATTCTTCTTTTTATTCCATTCTGGTCCTACCATCATGTTCATCAGCTCTTTGGTGCTTTTCCTTTCATCTGCCTCTATCTTCTCTTTGAAAGTTAAAGCTCAAAACTTTGATAAATCCCCGATTACACTTGCAAAGGCTCCCTGTAACACAGCTAGCTCTTTGAGGCATCCTTTTTACTTAGAAAAGCAGAAGTCATTCTCTCTATATTGCTGCTGTTTCTTTTCTATTTTTGTTGTTTGGTTATTTTTTTTTTAAAAAAGTTAATTCTGCGCCTATCAGTCTTGGTGCTAATTACAGTCCCTTTCTTCCAAAGTACTCATAGCAGTTTCTCTCTCCCAGTCAGGATTTGGTTGCTACAGAGGAAAAGTACGCATGCTTTTGTGCCTTAAATTTCCTCCGGGCAGATAAGCTCTGTTGCTCATGCAAGACAGCATGTGTAAAGTACACATAAACTCTCTGAACTGATGGGTGTGTAGATATCTGTGTGGACTGTCATGCCAAAAAGGTACTGTGGAGGGAGTTACCCAAACAGGTCACTGCTAAGTGGCAATCCTCAAGATACACAAGAAACCCCTGTGTGTAACAGTCAAAGGTGAAGCATGTAAGGTTAAAAATGACAAATTTCAAATTAGTCTAATGTACCCTCCCCCTCTGCAGAAGACACTTGGTTGACACACTGAAGACAAAAGAATATTTTCTGCATGATAGTTAATTAATATGAAGCAAAACTCCATTAATCTCCCCAGACACGCAGATAACTGTATTAACTCTGTCTTTTCTTTTAAGTACAGTAAAACTTGCTTTCTCTTATCCTGAATTATAGCCTGGTCTTTGGGTTAAACTTACATTTATTAAGTGGTTTTTTGGTTGTTGAAGTAAAAAAAAAAAAAAAAGCAAATTTGGTGCATGAGAAAATAGATCACTGCAGTTAGAGCCATATGTTCAGGAAAAGATGCTGTAAAAGAAGGAAGAAAAAAATATTGAATAAATAAAAATACTGAAGAAGCAAGAAAAGACACTACAAAAGCTCAGTGATTAATCTTTGGTGACTGAATAATAAGGGTGACCACGAGGTGCATTTAGCCACCTCAAATATGCTCATGCAGCCTTTCTCAGGAGTAAGATCCCATAAGATAAATTCATGAAATTAAGTACCATTTTGACTGAAGCTACTAAGGAACAGCAGTGCTTTGAAGGTGCCCCCGTTTTTTTTTTTGTTTTTCTTTTTTATTGCAATGTAGCACCCAAGGTGTACTTGCACCAAGAAGTTTAAAAGCATCCCATTGAGGATGAAGGTGTTTATTGCTGTTAGAGGAAAGGGTGAAATGTCATTTAATGATGAAAAGTCACTGTAATGGATTGTCGCAAAAATATAGAATGAATTGCCTTTGGTGTATAAGGACTGAATTGTATTTTGGAATTATAAGTTACGTCATGCTCAGAAGTCAAGAAAGGAGGCTGGACACATGTTTGTGACAGTGGGATCCCCAAACAGAGTAAGAAATACTCTATAAGGAATGCTATGAATTTGTATCTTTGTAAAAGCCTACCTGAAGGCCCTAGATTCCCCTCAGAGCTGTTCGCTGCCTCTTCAGCATGTGCCTTCTGCAGCGATCAACCATTTTCAACATGAAGGTCATTACCAGCAGGTGATGGCTATAATGGTGGCAATGTTGTGGTATCACTTTTGCCCTCTGTGAATATACTGGAAAGCCAGACTTGCTGCTGGGCTACAGCAGCTCTGTCACATCCTTAGTGTGGAGGATGCTGAAAGTGCCATTCCAGCTTGGTCACCCGGTTGCTCTGGCAGCCTTTGAAGCACTGGATAGGAAATCCTGTGTTGCTCAATTTGATCTGTTTGATTTGTATCTGAAAAACATTAGGCCTCTGTACTTGTCAGTTTTAATCACTTCTGATTTACAGCATCTGATTCCATGACAGCATGGATTTTAATTCATGCAAAGACAGCTCGGAAGCAGGGCAGACTGAGTGGTTTCAGACTGTACTTGGCAAGTGAGCTGGTGTTACACTTCTGTTTGGATAACCGGATAATGAGCCACAGGCCACAGAAAAACCTATTTGATCCTACTTCAATCTTAACTAGAGTTCTGAGTATTTTCTTTTTGAGTTTCTCTGCATCCTGGATATGTGTCCATTGATTTATGCATGACAATTACCCCTTCAAGGAGGGGTTGTGTCACTGTGTGCAAATTTGTTTTGCTGAAAGCCTTTCATGCGTACTTCAACTCAGAACGCTTGACAGAACTGAACAATACAGTTGAAGAGCAATAATAATTGCTTTTCCTTTCTGTTATTGTTGTGTATATACAGAAAAGAGATGGAAATTTACATCTGTTAGTTAAAAAAATAAAACAAAAAAACCCACAGGAAAATAAATGAGTTGATGAGATTCCAGAGTGATTCCCTGGAGTCCAACCTCACTGATGTAAGAAAGCTCTTGCTCCAGCTGCAGGGGCTGCTTGCCATGGAAGGCAGCGGTAAATGAGCAGGGTGGGTGCTGCCCCTGGGATGGAGGGAGAAGGAATTTCAGGGAAGGAGGGACAAGTTCCGGAATGGCTTTGCAAGAAGTGCACTTGTATATGGTTTCCTCTGCTAGCAGTGCCCTTTCTAGCTGCAGAAATCTGGCTTCTGGAGCTTTCATAAAATCCTGATCACACTGATATATAACTTCTAGGAGCCTGGAAGAGTGTAAAAGTTCAGTGGCTTAATTCTCATTTATATCTTACTATCATATTTTGAGGTAAACTTGTTTCCATTAAACAAACTAACAAAGTTAGCCTCAGTTGATATTTGCTCTTTCGTAAACCACTTTGGACTGTACTGGTGCAAAACATTGCATAAGAGATACGTATTATCATTATTCATGAAAGAACAAATCTGCATCCAGGACTCGGGCATAATATATAACAGTAGCGATGTGCTTTAGAGTTAGCCCTGTCCCTTTATTTCTGAACTAACAGTTATTGCCCTTCCTGAATCCTGCTTAAAGATGGAGAAACTGAGGCATTAAAGGATTGAAGCAAAAGGACCCAAACCGTTCTTACTCTGTGAGAACTCCATAGAGCTGGATTTATGGCAACAACAGCAGAATATTCACTTTCTATACCAGTTATCTTTTACTAGTAACAGGTGTACTCCTTAGAAAGATGGTGCTGAAACTTCAGAAGATGGATGTTGAGTTAAAGGTAGACCTTCTGCTTAGGAGGCAAGGGCAATACTTCACAGAAAACAAAACACAGAGGATGGAGGGAATGCAGAGAAACATCTGAAATCAGGCAGCTCTACATTTTGAGACAGATGAGGCACAGGAATAAAGGAAACTCAATTCTGTATCACTAGATGTATTGGAGACAGTATTCCATTTATATAGCAGGGAAAGGCGTGAACAATACTGCTAAAATGATCTGTGATAATACAATGCTAAAGATCTGGCTAGGTTCTGAAGGGACCTGGGACACAAAGGACACAGAATTTTCAAAGTATTATGGTGCTTATTAGAGATCTGTAAGGAAGACAACTGAAGGTAGGCTAGGAGAGAGTTATGCTTAATGCACAGTTCATTTAGGTAGCCGGTCAAAGAACTTCTTCTAGATGTTAGGGTGTTTTTTTCAGTGATTTTTTTCTTTTGCTACAGTAGTGTTTGGATGAATTCTTTTTGAGTTAAAAAAAAAAATCTGCTTTTTATGGAAATCTGGAATTATCATTCCATAAGTGGTGTGATCCTGTCCAAAACCAGAGAGACAGTTTTGTAAGACAGACACTTTTTGCACATCACAAAATTGTTTCGTTGATTTATGTCTCCCTTTTCCTCCGTGCAATATTATGGATTTATTCTTGTCATTCACTCATCACTATGGTATCTATAGGTCAGATGTATCCAGCGAGGGCTTCCAGTCATGGCCCCCTGGTCTTTAACACAGTGTGGCTCATACTGGGAAAGGGACTCTGGTGTGGAAGGTCCTGGGCAGTCGGTGGCGGTGGGGAGAGCAGGAGTCTTGGGGTGTGCTGCACTGAAGATTATTTTAGATCTCTCTCTAACCTTGAAGTGCCTCTGCGTTCCACTTCTCTCTCTGTAAATGTGTTCAGCCATTTGTCTGTTTGGATTGTAAGATCTTCAAAGCCTTACTTGCTTTTTCCTAAGAAAACAGGGCTGACCTTTCCCATCTTTTAATCCAATAATAAATAATCTTTTATTGTCTGTCCTTGAGTGACACAAAGAAGACACGATTTTGCTGTCTCCTCTTTGAGAAAAAAATACACGTGAAACCTTGCTGGGCTTACAGAGGACACTATTATTTGTATTTCTTATCTTAAGATCCGAGGAATGGAGGAGAAAAAAGATAAACTTATTCAAACTAAATGGGAAAATGTATGAATTATTACAAAAGAATCTCAACAAAGTTGATTTTGTTTTCCATTGTGTTATCTCTAGGCTATAACATAATATTTCTTACAGCCCTCCCTCCCCAGTGTTGACTAATACAGTAGCTAATGATCTGCTATGGCTATGCAAAGCACAAATATTTCCAAAGGTCTTAATCTTTCTTCATAAATATTACATAAAAAGGGATTACTCTAATCAGAAGTATTTTCTAATACATAATTAATTTGCTGTTTCATACTGTGACCCAATATATCAACCAAGGATGCATAAATGTCTGCTTCAAACACCTTCAAAAGTGTCTGGGAAATACATTTTCTTTGTCCTGTTCCTCTGGAAATGTCTGCAAGCTTCTTTTCTATGAAACCAGAACATGATTTTAATGTGTGGATGCTTTGACTCCTTAAGGAAAATGATGGAGTTGCTATAAACTGCAGAGTGGAGGAGATTGTCATGACTAAACTGTTTTCTAATGTTGCTCTGGGGGACAGAATTTGAGACTCACAGTCCATAATGAGTCAAGGGAAGTTGGAGAACAGTATTCCTCTTCCTTTCCCTGTCATCTGAGGAGAGACATAATTTGCTTCTCCTTCATCCCAGCTGTTTGGCAAGGGGAAGGAATGAGTCAGTGAAGAGCATCTGCTCCTTTGCCTCAGGACCCAAAGTGAGCTGGAGGTGGAAAAACAAGGACAAAGGTGTCATTTTCCTACCCTTTCCTTCCCTTTATGATTTGTAATCCATTAGCCTCCATTGCTCTATAGGTCCCTGACTCTCCCTGTGTGCAAATCAGGAGGCAGAAATACGGTAATTTAGGTTGGAAAAAAGTGATTATGAAGAGGAGAGAAAGTGCAATCTGTAATGCTGTGGCTAACGCGTCATTCTTAGGACAGTCTGGAGACAGGACGTCTAGGGTTGATGCAGCTGAGCAGGGTTGTTTGGGGCTTTTAAACTCAAGCTTTGGAAAGCCAGTCTTGTAACAGAGTATATGTATTACGGATTTATAATCCAATTGATCCAAGGTGTATGGTTATAAGTGAATGTTCTCCACATCAGACAAAACTAAATTCTTGTAGCTTCCTATCTGAAAGCTTGAACCTTTTGCTCATGGTGTGCTGGGGGGAAAAAGTGAGGTCTCGCAACGCTCTCCTCTGGACATAATTTCCCCTGGTAAGAGGGGTACTGCTCGCTCCCAGAGTTTACCGTTTCAGGGGCAGCTTGGACCTCAGCTTGGCTGACCTAGAAGAATCCCTGCTCAAAGCGTTGGCTCTGCAACCTCTAGCACCTAAATTTTTTGGGGCACTGTAAACCAAGGTCAAAGTGTCTAATTTAGGACTAGATTCCTCTGTGCAGCAGGTACAAAAAAATAGGGTTTGCAGTACACGATGTAAAGCCTGCATGCACCTTGAAAGGTTGGGATTTGAAGAGTTTCTCTATATTACAGTGCAAGCAAACATGAGCTTTGACCTACCTGTGCTACCAGTAGGCACGAGTAAGGTCTGATATGAAGCTGTGTTTCTGCTTTAGTAATAGTAATCCTGGCCTTAGTGCCTCATTAAATCATACTGATTTTAGTGGGCTTTAAGTGCAGGTGGAACAAGTTCATATCTTTCCGAGTATAAATCACGTAGATGTATCCTGTATCTCAGTTCTCCGTTAACAAGTTGTTTAATATCATAAGCCTGATCGTAGGGGTGCTGTGAGGAAACATGTAATGAAATACTGAGAAATGCTAGAATACCACATTACTGAGGTCAGATTTACAGACTATTTCGCAGGATATAAAAAATCAGATATGTGGTATTTTGGGTAAGATTTTTTCAGTTCACTCGGTGCCTCAGAACAACAGACTGTTGGAAAAGTAGCAACACTTCAACCCTAGAATAAACTTGTTATTTATTCTTCATTAAAAATGAGAAGAAATACTCATTTCCTCTGCAATGGCTCAGAATGCCTGATGATCCATAGCAACTGATTAAAAAAGGTACAATTTGTCTAACTGGTAAAAAAAAAAAAAGCACAAAGGAGCATTACATAACCTTAATTATTGATAGAACCTCACATGGGCTTAGCCAGAGAGAAGTGTGAGAAGCCTAGATCTGTCCACCCGTATTTGGGAAAATAGCTCCTATCCCCGTTACTGTACTGTTTTGGGACTAACCCCCACCAGTGATGACTATCGTGTAGAAGGAACTGTAGGACAGGCCCTCGTGCAAAAACCCTGTGCTTAACAGATTGGACTCGGACAAATGGTCGAGTAACTGAAGCTTAAACTCTCTTTCATTGTTTGAGACACATTAACTGTGTAGGCGTGAAATTTTGTAGCCTGTGATAAGTGACTCGGCCTGGCTTTCATCTGCTCCTGGGCAATTATCACAGCTCATCCGATATATGTGACTCGTTAAACTTCAGCTGGTTGCATGTGCCCAAGACCTCCAAATGATTTTGGTACTAGGTGAATTAAATGTTTTTGTATGTGTCTGAGTGTCAGGAATCTATAAAACCATATCTTGCAAAATAACACAACTAGCTTGAAATCAGAATAAAAAGTTTCTGACTTCACTGGCACTGCTGATACAGAGACTTCTAAAGCAGTTTCTCCCTTGCGCTCCCTTTCAAATAATGGATTCTGCTTCCTTTTACACGCAGTCATGAACTATTACAGGATGGGAATATTAGTTTACGAGCACTTTCCAAATAATTAAAAATACATATATTGGGCTACCCAGTGCTATAAAACATAGATCAATGATTAACTGTGCAGCTCATGAAAAGACTTCTGAAGCCTATAAAAAGTACCACTTTTTACATTTTTAATTAGTTTCTTTTGTGCTTAAGTGGTTGTTACAATAAGAAGGCTGCAAGTACATTTTTTCTGCATGCAGAAGGAATGCAACGTAGAGCATTAATAAGACAGAGCCCATTCCCTAACCAAAGAGTCTTTACTCTGAATTACAGAAGTCTCTTTAAGCTACCTGTATGCTTATGCAAAAGAAACTCACTTATAAGCCTCCATTGTTAAAGAAAGTGAAATGTAAATTAGAACACAAAAGAAAAATTTAAGTGATTGTTGGAGGCCAAGTAAAATTGTTTCCTGAAGAAAAATTGTAAGACTCTTTTTCATCATATCACAGAATAAGGAAAGATAAATCACTGCCATTCTCACAGCAGAATATCTCAGTTTCAGATCCCCAAACACAGACATAATTATGAGAAGAATACAGAATTAGCATCCAAGATATCAGAAACCAATAAATATAGCGATGGCAAAATACTGTAGTGTATCACCTTGTTTTGAATTATTTGAGCACAATTTATTCTTTTAAAGCTCAGATGGATACTATATCCATTCCTGTGTTTAAGTAGTTTATTGAAAAACTATTTCTAAAACAAGTTAAAAAAACACTCGAGTTTAATGGATCTTTTAATTACAGATGGACTGGCTATATCTGGCCAGCCAGGCCAACTAAATTATCTGATATATCCGCTAAATATTCTTTCTGAAGAAATGCAATATAAATAGAAATAAAAACGGTCCATTTCAGTATTTTGTAAATGATAATGTTCCTCTAGGATGTCAGAGGACTCGAGACCTAGTGCATCAATTTTGCAAACAATTTTGGTTGACCTCAACATGCAGTATTTTACGAAAAGAAAACATTGTCCTAGAATACTCAGGCCACATCTGATCATCAGCAGTGAGAGTGAGACTCAACGGGGTGATTAACAGCTCCTGTGCCTGCTGCCTCTACCTTGCTGCCTGGATTCTGGAAGCAAGGACTTAGTGATTCTGGTGCTATTTTCTAGTTCTAACTTCTTCCACACTATTTATGCCACCTTTTGCCTCTCCTTTGGAAATACAAAATTTGGTTTAGTTTTTGCAGGAAATGTTCTTGTTAGAATGTCAAAGATGAAGAGCTGATGGGCTTTCCTGAGGACTTCTGCATGCACCAATAAATAAAAAGTAACCATTGGTGAATATAATCTCTCTAGTAAATGTTTACCTGTACGTTTCTGAGCACTATGACATTGTATTGCCAAATTATTTAAACAGGCCAATTAACTTTTCTTCAAGCATTTGCTGAGGAAAATAACCAGATTCTAACCCTCCAGGTTATTACGAATTTCATATACTCACAAGGATTTCTATATTTCAGCATATCCCATATGGTGATTTTTATATCCCCACGCAAGCTTTCCATTCAACAGATTCAGCACGGATCAGATGCTTTGGGTTACACCCCCACTGGTGACAGAATGGAGGGAAGTAGATTTGGTCCATTATCAAAAGTTCACTACATTGAATTCTACGATGAAAAGGGCATAAATTAGGTTCTTTCTGATAGTGGTCATTAAAGGCTAAAAATATGCAATGAAATGAAGTGGGTGCAGTATTACCCATTACAAGCTTTGGGATACCGGGATTTAGAGGTATATTGTTCAGGCACATCTCCCTTTCTCCAGGGCTGTGTGGTTACCCCATGTGAGATGGCCCAGATTGTGGAGACAATTGCCTGATGTCTATCCTTGCCCATTGACAATGAATCATCTTCCAGCAAGGGTGGGCTCTGCATTTTAATGGAAGATGCAGTTGAGCTCAGACTTGGCGCTTGGCATAACTTGCAACTATTGGCAAACAGATGCAGTGTGTTAATGCCTTGGTCCTGAACAGCTTATTAAAAAGTGCTGGGAAATAAATGATAATCAGAGTAGCTGGTAGGGGAACCTGTTCAGAGTGGTTACTCCTGCATAGCATCAAGCACATGGCAAAGGTATAGCTAGGAGCTTTGTTAACATGTGGCTAGCACATATGGCTATATACATTCCTAAAACATCTACATTTCTTCCTAATACTACATACCTAGTCATTCTGTTCTTGAGAGAAAGGGAGCTGGAATACAGGATGTTTGACCCTGAATTGTAGTAAATTTAAGGAAAGTCTCTCATTTAATTATTTTTGCAATAATTCCTTTCCAACAATCAGTGGCAATTTCCGACAAATCCACAGATTTCCAACAATCTGTGATTCACAGAATCACAGCCTACTGTAGGTGACCCTGCTTCGGCAGGAAGGTTGGACTAGATGACCCACAGAGGTCCCTTCCAACCCCTACCATTCTGTGATTCT
>Ga0065711_1032308_pt1 | contig 27571 bp, 17 predicted proteins | sample Hoacrofraction12_FD_59098 | JGI IMG/M metagenome (GOLD analysis project Ga0065711, IMG submission 59098) | Hoatzin crop microbial communities from Cojedes, Venezuela - Epithelial fraction 12 v2 (version 2) | ecosystem: Host-associated > Birds > Digestive system > Esophagus > Crop | place...
GGGTCGGGGCCGTGGGGACGCGGGGCCGGCAGCCGAGAGCGGAGCCGTGCGGGTCGGAGCGGTGCGGTGCGGTGCGGTGCGGGTCGGAGCGGAGCCGTGCGGTGCGGGTCGGGTCGGAGCGGTGCGGGTCGGGTCGGCAGCGGGACGCGGGAGCCGTCCGGGGAGAAGTGTTTGGCTTCCACGCCGGGCTGCGGGGAGTTTCGGGGGACGGGGAGGCATCCTTCTGCAGGTGGGGGGCTTGGGGTTGGGATGTTTGGTTTTTTTTCGAGTAAAGGATGTTAAGGAGAATTCCCTGAAGAATGGGTTCTCCTGAAAAACAAACAAACAAACAAACAAAAAAACCCCAAACCCAGACCCAACTTGTTCGGCACTGGAAGGGCGGTGTGAAGGAATCCTGAGGAACGAGCGTGGCACGGAGGGAGCCGCTGGTTCGTGGTCTGCGATCGCCTCAGCTGTTCGTTTATTCCATTCCTTTTTTTTTTTTTTTCCAAGGCAGCTTTGGAGGTGAGGAAGCGAGTAGCAAAGCGCAAGTTGAAGGCAGTGATGCTTTTGCTTGCAGCTTAGCTGAACTGGGTAAGAGAGCGATGAAATCCTGCTTTTCGCATCAGGTAGCAAATACCAGACATACGGTTACTTGCAGGGAAAGAAAGAACCTACTTTGCTGTGTAAATGAGGACTGTGTTTCACTCTGAGCAAGGGGTGTGAATATTTTCTTGCTGCCAAATGAACGTACCACAAAAATTTTCTTTTCATCTGGGACAGAGCCGTATTTGTAGATCTCTGAATATGGCTACAGGGGAGTAAGGTAAGGCTGGGTGTAGCATTAACCCCTCAAGCCACAATAAGCAATACACAGAGAGAAATTTGTTTCCATTAGTCTTTTCCTGACTGAGATAAACTGCAGTCGTGGAGTCAGTGGTACGGGGAAAGAAGCCCTCCTGGCAATAAGACCGTACGGAGGGACCCAGAAGTTGGTGTTCGTGTCCGTCCCGTAGCCTGGGGCTCTGCACAGTGCCTCCTTATGAGCAGCCTGAAAATGAAGGTGAAGCAGGGGAAATCTGCCTACACACAGCCAGGCTCAAGCCAGTGTTTTCCGTCTCTTAGATGTGATGAGCAACAAATTTTGTGCCCAGAAAAGGATCCAGCTCACAGCTCAGGATTTTGATAATTAATATTCCATTTAAAAAACATGTTTTCAGAGTCAACATTATGATTACAGAGAGAAAACAAGCAAACAGGGAATGACTTGACCTGGTTTGCGTGCTTTCCCAATTTAGCCTGACAATTTGTCGATCAAGTGGAATTTCCTCTTAACGTCTCTGGTACATTACTTTAGCAGAAGAAATGAATGTGCAGACAGTCACTACTTTCCCTCCCTTCTCACAATGATCTCTTTGTATTAAGCAACAGGCTTTTGCATAGATCAGGTGTCAACCCCACAGTATCACAGGCTGAAATTGCTCCTTCTCTCTCATTTCTGGAATTGTGCCCCTGCCTTTGAGCCTATTTAACCACATCTGTCTGTTTTGGAGGGGTCGGTCAGAGAAGCCTTGGACCAGGGAGATTTCTGTGTCACATAAGGCGGGAGGAGTCCTGCTGTGACTTCGAGGAGATCAGCATCTGCCTCAGCAACAGCCCTTCCCTTTGCTCCTCAGATGTGTGTACCTTGTCTGGAAAAAACTGTAAATGAATCTATTTCCTGCATTTTCCGTCTTCAACGGAAGACTTTATTGCAAACCCCAGGGAAACTGCCAACCAGCAGCAGCCTGGTAGAATGAAAAAAGACTGATTGATACCAACAGGTCCTTAGAACCTTATCTCAGCCCCCTCTTTCCGCCTCTCTCACTCTTTGATCACAAGCCCTTAAGGGCTGGGATCACCTCTCCTGCATGGTTTAGAGAGACAGTGACCAGTACCGTCCTCTGCAGAGCAGATACCAGAGCTGATAGCAGAGCTGGAAGCAGCTGTGGTCCAGCAGGACAAGCCCCTGCTCTCATCAGGGTGCGTTGACTGATCCCGTAGTGTTTTGCCCCGTAGTACCCATGGCCCCGTAGGACCAGGAGAGAATAGTCCAAGACCAGCTCCTCTGCAACTTCTGTGAGATGCAACCTGAATTTTCAGCTGGGTTCTGTCTCTGACATGCACATGCTTAAACTGCCTGTGTGCAAATATTTAGGAGACCTCTAGATCCGGAAGGTGCTTGTTAGTTGGCTGGCAGGAAGACTCGTAGCCCTATTAATGCATATCTGCTTTCAGCATTAATGACTCATTCCAAAACAAAAAAACATACTGCATTTTAATTTTTTTAATAACTTCTTTAGATTTAGCTGTGTGTTGTCCTCACCCTCCATCGTGCCCATCCCTACTGCAATAGCACACGGTGTTCTCATATCCTCCGTCTCAGGCTGGGGCAACTTCCCATGCTTTGAAATTCAATTAAGGTTACGGAGTTTTAATTCCAAGAGAAAACCAGCTGCATCTTTGGTGTTAGGTTGCGATGTTGTGACACCTGTGGTTGTGCTGTTAATTACCGATGGGGAATATTAAAATACTCTTTGTTGTCTTTGTTCTCTTAGGAGTGTCTGGTGGATTTTTGTTTGCTTGTTTTTTAAATCTAACACTTTTTCTGTGTTGGCTTCACTGAATTCTGTACTAAATGCTCAACATTTCATCATATTACAGCACTGACAGCACTGTTTTCTAATTTCTGCAAAGTTACAAGAAAAGAACTAGTTTATCTTTTAAGTAAATACTGTTCTACCTATCCGTACCTAACCTTTTATCCTATTCTGTTACCTAGAAATGATCGGAAGGATAGACTCCCCGGAGTATTCTTTCGCAGTACCAGAAAGACATCAGACATTTCACAATCCATTTCCCATGACATTTCCATGTAACAATCACCTACTCTGTGTTGATATTCGAAGACACTTTTTTCCCCACTCATCTTCTGCTCATGGGACTGTGGCCTGAATTCAGGACCATCCAAAAATACCCAGGGAATAGCAGAAAGAAGGAGATGAAGCCAGTTTTCATCTGTCACCAACTCCCACGGGTGCTGTAAGGTGAGGGACAATCGTGGCATGAAATCTGAAGGACTAAAAGAATCGTTGTCTTGTAGAGAGGATCCCAGAAACAAAGCCATTTGCTTCTGAGACCCTTTAGTAGCGGTTGCTCTGAATTAGAAGGAGCAGTATACTGATTTGTAAGGTGCTGGTTTTGTAAGGTTGTTTTGAGAAACTGAAGCCAATGCGTGGTTCACTGTGTGAGCAGAGCTCAGGAACGCTCTGCTCAGCACAGGCATTTCCGATCCCAAAAGCAAGTTCTCAGATGGGAGTGTATTTGCACAGCGAGTACTGGAAGAGATACCTCTAAAAACATTTAACAGCTTGTTCAGGCTTATCTCTAATTTTGATGGGGCTGTTTTCTTAATGAGGTCCTCTCACATCAATTAGCTGCTGAATCCAATGTTCAAAAAAATAAATCCAAACTTTCTCTTGGCAAACGGTTCCATGAGGATTCTGTGGAGATTTCCATGATACCGAGGTCTACCAGCATTCGGAGGAGCTGGCTTAGTCATTCTTCCCATCTGCTCTGCTGCTTCTTCCCTCCGCTGCTCCACACATGCTTCCTGGCTGGCTGCTCCTCATCCCGATATCCGAGCATCCTGGCTGGCTGCCCCGCTCTCCTCCCTTGCGTACCTATCCCTTGTGGCATCCTCCGCGAGGAAGCTCAGGTAGTTCAGTGCTGAGATCAAAGAGCTGAAATAAATGAGCTTCTCTAAAGCAGCCAGGAAAAAAGAAAAAGAAAAAAGAAAAACCCACCAAGGAAGCACCCATAGCAAACAGCATTGCAAGCGTCATTTGCAAAAAAATTTGAGTTAAGTCACCCCCAAATCATGAGATTGCTTTAAAAATTGGGATAGTTAAACACAGACACATTTTAGTTCTTTTTCCTTATTTTTCAGCCGTTCATGAGTCAAGTTTCTAGCTCCTTTTTGCAAACAGGGCCAGTAGGAACTTGGACAATGGCAACAAACTGGAAGTTGAGGTTGTGCGTGGTCACGGTGCTGCCGGAGCTGGGGATTTGAGAAGACCAACGGCTCCCGGATGCCTCACTGTGCAGCAACAGGAGTCAAGGAAGCTGAGTTAGAGTGATCTGCCAGTACTGTGCCCTTTGCAAGCCTGTGTTTTCTGGTGTTGGTAGTCCACAATGACTATTTGAGAAATTCCCCAGGGTGGTATTTACCCCAGTAGCTTCTCTGGAGCAGGAACAGTAAAAACTGCAGCTTGCTGCGAAGTTAGCGGCGAGAGGCAGCATGGCCTGAAAATAGCAGCCTCCTACCCCTTTTCGCTCTCCCAAACTACGTGCTGTGTCTCATGCTGAAATGCCTTCTCCTCCACATCGAGAGTCATTTCATCTCGCTGCTTCCTGAGAGAGATCGACATCTTCTGCGGAGCACACGCCGCCGAGAGGAGGAAAGGCAGCTTTGGCCTGCGGAGAGCAGAACTCAAGTACTGCGTGGGTAGCCGAAGACAAGAGCTTCTGAAATGAGGGAACAGAACAGATCTCTAATCTCCAGACTCTGACACATATCGCGCTTTTCTCAGTTGCTTAGGAAAGTGATTTGCATCCAAAAAGAAGTGGGAGGTTTAAATAGGAGTTCATATACACACGCATTTATCTTCTGGGGTCCATGCGGTAATTTACATTTGGCTAGTCCTGTGGAACCTACGAACTTCATAAAATGCATCCATTACAAACGTGCAACCAGGGGAAACAAAGAGGCTGTGCAAGTTGCTATCCAGTGTCCAAAAGCTGAGCTCAGTAGGCACTCATGGGAACTGGAGGCTGCAGAGTGTCACTGAGGTGAGCGCGTATTTTGGGTTGTGCCAAGATGCTGAAGCTAGTGTCCCACCCCCAGCAGAGGTGCTAGGCATGGTCCTACCTCTGGATGGCCCAGGCCACCCGTCTAGACTGAAGCACTGAAGGGCCTCCTAGGACACTCCTAGGACACTGACTTCAGGCCAGGGCCTAGAAGAGTTGGATCTGCAGAAGCACCTGACTGCAGACAATAACAACTGACATGTATCCTGGTGTGGATGTGTGCTTTCTGGTACCATGTGAGCAGCCCCTTCCTGGCTTCATCCACCGCAACAACCATAGCTCTGTCCTAGATCAACCTTGCACCCACCCTGGCTGAACTGACAGCCCGATCTGCTGCAGCGAAGTGGCCCACATAAGGCACCCTTTCTTCTTCTGGGTGGAAAAACCTCCTTGGACCTGTCTGTTTATTGGGAGTTGCTGAGTAGGGTTCACTGGCTCATCAAAATTTTCCACTTTGCAAAAGTCAAGAAGCAGACCGTTGCTTCTCCTGCCTAACGCCATTCTTATGCATGCCCTGTCCCAGTTTTCTTTGTAATCAATAGCAGAGATCTCTTTCTGTGGCACATGCAAAGACTCCTTGAGTGAAGAAAAGTGTGCGTTTATCCAGAGGCTTTAGTGGGGTGAAGCGGGGGGGACCGGCCGGCCAAGGTTGAACCCCTGGTTTGTTTGCGGCGCTATCTGAAATCAGAGGGAACCGCGTGTGCGCTGCGATTGCAGGGGCGAGCTCCCAGAGCTCGGTGTTTGCAGTCTTCCCGCGTGCGAGGCTCAGCCCGCAGAGCCATGTCGGGGACATCTCTCCAGCACGGTTTCACTGCAGGGCTGGTAAAGCCCCTGGGATTGTCCCACTGAAACAAGAAGGGGAGGGCTCCTGTTTCTGCGGTGCCAGAAAAATGATAAAATTGCAGACAGAGCAGTGGTTCAAGGCCAATTTCTGCTGGTTATCTACACTTCTTTGTTACAGGGTGCACCTTCAATGTGGTATTGTTAGGCTCTTATCATAATATTTCCATGAGTGCTCAGTGGGGGAATGATTAACTTGGGAAGCCTGGGAGGGGAGGAGGCTGTCCCACAGCCCCTGCTAATCTAGCAGCAGCCCTGGCACCCCAAGGCCAGGTCTTCCTCTGCCACCCAGTTGTCTCCAACAGTGGGGCAGCTGGGAGAGGAGGGATGATGCTTTCAGATTAGGATGCATCTTGAAACAGAAGTGACCTGATGGTGGAGGTGCTGCTGCCTCCCAGCGAAGCATTCAGGGCTTGGTGGCTCTGGAACGTGGGGCTCCTTTATCAAATGGCCGATCTGCGGGCTGCTAGGATTGCAGCCTGTGGCTGGTTCCTATTTCTGTTTTGCTGATGAAGTGCGCTTGCCTTAAAAACATCTACTTTGCAGTTCACGGTGGATTTATCAGAAGGAAAGGCCTCCACTGCTGTACATGGAGGAGTCCTCTCCCCACACGACACGGCCAGGCACAGCCCAGGAGAGACAGCCAGGCTGGGCTTCCCACACACCCCAGCTGGCCAGAATTGCTGTACAACATCCTGCTTCTACTCCCTGGTGCCGGTTGTCCTCCTGTGGGAGGTGAGACCGCTCTGCCGGGACAGACTGTGTCCTTGTGGTGTAGAAACTGAAAACACACAACGTGCCCCAGATGCTTTCCAAAGGGGGAGAGAAGCCTGGAGAGCATCTTTCAGTGCCTGGGCTTTTGGCCCATGGCAGGCAGCACAGGTGGAAATCTATCCCTTTGTGTGGGGTGGGAGGTGGAGTGGAGTGGTGGCCCTTAATCTGGACAAGGGGGCCACCACTGAGGCGTTGCTTGGTCTCACTGGTGGAACCAGCTCTCCTACCATCCCCTTGGTTGTGTCTCCTCACACTTTGCTTGGTGGTGTGGCTCTTGAAAAGGCAAGGGCATGACCAGCTCGTTGGAGTAGTCCCTAAATCAGCTCTTCTTTACTGGGAACTGTAGCAGGGCTCTCCAAGCCCAAGCGAGGGGTGGCCTGGCAGCGTCACTGGTCTCTGATACTTGTGACTTCTTGGTCACTGTTAACAGTGGCACATGTGCAAGCAATTGTGTGGCTCTGTTTGGCAATGCCTCAGGGACTACGTGGAAATGGTTGTGATCAGGCACAAACACTCCTAAATCCCAGCCTAGCCCCAACGTGCAACACATACCACATCACAGTGTGCTTTCCTCAGAGAGGACCCACACCGGCTGAGGATGAGGGCACGTGCCAAAGGAGAGGAGGAGGATATGATGACAGCATGGGTACATTGCCAGCTGATGCACAGCTGACCCATTTCAGGTGATTCCTGGGTTTTGGGTTTCTCTCAGGAGACACAATGCAAGAGGGGCTGCACGGCTGTGTTGGTACTCCTGGAGCCAGAGGAGCAGCTGGGTGTCGAGCTGAGGCAAAGGAGGGTGGAGAATTTGGGGAGTGGAAGAGGGGTAGCTTAGGAGGGAGTGCGTTGAGCAAGTGGGCTCCAGGCTGGACTAACCAGTTAAGCAGCGAAGGTGGGTAAAAGTAAGAAGAGACAAGAAGAGATAAACAGAGAAGGGCTTTACTCAAGTCATTTTGAGACTGGTTCTACTGCAGTAAAAGCTCATGGCATGCTCTCAGTAGCCATGCCTTGTTTTTAAAAGATTAAGCAGTATTGTAGAAGGAAGGGTATTAGTTTATGTTTCCTCTAGTGTGAGCCAAAGAAGATAATCACATCTATTAGGTAGATAAAGTGAGTATTTCCTCTTCAGAGAATAAATGCATTCTGGTAGTTTTATACACTGGAAGTACTGAACTCTAGAACAATCTTGACTGGGAAAAAGTTTCTGTTTTTAAATACGGCTGTGTGGGGCTGGGAGAGGGACTTTTTCCATGCTGCAGTCCTCAAATGATTTTATTACAGCTTTCAAGTACCTGAGCCCCAGAGGCTGATGTCCCCTCTCAAACAGCGCATACACCATAGTGCAGAGTTGGAGAGGAGATTGGTCTTGGGTCAGTTCAAGCCAGTATTCCTTTGCTGAAAGACTGGAAAAGCAATGGACTTTTAATTCGTTTAGTACTCTATGGGTCCTTGTATACCACTAACCAGGCATCTGAAGATACCTCTAAATAGCAACTGGCCTGGCTTGGATTGCAGCCGTGGCCGTGTGGTGCCCAGTTTATCTCTTACATCATTTTGTCTCTCATTGAGAGGTGACTCAGTGCAATAACTGTTCTTGTTACATCCAGTCTTTTCTAAAGGAGAGACTGAAGGTAGATGAATTCTTGCTGAATTTTCATGGATTTAATAGCAGTGGTTTTGTAGTGAGTAGTGGAATAAAAATCTTCTTCCCAGAGTATTGGATAACATGGTATCGGATGCTCTCTGGTTTCCGTACAAGAGACAAGCACTGAGTGTAGTCCTGAATTTTTAAGGGACAAAACAGCCTCTCTGAAGTTTGTTTGATCATTGGTTAGGAAGGAAAATTGCCAGACAAGAAATAAACCTTCTGAATTGAATCCTGGGGATGGAGATGAAATTTCCTGCTTCCCTGATTTGCAAGAACCGTAGCCTATGGCATGAGGAGAAACTCCAGAATGCGATACACAGTTTTTCCTCTGTCACTGTTTTTGAATAAAATCAGTGTGCATTTAATCCAGTGTTATAAATCTTGGTAGGAAGGCTTCCAAAGCAGGTAGATTTGTTTAGTCACTTGGGCTGGAATCCAAACCTCTGGAGGATATAAAATATATACACTAGTACCATTCACTTCACTGAAAACACCTTTTTCCCATCCAAGGAAATAGCTGTGGCTGGCATGAATATATATTTGGCAAGCTGTAGGGCTAAACAAATTTCTCAGAAAATCATCCTTGGCCAAGATACTGGCTGTATTTCAGCGGTGTAGCTTCTCAAGCTCTTCAGCTAAGACTTTCTGACAGAGAAGTCATAAGAAATCGGTGAGTCACATTTTGAAATGGTGGGATCCTCACCTCTACTCACCAGGCTCCCCTGTCCTGATACCAGTCAAAGCGTTACCTTCAGTTTGAAGCAGACCTTTGCAAAAATCAGTTCTCCTGTGACACCTGTAAAAAATGCGCAGTAATGTAATCCTGAGTTATCCTTCTTTCAGCCCATTTTGTCGTCTTTGTGTCTTGACCGGTAGCTGCTTGAGCAGGAGACACATTCTCTTCTCTGATGTTTTGAACTGTGTCTTACTAAGCAGGTCTTACTGATCCTGCTAAATAAGGGTATACATTTTTATTTCCTGATTTTCCAACTGTCATTAAAATTTCCGTATGGGAGAATTTCAGAGTGTCTCAGTTTCAGCAGTTTCTGTGTAGCTTACACTGAGGAATAAGGTTTAGCATCACAATAAGAGTCAGATTGCAAAGTATTCCAGCTAAGAGCTTTGGGTGGTTCTGGAGCATTGATTACCTCGGTAATTCATTAGGTGTGCTATGAGCTGCGTCCTTAGTGAGGTCAAATCCCATATGGCATAGAAAATTATACAGGCCTCCACAGTGGGAGTTTCTGCACCAAGTTTTCGGTAGTACACTCTTCCACCCGTCGCTGCCAGCGTTGTGGTTTTGGTTGCGCACTCTGACTCTGCTCTGTTGTCTCTTTCAGGTGCTTTTAGGGTTTGACAGAGTTTGCGTGACACTTCGTCAACGACGTGAACGCCTGCGGTAAGGACAGTTTTCGGAAGCGGCATCCGTTGATGTGATTGAAGGTAACGCACCCTCTGCTGTCATTGCCCTGTCCTGGCCGTTTGTCCTGCGTGGAGCCTCGTGCTCTGGCTGGGCGTCCCCTTTGCTGCCCATCCCGGCTGGGGAGGAGAGAGCAGGATCAGGCCTCTGTTCGGGGTATGTCTGAGCATCCTCCCAGCTGATCCTTGCTTCAGGTAACAGCTCGTGGTTTTGCTCCGTTTCTGAGGAAATCTTTGCTTGTGTCCCACCACCTGCCTGTTTTCTGTAGCCACATGAGAGCTTCACGTTTTTGAATCCTGAAGCTGGTCTTCATTCAAACGCTGTCTTGCCACCAGGAATTTCACAGGACAGTTTATCCCTCTGTTCCAAAATGAAAATAAAAATGTGTGCATTGTTTCTGAGCTCCTTATGGTAGGTGGTTTAGCACTTCTCAACCTATCTATTGCTCTGTGCGTTACTGACCTTGTTAGCGCCGTCGCAAACAGCAGAAATTGGGCTGTGCGTTTGCTCCCTGCCCCTGGAAAGAGATCAGCAGAGCGTGGTCCTGCAACTGTAGCAGTTGCAGTTAAGATAATTTTCTCTAAATGCAGTTTTCTTACAGAAAAGCGAAGAAGCGATTTTGCTTTTTTTCTTCCTTAATTGGTATATTTGATCTTAATTAAACCTAGGAGAAGTAAATGCATCTCTCAATTCACTGCCACAAGAATTTTAAGGTTCAGAGTAGGTGACTCATCCACCAGAACAGAATTTATTCTTTGTTTGTAAATGCTATTTATTGCCTTGTTTTGCATCACTATGGCTACTGTATGTCATTGGTGATATCAGCACCTACCGTACATAAAATGAATGCAAGACTGAATTTAGAAGAGATACATTTCTTACAATAATTTACTTGTATCAGCCACTTTTCTGTTGTATGTTAGTACATCTCACATAAAAGCAGCAGTAAAAGTGGTTCAATATTTTTCCATCAAAACTGGCTGAAAAGTAAAAAATTTTCTTGCACTTTAACCATGTCATAGTTAAAAAACCCCTAGGCAGCCACCAAACCCCCTTTTCAGACTCTATGGCTTTATAAACAATTCAGGGATGTCCTGTAGGTGATTTTGAAGTTTCAGATGAACTGATTTACAGCAGCATTCTCAATTATTTTACTCCTGGTTATTTTTAGTTTTAAATACCTAGTTAAGCTTGTTAGAAGCATCACTGCTTTCAGAGCCGGTATAGATTCTTCTGCTTTCCTTTGCTGTTTCTGAGTGGAAACTGAGAACAATTAATCTATTCCAGTAAAGCCTAATTCTTTTGCCAATTGCATGGCCCCATGTTATTTTCTGAGACACATCAAGTACAATCACTTCTGCCACCCTATTCAATCAAAGCCTTAAATTGCACAGATTTTGTGAAATGGCCTGGGCTTCAACAGCTTGGGAGCTGATTCACTGAGGCATCTGCTGTAACACTGGTGGGACTGTCACCATTCTCATAGCCAGAATCATTTGTCTTTGTCATTTAGAAATAATCTTTGGGGTGTAATGTGGTCTTAGGGAAGCACGGAGCCCTTTATTGCTCAATAATAGAATTTCATGAAGTCTTAACAACATCTTTGAGCTCATACAAGACATTTGACAGTGCATGTGTGGATGTATATGTCTAATGTCCCATGGAACAAGGACAGAGAAGTTTTTAGACACTTGGTACCTATTGAAAGGCTGCTAAAATAAACCAGCCAGCCATGGGCAACTGCAGGAGCCTGCCGCTGGCTAGCAGGGACCAACAGCAGTGGGACATGTCTTCTCTGTGGTAGCCAAGCCCAAGACTTGGGCTCCCCCAAAGCCTCCAAGATGATTTCCAGCCAGACACACACTTTCTCATTTCCCTTACCCTGCAGTCCATGGCAGCTGGGGATGGGGCACTGAACCCTGAAAAGGATCTGAAAAGAAAGGTGTTCATCTTGGACGTGGCCAGGGCAATGCTCACGGCTGGATGTAGCTAACAGGCACTGTGAAAGCCCCCCAGACCAAATCTTCCCAAAGAGTTGGGGTGGGAGAGCAGGGTCCTGCTATGGCCTGGCGTGGTTGCCTGCAGAGGCAGCGCTGGAGGGGCAGCATGAGGGGTGCAAAAGGATCCCTCTGGGACCAAGGCAGAGAGCGGGACCGGCTGGGGGATGAAAGGCAAGAACTGCATGAGTGATAGAGGAGGCAACGGAGAGACTGCTGCTTTCCTTTTGGGCAGGGAAGGGTCCAAGGGCACAGCTCTGTCCTTTTAAGTGCTGTCTTGGGGTGTAGGAACAGCTGGCACAGCTGGGCCCGTGATCACCACTCAGGAAAGGGTCTCCCATTTCCAGATCACCAGTCCCTCAGTGCTGTCGTCTGTGAGTACCCGATGGTATGGTCCACTGGATGCTGCAGGAATAACAGCATGCGTCCAGAAAATAAATGTACTTTGCTGATTAGGTGGTTTGTGGTGTCCTGATCCTTCCTGCTGGGAGGCAAGGGCAGGGAGCTCAAAACTCTCTTCCTAGCAGGCAAATTCGGTCCATCTTCTACTGCACTGTGGCTCTGGGAGGATCCAGGCTATGTAAGCTGGGGGATGCCCAGAACCCAGGCTCGGTTCAGCCTCTTGCTGAGTTTCGGAGCCTGGTTCTGCTCTCCTGTTGTGTGTGTGTGTACCAGGAAGCGTGCTGTTTAATTTGGTGTTGGTTGGGTCCAAGGCTGGCGTTTAAGGGCTGTTCCCTGTGCTGATGGATGCCTATGGGGTCGGGTCCTGGCCCACAGCTGAGCCCAAGAGTCTCCTGGGTCTGCCGTGCTGTTTTTTGAATATGATGCAGTGGGAGTGAAAGTCTCTGCGATATCATGCTGCTCTGTGCTACAGCTAATTAAAGTCATTGTGAAGGGTTTTGTAGTAATTGCAGATATTGTAAAACTTTGTTTTGTGGGGTAATTGGTAATGTAAGCCTGAAACAAGTTATCCTTAAGATGTTTTAGTTTTTATTTCTCAGTAGGAGCTGCTTTTACAAAGAAGGCTTTTGTGTGTGAAGCAGGACCAGAATTAATGGCAGCATTTAGTCGTGCCTAAAGGGGTGCTTGCTGTGGCAGGTGGCAGAGCGGTGTAATTGATGATGCCTACATTCTGCGTGCTGCAGGAGGCTCTGGCATCCAGTAGCTGCTGTACCTGATGAGTGCCAGCTGGAGCGAAATGCCCAGGGCCAAACCCATCCAGGGCTGATGTATTCCCATCCAAAATGAACGTGGCTCCTTCAGTCTGTAAGTCAAACAGAGTGGTTGAGGCTCTGTTTGCCCCTGCGTGCTTAATACACGTTATGAAGTTTTCAGGCATCCTCAGATTTTTCGACAGAGTGCTGTATCTATCAGTCTTAAATGCGAGGAAAATCCAAACGCCGTAGAGATGCGCGGCCACCCAGCCATGCGCTGGGCTGAGCTCCCTGCAGCGAGGACGGCAGCCGGCTCTCACCCCTCTGCTCCCGGCTGCCGAGGTGCCCAGCAGAGCAAGGAGAGTGCGAGGGCCAGTGCTGTAGGGCCTCGGGAGCCACACAGCGCAGGGGGATGGTTAATGGGCACAAAAGCAGCTTAGGTTCCTAAGTCCCTGATTTAAATGAGATTTAGGTGTCAAACCTTCCCGGATGCATTTGAAAATCCCACTCAACACCTCTCTGAACACCGAGGCAAGTAAAGACCACTGAAAATTTGGCCCTTAAACACGGCTACAGCTGGTGTGTCTGGAATTAAAAGTTTAAAAAGAAGTTCTGGCTCATGACTAAATGGAAGAGACATCTGGGAATAGCAAATATTGAAGATGTTACAAAGAATCAGAATGAGAATTGAATTCAAGGCTGATATTTCCACGAGTAACTTTTTTTGGTCAACAGATGCGATTTCTGATCTCTCATGTTAGTAATGAACTGGTTGCTGATAACGTAGGAGGGCTCATATTTTCCTGATGATGACTCTGGGACTCTATGGGGGTCCTCCCTGCTGTCCCAGGGGGGCAGCCTGGGTTGATGCCCTGCCCTGCGTCATGGCATGCAGTGGTAGCAGTGGGCTTGGAGGGCCACGGAAACACTTCTCGGGGGGCTGTTTAGGAAGGACAGCCTGTAACACAATTATTTTAGCAAATATGAAAAGCCAATGTTTTTGTTAAATTACCTGTAGGGCCAAAGCTCAGAGCTGAGTTTTCCAATTCTGATTGAATATTCACAGCATGACAGAGGTGATGAACACACGGGAACCGGTGATGGAGGAATTCGCGCTCAGCCAGACTCCTGAGGAAGAAGGAGGCCCTTCAAGCCAGGTAACTTTAGCAAAACTGGAAAAGTATCCAGAGTTTCTTTTCAGAAGCAATGTAATGCAACCAATAACTTCAATCCACACCTGGCCCTTGCGGGGATGCAGGCAAAGAGCGTGTTTGTCCCCAAGAGTTCAGACCTGAGCAACTATCGCGTGATGAAGGCATCCAGCCAGTCCCATACCACAGCTTTTACACAGCCACCCTTGTAACGAGCAAAGTTTCCTCAGGCTCAGAGGGAGCTCCCTTTTTAGAAAAGAGACCATTTGAAATGATGGTTTAATCCACATAAATGGAGCAGCAGCACTGGTCAGGGCCATTTGCTGGCAGGTGAAAGAGCTTTTGCTGTCCCTGGGTGGTCTCAGACACCCACTCGCGCACCCGCCTGCGGAGCCAGTTCCAGCAGGAGGGATCACGATGTCCTGAGCTCCCCTTGTGACAATCCCCACGCCCCGGTTTGTGCTCTGTGGTTGTGCTCGTGACTCGCAGTGTCACTGCTGGGGACAAACCACCTAAACACGTCCTAGTGGACCTGAGTCGCTTCTCAGTACAAGGTATGTTATTGCAAACTACTCAGAAAACTACTCTAGGAACAGCATATTGCAGGTAAAAATCAAGCATTTGGAAGCCAGGGAAGTCAGAACTGAAATTTTTCAAATTCCTTTCAGATCATTTATGTGTATAATGAAAGGCTGTGTGCAATTAAAGAGCATGCCATAAGCTTTCCCATGCCTCGTCGGCCGTCCAGGATAGATGCTGCTTACTTGAAGAGCACTTTTTCAATATTCTCTTTCCTCTTCCACAGAGTCCTGGGTTTTCATTATTGTGTCAGTGTACACTGTCCAAACTCAATGCCAGCTTCGACTCCTCCTACATATTTAGGCCTGTTCTATGGTGTCCCTGATCATATGCCCCAGAGGTTTTCCCCCAGCTCCTTCACCTCACCCTTCTGGGAGAAGGTGATACCATCCACATTTTAGTGATGGCCAACTGAGGCAAAAAAGTGAAAAGAAACGAGAGGCAGCACAAAGTCAGTGACTCAGCGGGAAAACTAGGTTTCTTCCAGCAACTTGCAAGTGCTCTGGCCAGGAGACTGCTCCTTCTCTTCCTGCAGTCTCCTGCCCACTCGTCACACACTCCGGCTTCCGCAGAAAAACGCAGCGAGGCCCGACAGGCATCTCTGCTTCCTACCGGTCCTGACTCATTCCTGGAGGGATGTGGTAAATACTGGGCTCCGGTGGAAGAAAAACATTATGTGGTTGGTGTGAGAAAAGAGAGTATGAGAATGACACAAACAAAAATAGCCAAGCTGAGGCCGCACAGATGCCTTTCCTTAATTTTGTTGCAGCCTCAATAATCAGCTTTTTGCACATTTTTAGATCAGTGTGTGTCACTTCCAATGGCTTCAGAAAGCAAATGAAAAAAACAGAAATTTTGTTGTATTGGATCCCCCATCCAGGGGTTGCTGGTGGGCCTGGGGACGGGGTAGCTGTCCCACAGCCCCCAGCTGAGCAGCGGCCAGGGAAGAGGTCGCTGTCACCTGTGTGTGCGTCCCTGGAGGGAAATAAGGCAATTTGCCCACAATTTTGTGGCTGTTTTCTGCCAGCTGAGCTGTGAGGCTCAGGGAGCTGGGCTCCACCATGGATCTGAAGAAGAGTGCACTGCTGCTCAGGGGTGTCTCTTGACCTGTCCTGGCCAAGGAGATTTTACCTTGTCTCATATTTGGAATTAGCAGGATTGTGTTAGCACCTTCTTAAAAATTTGTTCCAGTCAAGACAGCTGCCATGGAAGTGTCTTTCCAAATTATAAACAGCTCAGGAGGAGGCCGTGTAATGGGAAGTTGGGGGGATCTTTTCTGGTAGGCAGCACGAGCAGTGTTGCTTGATCAGGATGAGTTACACCCATGTGGGTGCAGCTCAGGGAGGCATTAGAAAGGTTTACGTTCAGTAATTCACTTGGTCTAGATGCACTGAAGGTGCTTTCTCACAAAAAAAAACATTCTTAATTGTGTCTCGCTTTGCCACACTAGCAATAGTGTACAACATTTTTCAGCTTCATGTAGATTTGCAAAAAGTAATGAATCTCTGCAACACTACCATGGGGAGCGAGGGCGTGAGGATGCGAATTATTGCCCTGCCTCGTCTCCAGAAGTCAGATACAGGCATCGCAGCAATGATAAAAATGTGCTTGCTGCTTCCCAGACACACAGGAAGAGAACTGCCTTTCCCAGGGGCTTGCCTCCCCATGCCGGCTCTGATGACAAGCGGGACAGCTAAACCCTAAGCTCTTAGAGAGGGCAGCTCGTGGGAGGAAGGGAGGTTGCAAAAGCCACGGAGCAAACACCTCCGGTGGGTTATGACACCCCCAGGTCTCTAGCAGTGTCCTGGAGGATGTGCTCACTTCTGTGGTGGTTAGGGAATATCTGCGTGTCTCTGCAGGAGCTGTGCTGAGACTGGCTGACATAGCCAGCAGCGCTCAGTCTAACCAAGACCCCGACGCAGTGGTGAACGCACTGCAGACGTGCATGGAGGCTCCCACCAGCACACAGCAAACCTGTGGCAGCGCCTGGAGTTAAACTGGGATGGTGCTTGCTCTAAACCCCTAGTTCAGTCCCCTAGTCTGCACCTTGATTTTATTGTTACAAATAAAATAAAACTCAGCTAGCACAGAGAAATTTATGGCCCGTTAGTGCAGGTATAGGAACGTTTGAGAAGCCAGGAGATAAGGTTTCAGCAAAGCAGCAACAGAGCTTGTCTGAACGTTAACATCCTGGGGGAGCTGGAATGATTTTTACTCAACCTCCTCCCAAAAAAAACCCAATCTAAAACAAAGTACCCTGAGCGATTTAAATGAACCAGCTATGATGAAGACAAGAAAGCACAGTTGTGTGTTACAATATCCTTCACTAAAAAGATGTAGTTCAGCTTCAAGCGCTAATCGCTGCATAGTGTTTGACCTGCAGCTTCAATGTGACAGATGAAAATAATACCTGGCACTGTCCTCAGTGTAAAGACGATCTCTGGGGCTACCTGTTTTGCATGAATGCAGCATGAAATACAGTGTTTCACAGTATGGAAAACAGCTCTGCAGAATGGTGGCTTCTTAATAAACTGTCACTGCATGAAAACGTGAATATCATATCAGAGTAAACGGAGAGCAGCTAGAAGGGCTGCAGCAGCCCTTTAGCTTAGCGTTACAGCAATGACCTTTGTGTCCTAAAACTCACCAGAACTGAAACCCCAGTGTTTGGCAACATAATGGATTTTGTTGCCTGAGTCTCCGTTCTTACTCTGCACATCGAATACCCAAGTCAGGGCAATCGTCTGCCTGACACACTGGTGAGAAGAGCCAGTTATCCAGCGAGAGACAGCATGTGCAGAGGAGAGTGTGCTGGGATCTGTTAGTCCCTCTGCGTCCACGCTTGGGCGGTGAGGAGCTGGATTCAGCTGCTTTTGAGATCCTCCCTGTGCAGGACTGTTCCCCTGCACCAGTTTGAAGGGTTTGTTTTGGTGGACATGGGAGTGCATGTCAGATGTAGAAAGGATGCTAAGGTGGAGCGTATACTGTGCTTGCTGTGGCTATGCATCCCTGGGCCGGGCTTTGACAGGCATGTCCCCATGTGTGTCACCAGGCCTTCCCAGACTCACGTGAGAAGTACCCCAAGCTGTCCAAAAGACTGCCGTCGATCGTGGTGGAGCCAACTGAGTCTGGGGATGTAGAGAGCGGCGAGCTGCGCTGGCCTCCTGATGACCTGAAATCAGCAGAAGACAAAGGTCTTCATGGTGACCAAAGAGTCTGTGTCCAGCAGCAGCAGCAGCAGATGGATCTGGAAGGTCTGAACTGAGTAATTTTCATCCTTGTGCCCCACAGGAATATAGCCGTTTCAGGCCACGCTGCGCACTGAAGTTAATAGCGTACCTAAGAGCGGTAGGTGCTTGAAGGTGCCCAGAAACACCTGCACTGGAAAGGGAGTCCTGTGGACTGAAAATTTCCTTGTAACTTTTGAGCATGTGGTGCTTTCATCCGCATCAGGCTCAGTGCTGGCCACTGGCATGGCCAGCAGGCAGGTTACGGCACGTTAGCAATTCCCTGTACGAAACAGGAATCCTATTCAACAGCATTTATCTGCCTCCCTGTCTCCTAACCTAGAAGCAAAGTGTTTAACAGCTGCACATTTTCAAAGCATCACAGTGTCCCAGGAGTGCAGTAAAGTAGCAGGAGCTCACAAATATGTAGATATGACTAGTAGTGTCACTGTGGGGTAAATGTGGCTAAAGATAAGAGCTCATTGGAGTGCAGATTGCACAGTGAATGCTCCAGTGTGGAAATGGCCTATTTATTTATGTGGTTTTTTCATCTCAGTGCTCTCCTTTTGCCTGAAGGAGTAACACGGTTTCCATTTCAGTGCACCAACATTTGCCACCCAAACACCCGGAGACAGCAGCCAGGAAGGGGTGCAAGATGCAACTTCCTTTACATTCAAAGGGTGATGCAAATGATCTGATCTTGAAGTGTCAGGTCGCCTGCTGTTCTAGTTGGCGATTCTGGGTGGTGGCAGCCATAGGGTTTGATCATTCAAGAAGCAATTTGAGCCAAATCTATGGCCTGACCTCCCGGTTGCACGTTTTGGCCTCTGTTTTGTTTTTGTGCACTGGCGTTAGGACTTGTTACGTCTTCAGGACTGAGACTTTGAGCAGATTTCACTAAGGCAGCAGATAGCCCTCACACTACAGTGGCTGTCCTGCTTTTAATGAGAGGGATCATCACCTCATCTCACTAATAACCGCCCTGAGGTCTGAAGTCGCCTGTAAAGTCAGGCTGTGATGCACTTGGAGTACCCTACTCCAGGTTTAACTACTGGTTTGCAAGTAGAGCAAATTGCTCGTGTCAAATCTGAGCACCTGCCTGGTGGAGCAGGGAATCAAATGAAGGCAGCTGTACCTCCATGGGGAAATAAATCCTGACGAACCATTTCTTTGCAGATACTTTAGCGCACCCAACTGAAGAAGTGGAAGGCAGTACAGATACTCTGGAAAGCAGAACTGAAGAGGATGAGTAGGGACTCCCGGCCTCAGATGTGAAACTTCATTGTGAATGTTGTTGGGAAGCTAACACACTCTGAAGACATGTCAAAGTAATCTGTATTTAAATCTGCAAGGGTTTTATTTAGTTAGTACCTGGTAAGAAGCGTCTGGGCTTTAGAACTGTTCTTTTCAACATTTTGATTTTCAGGCTGGGATTCATATTATTTATTTTTTCCTTGGGAAACGATGGGACGTGTTAGGAAATACGAGATTAGCAAGGAAAAAATGCTCCTAATTTCAATTAGCACATTTCATCATCGGATTTACCTTTTTCAAGCAAGGCTGCTTTCAGATATCAACAGCAGGACAAAGGGGTTACGTTTCTGCAGGAGGGATGTCTTAAATCTAAAACCTTTCTTGTTTTTAGCCATTTAAAATTAGCACTGTGATATTATGGACAATAGATGTAATATAATGTCACCATTTGATTTTGTAACTTTTGTATAGAGATGCAAGTGTAAGATTTGCCTCCGGGCTGCCGCCCTGGGGCGGCCCAGAGCTGTTCCCTCCCTTTGGCTAACCCGTGCAAATTGGGATGAACCAGCCTTTTCTTAAGCCGCCTTTTCAGCAAGGCTCGCGCCTTTCGGAAACAACGCTTTCTCGCCGTACGTTGTCGAAGCGGATTAGCTAGTCGCTGGTGTTTGTGGAGTCAGGCTGTCTGTTGCAGGCTTGGTGGGGTGGACCGCGCTGCTCGTGCATCTTTGGGCCCAGGTCCAGCCATGGCACGGTGCGCACTCCTCTCCCTTGAAGCCGACGAGATGGCTTCTGCTTCTGCCAGGGCTGGATTTGTCCCACCTTGTTAATAGGAGTTGTTGTGACAGTTCTTCTTTTGCTATGTTTTGTGTGTAATGTAAGTGCGGGGGCCCAGCTGCTCCTCCCTTGACTGGAGCTGGGGGGTGGGTGGGGGTGGATGACTGGAGCTCCATGGCTCCACGGCACAGCCCAAACCTGCCCTCCATTTCACCTGAAGCCGGGTCCCCCCGAGCCACTCGCAGCAGGATGGGGCGGAGGAGGGCCAAGGCGGGTGTGCGTCCATGGGACGCTGCTGGTGGGAGCGCAGGTGCCGGGGCTCTCACCTGTGGCACAGCCCCCTCAGCTTTGGTTGCATGGCCACCTCCTGGGAACCAGAGCTCACGGTGGAACAAGCTGTCTCTGGGCACCTCAGGCCTCCAGTGGATTTTCCTTGAGGATTTGGGGGCCATTTTGACAGGGGTGAACCCGTTCCTGCATGGGGACCTCCCAAAGACTCCCTCCCCCCGTCTGGGAGAAGTACCGATCTCAGCCCAGAACACTACCCTTTGGACAGTGTTGGTGGAGATAGATAATGCATGTGCTAAAAAGGGTTTGACTGTGTCAGTGACAAGTGTCCCAGAAGCTACGAAGTTGGCTTTCTCCATCTCTGCAGGGCTGGATGGGGTCTGTACTTCCAATTAATGTTGCAGCCGGAAGAAGCCGCTCGCTGTAGGTGGAAGAAAACAACGGGATTTCTTCCAGCGTTAACTCCTAAGTTGACTTCCAAGTGCATTCTTTTCTCCAGTAATAATTTTCTCTAACAGCAACTTTTAATTGTGTGATGGTGGATAAAATTTACTGGCCAGATGTATTAATAAGATAAGTTTATACCTTCTTAGCAACCAAATTTAATATATTTACTTACAAAGAGTTCTGTGCAATGAATGTTTAATACAAAGGAGAGAGACTATTTTACTTCAAAGCAACATTAATTTATGTACAAAACTGTAGCTCATTATTTGGGGTGTTTGGGATCTAGGACCCTTTTTATAAGCAGTGTAGTATAGTACAATGTGATACTTAAGTTAAACTTTGCTGTCTCAACCTATATAACAATCTGTTTTGCCTTCTTGATGTAGACTTTCTTACCTAAGCTGTCACAGAATTATTTTGTTGGATGAGTGGGATTCTGGTCAGAGCACCGAATTTCACCAGAGTAACTGAAGGTTTCAGGAGCACCTCCTAAATCTGGCTGCCGTACCCGTCACCCCCCTTACTGATGACAGTTTTCTGGTGAAGGCAACGAAGCGAGAACCAGCTCCAGCTACGTGTCTGGGTAGCACATGAGCAGCGAGAGGAGGTCCCCGGCTTGGGCGCATCTGCACCTCGTCATGGCAGGAGGAAAGCCACGCTGGTGAGGCGGCCAGGCGGGTGCGAGGTGCTCTTTAAATGCTGCTTTTGCATCGACCATCAAGAAGTTTTACAAAGCTCTGGAGGAAAAACAACCACGGTGACGACATATTTTTAGCTGTGTGTTAATTTCCTTTCAAGCTGCGTCTGCCCAGCTCCCTGAGGAATGATGTTAGACCTATCACTTAATTTGCTTTTCGCTTTATAAAAGGAAAAAAAGTCATTTGAAACACTTCCCCCAATTTTATGCGCTCTCTATCTGCTTTCAGACGCTCCCTCCCTTCCTGCTCTGGATGGCCCTTATCCTATTTCCACCTGAGGTCAATGGCACTTCCCTAAATAAGTTTCCCAAAGAAACAACAAAATGCTACATACAGCCTGAAACAACGCCACGCAGCAGTACTTTTTTTCATCCTAGTACCTAAAGCCACAGCCCATAGAGAAATGCCGGATTTCCTCCTTCCAGCCTCGTTACTCCTCTCTTTCCTTTTCCCTCTTTTGCGCTGCTCCCTTGAAGTGTTTTACCTGAAGCAAATGGATGCTTCAAACTAAAGCTTTCTCCTAAAGCCGCGTGGCCTCAGTTTAACAACCACGCAAAGCCAAACTCCTCCTCCCATTTTTATTTTTCTGAACATGGGCCAGAGGCCCTAAAATAGGAGAGCAAGATAGAGAGAAAATTGTTTTATACAAACAAGCCCTATTTATTCAACTTGCAGGTCTATGAATGTCCACTTACTTTGTCTGTGTGCAAGTGTTGTCTCTCTAATAAACTCAGTAGTTGTTTTGTATTTTTTCTGGATTAAAAGCTTTGTAGAAACTGAAAAGGAAAAAAAAAGACATTCAGTCATATTTTTCTAGTCTAGCTTGTAGAATATTTCATGTAGTGCAGAAAGGAAGTTTTATGGAGTAAGACATTGTTGGATTTTGCTCTATTTCAGTTCTTTCTAATTTTGTAAAATGCCACCTGTACATAATACTCGACTGATGTATGTCCTGTAGATGTATTACACCATTTAGCCTATTAAATGCCTATACTGGACCAATTGGAAGAAGTGGTGTACCCACAGTGTCTTGGTTTAAAAATGGAAAGAGTTCTTTGTGGTGGTGTGCAGCTCCTGTCCTACCACTGGTATGGCGAATAAAGGGGACGAAGCCCGCTCTAAGCCTGCCTTTGCCCTGGGGCATGCAAATACTCGCGGGCACTGGCCCTCCATCCCACATGGTGCTACACAGATAGATTCAGATTTATGTCAGTGGCCATTGCCATCTCAGTTCTTTCCTTTCAGCCCTTCCTAGACCAGGCAGCTCAATGCTCACTGCTTCTGCCTTGGGATTTTCTTGCTGCCCTGCTTGGTGCGGTCCCTTCACCCTGGGTGGTACCCTGCCTTGTGGGCAGCCCTAGCAGCGGGCAGGCTGGCCCCTCCTTGTTCACCTGTTAACGAAATGCACATTTTTAACATTTTCTGGAAAGGCTGTTGTGGAGCCCAGTAGGAACTCATATCGCTAGAAACCTATCCTCGTTGCAAGGAGAGCAGGGTCATGTGGCAGAGAAGATGAGAGGCAGAGATAGTCTGCCACTGAACAACCTATTTTTTTTATTTCCCCAAAACGTCAAGTTACCAAAAAGCAAAGGATCGGATAACTGGAGGGTGAGACTCCCTCTTACTTTCCCAGTTGAAAAGCAGCTGCTGCTGGCTGAGATGGGTATATCAGCATGGCAAAAAATGTTGCCTGGGGTCAGAGCCAGTTTGTCCCCAGCCGGGCTGGGGACCTGTGGCTGGAGGACTGGTGGGCAGTGGTGGCATCATTAGGGAAATTTTCTGTATCCCAGGCTGGAGGCAATGAGCCCAGCTTTGGCACTGCAGCGCTTGCAAACCTGATGCCTAAAGTCACTCCGTACTGGAGTTTCCACGCACCACGCGTGGAAAAATCCCATGTGCAGGCATATGTTATCCTGGGGGTGGGGTGGTAGAGGGACTGACGCTGCCTCCTTCTCACCTCCCCAGGAGCCGTCCCTTCCTGCTGGGGCTTTCCTGCCTGGTGTGTGGTGTTCAGCCACATATGGATGCAAGAGGCGCTGCCTGATGGCTCCAGGCGATGCAATTTCAGCTGGTGCCGATTTTATGTCGCTGTGAGACCTGCACTGAGTCCTGGCTGCTCGCTTTCCTTCAGTCTGAAGGCAGGGGGAGTTTATATGTAATTAATCACATAGGATGAGCATGGCAACACTGTTGTCTTGCTCCCAATATCTATACTTTAAACTTAAATCCACTGGATCTTCTGGTTCATTTAATGTTATCCCACTGACATGAGACATTTTCATTTATCTTTGATCAGACATCTGCTTAGTAGTTCTTGCCTTTAGATGTATTCTGCTTCACACTCCTGTCTAAAGGAGCAAATAGCATTTTCAGTGGAATTAGCCTTTATTTGAACCACTGGTAAGAGATGGAAACTGGCTTTTATGACGTTAAACTGAAAAATGTCACATCTAAATCAAATTAATCCTGATTTGTGCTTTTACCATCTTTTTTTTCTCTTTTTTTTCCAAATCCAATATTTGTGTGGAGGAAGGTGATCCTTGGCAGCTACAGGGAGCCGTGACTCCCATTACAAACAGCAAATCCCTCTCACGTTATAAAAGGTCTTACTCTCATGCACTATTTCCACCACAAATTAGAGCAGGGCTCCTTCTTCAACTTGTCTTTGAAACCACATTGTGGCTTTCATTTTAGAAACAGTAACTCCCCAAAGTTTAAATTCACACAGTTCTGGAAAGCTAGTTTTTAACAAAGTTTCTGGTTTTCTCTCTTTAAAAAAAAAATAATTGAAAAAAACCACTTGAAACATTAAAAAATTGCAATTTTCCTCTAAGAACGCTGATAGAATGTTGCCCTCCATTTTCTGCAACATTTCTGCCATGAAGAGTGCAAAAACTTCATATCTAACCTTAGCAGACTTCCCTTCCGGAGACCCTCCCTGAGCCCAGCTAGGGGGGTGGGCAGGGGCAGAAGAGTGGAGGCCTCCAGGAGGTGAGGACACGGACCAGGAGCTGTTCTCCTCACGCTCAGCTTTCAGACCCCAGAGCTAACGCTACGAAGGACAAGAAAAGAGCTTTCATTCTGCCTGACAGTTCATGCCCACACACCGAAAGAAATCTGTTTAAAATGCCCGTGATTGCAGTGAGTCCAGCCATTAAATGGATGTTTGCAATCAAGCCAGCATTCAGCTTCAGCATGGCTCCTGGAGTGTGACAAACTCTCTTTATGAATTAGTCATTTAATTTATGAAACATAGGTTGGATATTGTCACATACCCACGTGCCCTTCATACCTCTGACAACTGTACCCCCACGCATTACTATTCAGTAGGCGATGCAGCCATGAAAACCCCTGGGACTGGGATGCTGCTGGGACGTACAGCCAGACCCAGGAGCTGGGGAAAGCTCTAGATACCACAGTGCTGGAAACCTAAGAATAATTTATGTTGCTGTTAACTAGTCACTGATGATGATTTGAGCAGGAAGAAACAGCACAGTCACCTATCTCATCAACCCAGCCTTACTTTGGCAGCCCTGTACATCCTCCTGGATTAGCTCTTCAGTCTGGTGAGGTCTTGCAAGTACAGAACTGCAACTGAAAACACAGGGGCAGAACAAAATAAACGGAACATGGGATGAAACCCAGAAACTCAGCTGCTATTTCAGTGGTACTGGTCTTTAGCTCCCAGCTTCGGTGTATGGGAGGAATCAACTAGCTTTTTCCCCCCGGATTTTACCACTGAGGCAGAACAAAGTGAACTGAACACAAGAAATGGTCTCCACATAGCTGTGGAGTGCACTGGCTCTGGAAGTAGCATGGCTGTATTTTTAATTCCTGCTGGCTATGTCCAGCCCCCAGCCCTCCTGTTCCCCAGCAGGACACACATGTGGCTGGGGCAGCTCATGCTCCCCCTCCTCATGAGCCCAAGGGCCGGGAGCTGTGGCAGAAGAGGTTTCTCTAAATCTCAGATATTCCTGTCCACCCTGGTTTTGGTTAATTTGGCCCAGTGGTGGGGCCCAGAGGTGCTGGGATGGCATCCCTTGGGAGGACAGGATCTCACTCCTCTCCTGCGATGGGAGCCTGCAGAGAGGGAAGAGCACCTCCTGGTGCCTTTTCCACCATGAAGCCCTTGAGATACCACAGGGATGAACAGTCACTGCCACCATGCTGAAACCAATTTTGCTCCAGTAGGAACAAGAAAAAAAATTAAGATGGGGTTTGGGATGCCCAGTACCAGGAGGACTTGGTGCTTAAAGCACAGCCAGAAAATGTGAGCATAGACAAAGCAGCCATTTGGCTCCTGCTGGCCCCAGCATCTTCCTTCAAGCTTAAGGCCCCTCGTTGGACCAAATCCAGTGCCTCGGTTACCTTTAATGACCCTTTAGCGTAGGGACACATCTCAGGTTGAAGCTGTGCCTCTTAAGTGTGATCCTAACTGAGGACACACATCTGAATTCCCTAGTTCACACAGAGGCTAAGGTGCCGCTTCCTATTTATAGCCAGGCTGGGTTAAATAAAGCGCCTTATTCATCCCTGAGGTTTTAAACAAATTCCAGAGAGGACAAAGGGCCTTATGTCTTTTTCCCCACCCTTTTTTTTGGCCTAGTTTGTACGTGCAGAGCTAAGACTTGTTCCAAGAGTGATTCAAAATAAGACTAGAAAATTATTTGCAGGCTCAGCATGAGCCACTGTCCTGCTGGAATTCATCTACATGATTTTCATATGCATTCTGAGAAAAAGAAGCTGTTAAAATAATACAAAGTTTTGATGCACGGGTACAAACCTTGCTTGCAGACCCACTGATAGAAATCCCCGAAATTTGGTGGCATTGCTTTGGGTCCACTGCAGCTGAGGGATGAGTTTGGGTACTGAATGGAAGAAAAAAAGAATATGAGGGTATTTGAAAGCCCTGCTTTATAGAAATGCTCAGAAATGTATTGAAATAAGCTGAGCAAGTGATGGTGCTTACCACGCTAAGCCGCTGTCCCCAGCAAGGCCAGCTCTCTGAGCGAGTATGGATCTTACTGCATTTTCAAAGTTTTTCTGGTTCCTAGCAGTGACTTGTGCCCTTCTCACCACCCAGAGCCGCAGCGCGTTTGGTTGGCAGTGCTGCTGGAAGTGCTTCGCTGTTCAAACAACGCAGCAAATGACATTGCTTAGGTGCTTGCATTTCATTTCAGCAAATGGGAAAGAACTGGTTCAACTCGCAAATAACCCAGACGTGTAATTACCGTGTTTTAGCAACAGGTGATTTTGTCACAACCCAGCGCTTGGCTCCGGTCGTGATAACTGCTAAAGTAACCGAGCCAAATCTTTCCTTCCAAGTGATTGAATTTTAAACTCTTTAGAGGAGCGACTGCCTTTTGGTTGCTTTGCATTGGAAATCCCGGCACAGCACCTACGGCAGCGGGCTCGGGTCTGCAAGCTGGAGGGTCCCCTGCGGCGGAGGGAATCCCTGCGGTGCCAGTCCCCATGCAGAGGTGCCCGGTCCGTCCCCTGCCCGAGGCTGGAGCTGCACCTGCCCTGCTTTGGGGCAGCTTTTGGCACATCGCCCATCTCCCTGCTGCTGCTGCCAGCCCTGCTCCCCCGTGCAGCCCACCCGGGGAGGGGGCTGCGGGCAGGTCCCAGCCAGGTGGGCAAGCTGGCTCTGCTAAGGACAAAACCAGCATTTCTGCTGTGTTCCCCATGGCAGGTGCCTGGGGAGAATAACTGAGAATAATAATGAGAATGAATAACTGAGAGTGGGACGAGACCAAGGAAGGCAGGTGAAACGGTCCAAGAGCTGCTTGGGCAGCACGTTTGCCTGAAAGTAGAGTAAAAGCAACAGCTCTGAGTCTCTCCAGTTACCTTTCCTAGTTACTCTTGAGTTGCCAGGAAAATCATAGATAAATTGACTAATTTGTTCTTTATTTTTTTTTCCCTACAGAAAAGCTTACATGCATTTATATGAAGACATAAAGTGTTTCTGCCATGCAGAACTCTGCGAAAAGCTGTGCTTGTTATTCCAGATTTACAATAAAAATTGTGCAAATGACCTAGATATAGAGAGTATGGCACTTAAGTGGGGATTTGTCTAAATCCAGTGCACATATCTAATCAGAAAACATATACAGGCTTGGAACGACACCATGATATGATCTTACAGAGTGTTAATATATGAGTGTGTGCAGGTTACAGGAGAAGGGACAGGCAATACTGCATTAATGCTGGACATGATCTTTTGTATTGGTTTGTAACCAATTGTGTTCGGTGGATAAGGAATTGGTTGGATGGTCACAGCCAAAGGGTAGTGGTCAAAGGCTTAATGTCCGGATGGAGACCAGTGACGAGTGGAGTCCCTCAGGGGTCCGTACTGGGACTGGTGCTGTTCAATATATTTATCAATGACATGGACAGCGACATCGAGTGTACCCTCAGCAAGTTTGCAGATGAC
>Ga0065711_1032309_pt1 | contig 27571 bp, 23 predicted proteins | sample Hoacrofraction12_FD_59098 | JGI IMG/M metagenome (GOLD analysis project Ga0065711, IMG submission 59098) | Hoatzin crop microbial communities from Cojedes, Venezuela - Epithelial fraction 12 v2 (version 2) | ecosystem: Host-associated > Birds > Digestive system > Esophagus > Crop | place...
GAGCATCTCTCCTGTGAGGAGAGGCTGAGGGAGCTGGGCTTGTTCAGCCTGAAGAAGAGAAGGCTGCGAGGGGACCTAATATATGCTTATAAATATCTCAAGGGTGGGTGTCAGGAAGATGGGGCCAAACTCTTTTCAGTAGTGCCCAGCGACAGGACAAGGGGCAATGGGCACAAACTGAAGCACAGGAAGTTCCGTCTGACCATGAGGAAGAACTTCTTCCCTCTGAGAGTGACGGAGCCCTGGAACAGGCTGCCCAGAGAGGTTGTGGAGTCTCCTTCTCTGGAGATATTCAAGACCTGCCTGGACAAGGTCCTGTGCAGCCTGCTGTAGGCGACCCTGCTTCAGCAGGGGGGTTGGACTAGATGACCCACAGAGGTCCCTTCCAACCCCTACCATTCTGTGATTCTGTGATTCTTCCACTGAGCATGGGAAGCCTTCTTCTCTGAGACAGAAATAACAGGCAGAGTTCAAAACCTCGAGGCTATTACACACTCATCTGCTGCCTTTTCTGCTTCAGACCTTGCACTGGCGGCAGATGGATGCCTACAAACCCTGCCTAGGCCATCACCTCAAATTCCACTTGCCTTCAAAATGGCAATTTAATAGAGCTAGCAGGTGAGCCGTGAAACAGCAGTGATCATCAGACTTTTCTTCTACCAGAAGGGGTTGTGGTTTTCTGAGTGCTCTTAATACTAATTTACAACTAATCACCACTTTGGCATTCTTTGCATTATAAAAGGAGACTACTTTGATTACTTTGTGTGATTTGAATGGTCACCAGTCTGTGGTCCCTTTTCCTGTCCTGTTACTTTGGTATCTGGATCCAATAACGGTCCAGCAAAGTAGCTGGTGAGAAAACTGCATGCAAGAGCCAGAACTTAGTTGAGTTGAGCCTAAGTCCTATCCCAGGGACCTCAAATAAGGCTTCAACAAAAAGGCAGGTAGGGGAACAAAGACCGTGCTGGGTCAGAGAGGCTTCTGTTGTCACTGTCATTTTCATGTCCATCACGACTTCTCTGCCCCGATCCAAAGAGCACCAACACAAAGCCAGGGGCTGGGGCCTTTTTTTGTTAAATGAGATGGCCCAGTTCCTCTTGTATCTATGCATGTGATAAAGCCAGTCTGAAAGACTTTTAACCAAATTTGCCATGGAAGTCATTTGCCAGCACTTTGTTCTCTGGCAGCCCTGAGGAAAAGCGCATGTGGCTGCGCTGTGCTTCCCGTGGGGCTGCTCTGTCTGTGCTCAGTGCAGACAGTGGTGGCGAGGCCCTCTCAAGTCTCTTCTCCCTCTGGAAGGAGATGAGATGACGTAGATCTTGCCCCTCATCCCAGGGTCCCAAGTTGCCTGGTAGCAGCTTCTGATCAACTCCACTCCTGAGCAACACATCCATATCCTTCTCAGGAGCAGTTACTGTCCCCAAATCCTCCAGGCTGCCCTGGTTTTCCTGTGCCACTTATTAATGTTTATAATTACAAATTAAGTGGACCTACTGATTTCACAATGAAGGCACATTTTTAAACACTGTAATCAAAGAACTTTCAATTGGATGAAGACTTCAGTGTTCTAGTGGTTTAATTACAGGAACATGTAAGCACAAGTAAGCTTTTGGTTCTCTCCTGTCTTTCAGATAGGCCACAGCAAAGTCTTTCTGCCCATTTGTTATTGCTGAATATTTGATGCTAACTGTGGGTTGAACCCCAGTGGCCAGGACTCCGACACAGCATCCCAGGCAGCGAGAGTCAGCCACCCAGCCATGCTCAGCTGTCAGGGTGAGATGATACCAGATGTACTTAGTCAATATGACAAATATCAGTGATTGTGAAGAATTCCTTAGGAGGAGGTGTCACACGAAATAAAAGGTTGAACTGAACGGTGTACTGTTTGACAAACACTCCAAATCAGCACAGCCCCTGAAAGATGTCGTCCTGCTCTCTCCTTGCCTCCAACCATCATACTCAGCCATGCTACCTCCTCCCCTCTGCCAACTAAATTGGTTCTGTATCCACATGGCAAAATACCATCAGGACACTGACACAGTTGAAAGCAACCTTTTTTCTTTTTTTTTTTTTCCCCCCAGCTATATCAGTTCCTTGAGCAACTGCACAAATATTTACTATAGCATGAAGAAACAGGGAGTCCGGGGACAAGGACAAGATGCCGGGGGTGAGCAGAACCACTTAGTGTGATGGGAGTGCCAGCATCTGTCTGCTTAAATGTTGGGCAAGTTGAATCCTAAGGCAAAAGGTGAGAGTGACTGTCAGCAGAAGTTTAAAGGTAGTTTTATTAAGCTCGAGTCCTATAGAGACAAATTGTTGCTAGTTTGTTAAATGTCAATTATTTCTGCCCTGCAGCTCTAGGAAGGGCAGTGTAATGTAGACAATGTGGTCTATCAAACAGGCTTCAAGCAGTCTGTGTTGGCAAGCCTCCCAATTTGGTGCACAGCGAGACATCGTACTGCAGAGGAGGTAGGAGGTCTCAGCAATAAGCAAAACACTTTGGGACTTTAGTTTCAGTTCTGCTTTGTTTTGCTTGCAGCCCAGTCCTTTTCTAGTTAAAGTCTTTGAACTTCTCCCAGGCCCACAAAAGGACTGGTTGGTAGGCAGGATGTGCTGCAACTGCCAGAGAGATTAATTGATAGAGAAGTGTAGATGAACACCATTAGCTGCACACACACACACACACACACACACACATACACGTATCAATTTAAACTGCTTCAATTTAGAAAAGATTGAGATAAATTGGTACAATCTTCTTTTTGGACAAGATTAGAATGTATATGCCTTTGGCTTGTCAGGTAAAAAAAAAAAAGAGCTTTTGAACTACACCACCACCAAGAAAGGGAAACTGCGGCTGTGACCCTCTTCCAGGTATAAGATGTTATTATAACCACATAGGTATAAACATAGCTAGGAGCTGACCATATGTTTTCAGAAATTATCTCTACATACAGCATACTCAGTTTCATTGTAGTTGATATAATTTTTCTAGTAGGAAAGTAATTGTTTTATTTCACAATGGTGTGTTTTGCTTCAGCTATCTGGGATGTATCTGCACAGATGTCCTAGCCCCACTGAAGCCACTAAAAAGCTGTCAATGATTTCAGGATGACCAAGAACTCACATTAAATGATTAACCACAATGCAAAAAGAATTTAACAAATGCAATGGAACTCTGTAGTCACTGAATTTTGACTGCTATGTAATCCCTGAGATTTCATGGACATCTGTATTACATTTACTCAGCATACAGGTAAGAAGTGCAAAGAGAAATGTGTTACTATTTCAAACAGAAAACTGAAAAAATAGCCTTGGCCAAGCTGAAGCATCTATGAACATATCTAAATGCAATTTGTCCTCATTAGAAGGACTCAGCATTGAAACATGGGTTCTCTGCTCATGAGCATACTAAAAATGATTCCAATTCCATTTTCAGATATTAATAGTAGTGATACTCAATTATATATTATAATTAGATTGATATTATTATATACTATTAGTACATATTATATTTAATATATTAAAATCGTAAAATAATCACAATAGTATACAATGTTTTATATATTATAATGTATGATGCATAGTATGTGAAATAACAACATCAATAATATAATATTAATAATAATATCTTCTGTCTATCTTTGAAGGGGCAAATGGAATAAAAGCTGAAGAATGGGAGTCATCTGTCCAAACATAGATGGTAGAAGATGTGTCGCCTTCAGAGAGGGGCCTTTCGGCTGCCTTTAGGCAGCACAGAGATGGGTGCCATGGGAGTGATTTCCCTCAGCCTAGAGCAACTCAAATGAACCCACTGTGCCACTTTTTACACTCCTAAATGTCCAAAGGGACATCATCCGATGTTTTATTTACTTAGTAAATTGGAGCAGAGATCAGACATCTGTCTTTCCAAGAGGAGAGAAAACCGCAGTTTTGTCAAGTGTGACTGAAAACAGGGAATTACGATGGCACCAGCTGCTCAGCCTGACCTCTGTAAGTGCTGCCACAGGCATCCCTGAACACATTTAGGGGAAAAGGGAGAAGCAGGGTTTGTTAAATTGATTTATTTGTGTTAGCTATGCCATATAAAAGTCCTGGCAGTCAGATTACCTCTCTTAACAGGGCGGTGAGAGTGCACATCCCCTAAGGTGCTGAACCAAAATCATCACCCTCAGCCGGGAGCCCCTGAGGGGACGCGGGGAAGTTTCAAACCCATCGACAGCTGCTGGAGGGGAAGTTTAAATAAACTGTGTGCTTCCTCAGCACTAAATCCTCCAGCTTGTGAAACGCTTGCAGATGACAGCAAAGTGGATTTTTCATGAGGTTAATATCACTTGAAAGATTCATCTGAATCCTTCATGGGTTTTGCTTTCGTTTTCAGTATGACTGAATTTTACGGTATAATCACATCAACTCTTTCATTTTAAATTTGGTTTCAAGTCTTGCACCAAGGGATGTTTCTATCACTACGTCCATAGTTAGTTTACCCTCTGAGCAACACAACAAACTGCTACAACGCTTTATAGACCCCATTTTCCTTTTCACAATATTTAGTTCCTCAGACAATGAGCAAATACATCACTCTTCTAGAGAGAAGTTTCATTTCCTTCTTATGTACACTAGAATGATTAAACTTTGGGCTTATTTTGCAAAACGCAATTTCTGCTTCATCCAGCAGCTCTCAGCGGCTTCTTTGTAGGGTTGTGTGGCATGGAGTCGGTGCTGGTAGCCCTGCTCACCTGCAAGGATGCCCCTGCCACGTCCCATGGAGTGGGAGGAAGAAACGTCCTCCTCCTCCTCCGCCTTTCTCAGAAGGACGTGGCAGGAAACAGGAGGCTCGGAGCTGCCCTCTTTGGAAGAGCAAACAAGACATCAGTTGCTCCCTGAGGTCTCCCTGGGAAACGCACAGCTCATAGGATCTCTGGGTATCACAGTTCCTCTCCATAAATGTTGCCTAAAAATAGAGCTGAAATGTGACTGTTCAAGATATAGCCTTGCGGTAAACAAGGAAATTGAGCACACAGCCATGCAAAGCTTTGTTTATTTTTCTGTCGTGGTGTGTAAACTGTTAAAGTCTATTGATTGTAGCTTCTTATTTCAGGGTCAATTGCCAATAAGTTTAAGAAAAACTTCTGTTGTTCTACTGGTCTAGACTGCTGCAGATCTCATGGGCTACTTGCATGTTCACAAGCTTTTTTCCAGTAGGCACTTTGATTCATTTAGCTTACAATGTAAATAAATATATTTGTAGATATATGCCAAGTAGTATAAACATCTATATTACAATTGCCTAAAATTGTCCATTATGACTTAATTTTCAGTTGTCTATGACTTGGGTAAACATTTTCCAGTTTTTACATCAGATTAAAAGTAGAAGTCCATTTTCAAGGCAAAACCAACCCCAGCAAAACCAAACAAAATACCCACAAACAGCTCCGCTGTTTCAAAACACTTTAAATTCATGTTGCTTAAGCATGCCTAAAGATAATCAGGAACCAGCACCTATGGACTTAAGAAAAATATTTTCTTCTTTCTGTAAGAAAGCCCATTCGCAGACTTGATAGACTTGTAAGTCTTTGATCACATTCACGATGGACTCATTCAGAGCCACAAGGAACATCACACACTGGACCTGCCACAAATAACTGAGCCTCTTGAGGAGGACATACACAAAATTGATACTCTTCCAGGCTTGCATTGCCGAGGGCAACCATAATTCTGACATTTCCAGACCCTTCAGCATCGGAATTTGCAACCTGAAGGATCCTTTAGCTCAGCTTGCAGCGTAGACATTACCGGGTGTGCCCGCATGCATGTCCATAGCTGTTTGCCATCCATAACTAGAGCTTTCCAGTGACATCTTGGAGAAAGGCTACTCAGGAGGGACTGTCAAGGCAGATTCTTGAGGGCTTGGCAATAAGAGATCTAGAAGGCCTTGGGATCAACCGCTCTCCTTTGCCAGCTTCCTCCAGATGTGCACAGCCATGTCTTTCTCGGGATGCAGGAGTGGGAGGAGGGGCGAGACAGAGATGTGTGAGACAGTTGACCTCAGCTATAAAAAAAGCTGCTGCCCTCCCTTGTTTAAAGATGAACACAAGCTGAACTTGTAAGCCTTGCTTTAATGACTGCATATCCATTTTAACCTGCCTTCCCACTTATCCATTAAATACTGTGGAAGTGGAACAGACTCAAATGCAGCTGACCCTTCTTCAGCACAACTGTTTGCTGTTTGCTGTACACACCTCCTTAGCCTCTACTTCTTGGGAGCTGGGATACTTCATTTTACCACATGTGGTCTTTAAGCCTGGTGACTGTTCTCCACAACTCACCTGTGCTCTGTCAAGTAGATGCAGGTAGCTGGTCAGGAGACCATGCAGAGATTCTCAAGAGTGCACAGAAGAAAGACTCCAGGAACCCCATGTTTTGCCACACCATCACAGTTGTTCACAATTATCGTGCCATTTCTGGCACCCTGGCTATTGATAGGACTAACTGTCAGCACTGGTAGCAGATTAAACATGTTGAGCAGCAATACGGCAATGTGGAAGCCATAAACTGGGCTGCTTTCCTTCCCTAACACCGAAGCATCACGGACAGCCCAGGAAAGACAGAAAGAGGACAAAAACAAGAGTTTGGAGACTTGATCAATGAGAATTCAGCAATGTCTATGTTGAAGGATTGTAAAAGGTCATATAAGCCTTGATAGACAAGCAATGCCTTACTCACACAAGTTTTTCTATGGAGCCTGCATCCCGTGTCCTGCCTCCTCTCAGCACGCCTGACATATTTCCCACCCAGTGTGGTATCTTTGATTCCATCACCACCACTTCACTTATGGATATCTATCAGTAGCTCAGATCCTTCTGTAAAGGGAGCGGTTTATTTCCAAAGTCCCTCCATCATACTCTTGGCTTAACATCATTTCTCCCACATTCTTGCTGTTTCTCCTCCCAGCTTGGGAAGATGATGCTCGCACATTCGTCATGCAGCAGGAATGTCAGCCAGTCCATGAAGGTAGCCAGTAGCACAAACCTTGTGGTTTTTTTCCCCTGTAACTGACTGACCTTTCCCCTCATGAATTTTTCATGCTTTCATCTGGCTTTGAAAAATACTGTTTGAGTATGACAGTGGGACTGCACACCAGTCAGAGATTACTCCTCTTTTCCTTTCAGATTTTTTATGGGTATTTGTTTTTACTGTCTCACCTGGAAAAGGACCTAGGAACCTAACCTTAAAATTAAAGCCCTGCTAGGTACCACCCAAAACTTGTGATATGGACGGCCAACTTTACATTTAAAAAAAATCATGGTGCCGAGCACAGTAATGTTTACAGAAGTCTTTTTACTAAATTTACACCTACAGTTTTTGCACAGTCTCTTCTCACAGACAACAAACACAGGCCTGCTAAAATAAACTGAAGACTGCATGGAAGAACAAGGCTGGGATGGAAAGGATTTTTTTGTTGTAGTTGTTAAGGACAGCGTGAACGAGGGGAAGCAATGAATGCACCGTCTTGCATTGCCTCGGCCAGACAAGCACTGTGCAGGGGCTGAGGCACACTCAGTGCAACAGAAGAGCAAATGAGATGGCTGCAGATGATATGCTCCCTGGCATGCAAAAGAGGAACAGAGACTCTAAGAAGATGCCACAGGGAAGGAAGAAGTAAACACAGAGATGGTTGGAGAGTCCCTGGAGAGGAGTGGAATGGCGTGAGGCTGCGAAATCACTGCATCCTCTGTGCAGGCGCACTGGCCATGGCTTTGCCTCTCTTCTCCCTGGGGTGGACAGCAGGAAACTGGGTTCCGCTCCCACAACTTCTAGCTGCGTATACACATGTCCAGGGAGAGACTGCAGCTACACCAGGCAGAGGACATATGGGATGATGCACTGTGGATAAATGCAAATTTTGCCCAGTTCAAACTGTCAGGACAGAAGACAAGGTATGAGCATGTAATAGGATTAGACGTACTCCTGACTATATACAATATGTATGTGGTAAACGCCTCAGTCCTAAGAATGTAGCATTCTTAAAACATGCTATAAGGCAGGAATCAGAACAGCTATTATCCCTTGTCCTTTGAAATGGGCAGACCTTTTCAGCAAAGTCCCTCCCTCTGCCAGAGGGGCCAGGAGGACATGAGAAACTAAAGGTCCAGGGCAGCTGGAGCAAAGAAAGGCAAACCAAAGAGAGAAAAGGGATCCCCACAGTGAACCATACGTAGTGGAGGCAGAAGGGTGCAAAGGATGGGGCAGGGGGGAGAAAGAGAGATAAAGTTCTGATGAATGGCACAGGAGATGTAATTGTGTCATTGAAAGTCAGAGAAGAAAAGGGCAAGTGCAAAAGGAGGCCAACAGAGATGGAGGAGGGGAAGGCCATGCAGGAAAAATTGGGCGATGAGATCTCCTTGGAAGGATGAGTGGTGTTGGGGTACCGGCCTTCACAGCACTCTGGGTAGGAAACTTTGATTTACAGCTCTATGACTTGTATTTACATCCAGCAGCTGAAACTTCCTTAGCAGTACAAACCGATGTCTCCCATGTAGTGATTATTTCTTCTGGACAATAAAGAAGCTCAGAGGGTGTTACTGCTCATGCTGAGGAATTTGGCACTGGCAGTAGTTGTTGTTGTGTGTATTTATAAAGGTCCCCATCTCCAACAGTACCCGAGCACACAAGGGAGCTGACAGAGTCGAGGCAGCCAGGTGCAAACCTGCCTATGGCATGTAATGTTCATTGCTAACAATTTTGTAGCTCATTTGAGACAGCCTCTGCCCATACTGCTGTATGCTGTGTACTGAAAAGAAAGCTCCCAGCACACACATTTAATTCGCATTCGTACCGGGAGATTATAATTTTAAAATATTTGTCAGGAATTATAAAGACCTATGCCAGAAATTATTTGTACATCAAAAGCACTTGTAAAGTGCGGGAGGCTGCCTGGAAAAGCTGATTTTCAGATTGCAAATACTGTGGTATCATGACAGGTTTTCACTGAGAGCTGTAGCACGTGCGTTCACACTTTTATCATAAATCCTCATTCAGCTGCTGAAGGAGCTAAAGCCATTCTTAGGCTCTCTAAAAGATCTTTTTAATTCTCAGCTCTCCCTGTGGGAGACTGGAGGCCAGCTATTCTTTCCACTTGAAGAGTAGGTACCTAGAATTCTTGACAAGTGAAGTTCTTTGTAAGTGGACAAAAGTAGGCTAAAAGCAAAGACATTTGTTAGGAGTTATTTCACTACACACAGAAACTGAGAATTGTTGTTTCTTATCCTAACTTGCTGCCCCACTTCTAACATATGCTAAGGACCGTTCTTCTTGAAGAAGAGACCTTTTTCAAAAGAAAAAAAATCATATGTATATTGCTCGTAAGAGAGAAAAATTCAACAAAGCCAAATAACGTGCTTAACTGCTCACCTAAGAAAATTTAAAATATTCACTTATTTTATGTATCAGTGAATGAAAAGTAATTCCTCTAAAACTAAATTTATAACAATCTTTTCCCATTTTTGCATAGAGGGTGTTCTCAGGTGTATTCTGGACATTGGCTGGTAAATGTGATGGGCAGAACCAAAACCTTCATCCACAAGATTATACCCAAGGAGAAGTTACACCTGCAGGCCATGACAGCTCAGAGGAGTTGAAAAGAACTCCTGAAGAGCCAGTAACTTACCTCAGTCATCGCTGCAGTGCTAAGCTTCCTACAAAGATTTCCAAAACATCCAGCCTCCCCTTAGAATAAAAAAACAGTAAAGTAGCACAAAATAACCATTCTAAATCCTTAATACAAGCACTATTAAACATTTAGATTTCTCTTTTAAATATATCTGATTTTGTTTCTTTAGCCAGAGTGTTTTCTCAGTGCCTAGTTTTATCTCAGGAGACTTAGTCGCCTAAATCAATACTTACTGCAATGATTCAGTAGAACTACTAAATAAGACATAGCTATATAATCACAGCATCTTAATATTTTATTTTAAAAGACGTCAATTCTAAGAATTGGGATGTAAGAAGTGCACCCCTGAAATTGTCCACCCTAATTTAAGTGCATTGGACAAAGTTTACTACCATAAATGAGTGCCAACAAAGCAAAAGCATCACACTATTTTTATCATTCCTTTAAATGACATTAGATTAACAACAGTTTAGGAATCATTCACCACTTGTCATCCAGTAATATGTTCTTTAGGTTCTATGAAAAAGAGGAGAAATATCACCAGCGTTATTCACATGATATATTCCTTATGCCATCAGCTCTCCATTATCTAGGACAACCTTGGCCTGAGAGACACCATGGACAGGAAAACCCAGTGCCAGTACTGTTGCAGACCCAAGAGTCACTCTGGCATCTCCATACCACATTCCAGTTTCTGCAAAAGCTCATTAGTTGAGCTGGCTCCTCACAGATAAGATACAGAAATATGACTGTTCCAGTGACACAGTCTGCTCATGGCTGAATAATCTTCCCACAGGCTTTGGGGAGTGGATGATCTCAGCAGTTAGACTGTCAGAAACTTCATTTTTTAAGTCTTAGTCAATGCTCTTGACAAGGTAGCCTCTTTGTCAACACACAAGAAAGAAGTGAGCCTTTTATTTTCTAATATTTTTCTTTATTTTGCTGCTTTTTGCAATGTTACATTTCAAACTGGCCTTTAAGTTACATACATAGCTGCATGTATACAACATGTATGCAGCAGATGTATACACAACTTGCAGCCATCCTAGAAGCAAATAATGAATCCAGCACATGATTTTTCTTATTTTAATTAGTGTTTGATTTTGATTTTTATTATGTTTGTTTCACATTTGTGGAGGACCATTTAAATTATTGTTTAAGCTGGAAGGCACTCCTAACATGGCATAAAATATTAAAGATGTTTATATTTTTGTAACATAATACAAATTCCCTTTCCAAGCCAAATCCCATCTGTTAAGACAACTTCTTAGATTTATCTGATGTACCTCCACTTTCAAATGAGGATAAGTAGAGATTGCTAGTCCTACCCCAGCACGCAGAAGCAATGAGCTGTTGTCTTCATGTTTTAGTGTGCAATTTGTACAATAACCAGGTGAATTAATGCCATGTGATTTCCTGTGGGTTTGCATCCTTTATCTTTAGATCCTCTCTCTCACCGAGATAACCTCAGGCAGGTAGTCCTCTGGTCTACACGTCCTCTCTGAAAGGGACCCCCTAGGGACTGCCTGCTGGGCAGCTGGCCTGGTGGTGCCACGTGCCTGCCCTTAGGGACAGCCCTCTCCAGCACGGCCACCTCCTCAGATAATAAGAGGGTTGCCGTGAACACACAGAGCAATGCTTTTGTAAAATTACACCAAAAGTATATGCTCTGCACCCTTGGTAAGGCCTGCTTGGATACAGCTGGTGGGTTACGTGGGACTGCAGGGGCTCAGCCTGGTAGGGTCTCACTCCTACCGCCAGTAATGACCTGCTCCTGAAACAAGCCACCCCTGAGCCCCGCAGAGTTTTTGTCTTGGAAGAAGCAAGTTGGTACACCCCAGACAGAGAGCTTCAGAGAGGACTAAGACATGTGCTGCAAGGGGCAGTTGGGGTAGCAGAGCCCAGGAGCACCGAGAGATCTGTGTGACGGGGTAACACAAGCCCAGGTGAGGCTCATGGTCCTCACCATCACACGCTGAGCTCTCCCCGCCACTGACATCCCATTGCTTCACGCCAAAAAACTGTCACCCTCCTTGGCTGCTGGCTGAGCAGAGAAGACTTACAGTGGGCCTGGGTGCAAGCCATGACCAGCCATCATCTGGGACAGGTGTGACAATCTGCTCCTCTCTCCCACCAGGATGCTGAGCTGGTTGCTCTCTTCTACCCAATCATTCATGATACCTGCAGAAACACGATATCTTCCTGACCAATTTGGGCAGGTGGTTTCAAACACGTCTGAGGGAGCCGGGGACTAACAGAGCAACTGCACATATCTGAGTTCCTTAGAAAAGTCAAGTAAGATTAAGCCAAAAATGGTGGAGATTAACTGTGTCACCCTGATGTCTGAAACAACAAAATATACAAGACCCTCCAACTGTCTTGAAGTGCCCCATCTCACAAAACAACACCTTAATCAAAATCTTAGTAAGTCCTGCTTTTCTTTCTTTTAGCTTTTCCTGTGTTGTGAGAGTCAAGATTTTAGAACAAATTACTTCTTTTTTGTTTGCTTGCTTGTTACTCAGTTCCTTCCTAATATTCTACATTTTGAGCTTTTATATTTTAAGTTAGGTAATTTTGTCCTCTGCAAGATAATCACATTAATGCTTTCATTAATAAAAAGGCAAAATCTGATGCATTTCCTTTTTACAGTTTTGGAGTGAATTCTCCAGGATAAAAAAATAAACCTTCTTGTTGGTTGCATTAGCAATATTTACCCTTTGCATTTGTCATTTATTATAACCTTTTAGAATCGTAGAATCATAGAATACTTTGGGTTGGAAAGGACCTTTAGAGTTCATCTAGTACAACTCCCCTGCAGTGAGAAGGGACATTTTCAACCAGACTGGGTTGCTCAGAGCCCCGTCCAACCTGGCCTTGAATGTTTCGAGGGATGGGGCCTCCACTACGTCTCTGGGAAACGCATTCCAGTGTTTCACCACCCTCATGGTAAAAAATTTCTTCCTTATATCTAGTCTAAATCTACCCTCCCTTAGTTGAAAGCCATTACTCCTTGTCCTGTCGCAACAAGCCCTGCTGAAAATATTTTCCCCACCTTTCCTATAGGCCCCCTTCACATACTGGAAGGCTGCTCTAAGGTCTCCCCACAGCCTTCTCTTCTCCAGGCTGAACAGCCCCAACTCTCTCAGCCTTTCCTCATAGAAGAGGTGCTCCAGTCCTCGGATCTTCTTTGTGGCCCTCCTCTGGACCCGCTCCAACAGCTCCATGTCCTTCTTGTGCTCGGGGCTCCAGAGCTGGATGCAGGACTCCAGGTGGGGTCTCACCAGAGTGGAGTAGGGGGGCAGAATCACCTCCCTCGACCTGCTGGTCATGCTTCTCTTGATGCAGCCCAGGATACGGTTGGCCTTCTGGGCTGCAAGCACACATTGGTGGCTCATGTCCAGCTTTTCATCCACCAGTACCCTCAAGTCCTTCTCGGCAGGGCTGCTCTCAATCCCCTCATCCCCCAGCCTGTATTGACAGCAGGGGTTTCCCTGACCCAGCTGCAGGACCCTGCACTTGGCCTTGTTGAACCTCATGAGGTTCACGCAGGCCCATTTCTTGAGCTTGTCCAGGTCCCTCTGGATGGCATCCCATCCTTCTGGTGTGTCAACTGCACCTCTCATCTTGGTGTCGTCTGCAAACTTGCTGACGCTGCACTCGATCTCACTGTCTATGTCATTGAGGAAAATGTTAAACAGCACTGGTCCCAGTACGGACCCCTGAGGGACACCACTTGTCACCGGTGTCCATTTGGACATCGAGCCATTGACCATCACCCTCTGGCTGTGACCTTCCAACCAATTCCTCATCCACTGAACAGTCCACCCATCAAAACCGTAGCTCTCCAATTTAGAGAGAAGGGTGTTGTGAGAGACTGTGTCGAAGGCTTTACAGAAGTCCAGACAGATCACATCCATAGCTCTTCCCTTGTCCACTGATCCAGTCACACCATCATAGAAAGCCACTAGATCGGTCAGGCAAGACTTGCCCTTGGTGAAGCCAGGATGACTATCTCGAATCACCTCCCTGTCCTCCATGTGCCTTAGCATAGCTTCTAGGAGGATTTACTCCATGATCTTCCCAGGCGCAGAGGTGAGGCTGACAGGTCGGTAGTTCCTAGGGTCCTCCTTCCTACCGTTTTTAAAAATGGACACAATGCTTCCCTTCTTCCAGTCACCAGGGACTTCGCCTGACTGCCACGACCTGTCAAATATCATGGAGAGTGGCTTGGCAATGACATCAGCTAAATCCCTCAGGACTCTGGGATGCAAGTCGTCAGGTCACATAGACTTACCTATGTTTAGGTTCCTCAGCTGGTCATGAACCTGGTCTTCCCTTACAGTGGGAAGGACTTTGCCCCTCTGGTCCCCATCTTGCAGTACATCAACTCAGGAGGGGCGAGGAGAGGGGTTGCCAGTCAAGACTGAGGCAAAAAAGTTGTGGAGTACCTCAGCCTTCTCCCCACCTGTTGACACAAGGCTGCCATTCTTGCTCATCGGCAGGGGTATGATTCCTTTAACCTTCCTTTTCTGGCTGACATACCTGTGGAATCCTGTCTTGCTGTTCTTAGCATCTGTTGCCAAGTTCAGCTCCAGTTGCATCTTGGCCCTGCTGACCTCATCCCTACAGAACCAGGCAGCATCCCTATACTCTTCCCAAGATACCTGTCCCTGCTTCCACTGCCTGTGCAGTTCTCTCTTGCCCGTTAGTTTGACCACCAACTCTCAGCTCAGCCATGCCAGTCTCCTCCCTTCCTTGCCTGAATTCTTACACCTGAGGACTGAGAGCTCCTGCGCTCTATGGAAAGTCTCCTTAAAGATCTGCCAGCTCTTCCCCCCTGTCTCCGAGGACCATTTCCCAGGGGGTCCTACTGACTAACTTCTTGAAGAGCTGGAAGTTGGCTTTCCTAAATTTTAGTGTCCTGACTCTACTCCTTGCCTTTCCCACATCCCTCAGGACTGTGAACTCCACCAATGCATGATCACTGCAGCCCAGGCCGCCTCCAGTCTTGATGTCACCGATGAGCTCACTTGCATTGGTGGGCATCAGGTCCAGTACTGCATCTCCTCGGGTTGGGGTGTCAATTTCCTGGCTTAAAAAGTTATCCTCAATGCATTCGAGGAATCTCCTGGATTGCCTACTGCTCGCCATGCTACTTTTCCAACAGATGTTGGGGTGGTTGAAGATGAGAGACTGTGAGTGTGAAGTCTCCTGGAGCTCGAGGAAGAAGGCTTCATCAGTAGGCTGTCCTTGATCAGGTGGCCTGTAGTAGACACCCACGACCAGGTTCCCTTTGTTGCCTCTGTCTCTGATTCTTACCCATAGGCTTTCGACCTGCTTGTGGCCATTCTTCAGGGACAGCTCTTCACACTGTATTGATTTCTTGGTGTAGAGAGCAACGCTTGCACCCCTCTTTCCCCACCTGTCCCTTCTAAACAGTCTGTAGCCATCGATAGCTGTGCTCCAGTCATGGGATTCATCCCATGAAGTTTCAGTAAGGGCAATCAGATCGTAGCTTTCTAGCAGCACGGTAGCTTCCAGCTGTTCCTGTTCATTTTCCATGCTGCATGCATCCATGTAGAAGCACTTTTATCTGGGCTGTTGGCCGTGTCACCTTCACAGAGGAACACCCTGTGTTTCCCTAGGGGTGTTTCTCAGAAGCTTCCTTGTTGGCACTGCTTGAATTCCCTGCATTATCTCATTTCTCATTAGAAATGTGCACTTTTTTCATGTTAGATACTGTTTCTCATCACTGTGTTTTATCACCGGCAAAAATACAGCAGCAGTGCAGCTGGTGGAATTTAGTTTTTTTAAGCAAACCCTTTGTTTTTCTTTCATCTTTATGCAGAAATAGCTCTTTAAAGTAATAAGCATTATTTTGAAGAGACACTCAAGCACTATGTGGAGAGTTCCCTTTGGCGATGCACTTCCGATTGTCGCATACCATTCCACCTTGTAATCTATGCAGAAAATCATTAAGTCCTTACATCCTGTACAGGAGAAGATTTTACTTGGAAAGATGGACCGAGCTGTCCATCCTAATCTTCAAACCATTCTCCAGTCTCACCAAGCATGTGATCAGAAGCAAACTCCTTGAGGTCTAAAGTATACCAATCACACCCAGACTGCACCTAATCAAACAATGTAAAACTCAGCAACTCTCACCCGTCACCACTGAAGAGAAAATACTATTTACAGCAGAATAATCCTGGATCTTATCCCTGAGTGTCCAGGAATGTAATATAATTCATCCAGTGCATGATATCAAGCAAAGGAAACTAACCAACTATTCTGCCCCGGGAACAATTTACACAGAATACCCACAGAGGAAGAAACACCTACTTGCCAGTGAGTGAATGTTCTTGCAAAAGGGCCATTTCATCCTAATCCTTCAGTCCTGACCCTCAGGAGAAACCTTCTGAAGATAAGCCTGGGAACTAGGGGCTCATTTATAACTCTGCACAATCCCAGGAGACAGAAACTTAACAGAGATACATTTATTTCTGACATTTTATAAACTGTCTTCTCCACTATTAACCTCTCCATGTTCTACAGGTGATAAAGTATGGGTGTCTCTTTTTTCCCCAGGAGGTAGCAAGCCTGCAATTTCTCCATCTCTTATGCATTTTCCTCTCTCTTGCAGTATGCCCCATACTTCACTGGTACCAGTCACCTTCAGTTTTAAGCTATGGTCTAATTGCTATGATATAACCAGCTAAATCCTGAGCAATCATTCTCAATTTATATTTATCTTAGAGACTCATAGATTCATAGAATCATGATGTGGGTTGGAAGGAACCTTTAAAGATCATTCAGTCCAACCCCAGATCTTTGAAATCTGTTGCTTTTGTTTCAGTCCTGAAAAATGGCTTCGTATGTCTGAAAGCTTGTTTGAATTCTTCAGCTATGACAGTTGGCATGTTAAACAAATATTTCCTCTTCCTACAAGCCTCATAGCCGCAGCAAAATACTCTGTCATCTTTATCTGATACTCCATAATCAATACATCTATGCATTATTAAGGTGCTAGAAAAGCCACACTATACTTTATAATTACTTGTTTATAATTAAGCATGCACACTATGTAAACATTTAACAATACACTACGCACACATGTATGATGGAGGGACTTAAGGCTGTGTATTTTCTTTTCACATTTACAGCTATTTGAACAGCTGTGTAGTCGTACAATTGCATTATACACTTATTTAATACTTCTAATAAAATTGACAGCTCATATTTTGATGACCATGGGATAGATATTTTAACTATTATTTGTCTATGTGAAATATATGACCCATTTTTACTGTACAAAATAACAGAATTTATAGATTATTTCATCTTGCAGTGCTAGGGATATCTGTGAAATCAAAGAAAGTTCTCTGTATACATGGAAGGAATAGCAAGTCAGGCTAATTAGTGCGGTGAGAATCTGGGAGGAGAATTTGCTTACTGCCTTCGAAATTTTCTACATCTTCAGTGAGCTGATCAAGCAGTAAGTGCTTTGTGACTAGCTGCAAGGCTGATGATACACTTTTGTTTTGTATTTGTTTTAAATAATATTTCCATGCTAACATGCAGTAGTTTCCTAAGTGAATGTATAGTGCTTACTTAGGCAGGAATAATACTCTTTCTTTCCTCGTTTACAAGACAGTTGATTTTAAAATTTTACGTTCACAGAAGCTAAGTAATGCACTCAATGTAAGTAATTTTTTGCCCCTTTACTCTACAGTAGGTTTTAGTGGGAGAAACTTCCTTAAGAGATATGTGCCAGAAGAGAGCAAAATGTGTTGGTGTACTACAGCTATGTGGGAAACAGTTGGATTAGTACTTGTAATATTTATTAAGCTTAAGCTTTTATATGAGATAAAACTTTTAGCTTGTATTTTGCTTTAATGAGATAAAGGAATAAGGGATTTAGCCAGAATAACAGAGCTTTCTAGCATGTTCAAAATTCAGCATGTTGTGTTCTGCTGTACCAAATTGGAACGTGGGATGAGAAAATCCAAGCAGCATTCATTGAAAATAAGCAACTTATCCTTCCTTTGTATTTTTTGTATCCAGGCAATGTAAGAGGGAACATTATCAATCAGAAATTTAGATGGTTTTTTGTGAACACAGGAAAGAAAGATGAGAAAGGCAACAACGCATTTCCTGTTGTTTCCTTGCTTTTGTTGCTGTTTCTCTGTATGAAGACAATCTGAAGTCTGTAAATGTGCTCCAAGCTAAATTCAATATTATTACAAAAGTAATCCTCAGTTTCTGAGCTATCTTTTTCGTCTTTAACTAGGAGATCATAGAGTTAGAAAAAAATATTCCTTCCAGAAAATTAAGGAAGAGAGTTTGAGAAAACTCTTTTCCAGATGGTTTTGAATTAATCAAGTACTTATCCCAGATAGTAACTACTAATATGACTTAAAATACTTGATACTAAATTTTGCCATTGAGGGCATCTACCTGGCTTTCAGGGATTACCTTTGCTCACCATTAAAAGTAAGTGAACAAAAAAGTATCAGCCACATGTAGAAATTTTTAAAAATCAAGTATAAACTTGATGAATTCTTCACATATATGACACTGAGCCAGTCTGTCATATATCGGCTCTTGCAAGCACCATCAACATCTAAATTCAGCACCCTTAAGGCAACTCCAAGGTGCTACATCTGAAAAATGTGTGCAGCATGATGAACCCCACATTCCCCGAGTCCAGTTTACGGTTTTAAAACCGTGCTTCAAAGAATAAATTTATGTGTGGCTCCCAAGAACAATTTGGACCCCAAATTTTCAATGTACACCTGAAACAATGCCCATCTTGTAATTTCTACTCCCTGATGCAATAAACGAAGCCTTTCAAGGAGGGAAACACGGAATAATGCTTGACTGAGGTCAAACAGTGAGCATCTTCATGCGCACGACAGATACTCACTTGGAAGATCAGCCACTTCCCGAACAACTGACCAAAACTCAAATCATACAAATGTGCATGACCACTAAGCAAAGGGCATAAACACAGATGAATCAAACAGCTGTTTGCTATTAGAATGAGTGTTCTCAAGTACTATGTAGGTAATATTTGGACAGTGTATCCCATTGTTTAGGATAAGTTAAAGAAACCTTTCTCTGGAAATAATTGTTTCTGCTCAGACTCCCTTTATCACATCTCTTTTCTCACCCTATCTTTCTTTCCCACTAGCTGCTGTGGCACCTCATCTATGTCTGGTAAAACAGATAAGTGGTTGCCATCAACCCCACTACATGAATTACTCATTATATCTGCTCTCTGAATACTTCAGATGCTCTGGGCAGCACATTTCTCTTCCTCTGGCCTGGGCAGCTTGTAATCCACTTGCAGTCTGAGTGCTGACTAAGGGAAACATGAGTTGCAGGGTTCCTCCCGGCCCTGACCACAAGCGCTTGGTTCTTAGTGGGCTCCTTGCTCAGCTTGCTTACAGATGCAAAAGTTGCTGCTGGGCAGACCCCACTCTTGTTGAGAACCCAAATTTCGCATCACCTAATGCTGGCAGGCTGAAAATTACTGAGCCATTCACACTTTCTCCGCAGCTATGGGAGACAGGAAAGCAGCTCTGGAGGGCAACAGTGGCGTGGGGCGAGTGGTGCTCAGGGAATGCCTGCCTTTCCCCGTTACCCGTGGCCTGCCCAGGGGTGCCAGGCAGCCACGTCCGACAAGGTGCCTCATTTGTAGGTGGTTACAACCCAGTGAGATGTACCCAGATGAAACAACTATCATTTAATGTGTTAGGAGCCTCGTTCTCCTTTGAAATACAGACTTATGATGGATTTAGCCCACTAGGTAGGGGCTAGATCTGCGCTAAACTGGAATCTCCCACAGTCTTTCAACCATATGTTTTTGATACTTGTAACATTCCTCAAATTAAGGTTCAAGGAAAACTTCAAAGTCTACTATTGCTCAGTGAAATGAATAATACTAATGGCATTAATCCATGGACTTCAGTTGGACTCTCCACCTGAGAAGAGTAAGCAATTAGTCTTTTGTAATGATGCATAGTCACAAATTAAAATCCTTAAGAACTGCTGGCATTTTGGTTCATCTAATAAAAATCTTATGCAAAGAAAAAAAACCCAGCAAAATACATGGATGATTTAAGATTTTTTTCTGCCATTTCAGAAAATAAAGGAGTAACTACTTTGTCTCTGGGAAGTTAAAATAAATTATTTTGTTCATTTTTGGTTTGTTTTGTATTTTCTGTTAAAGATTTTAAGATTTTCTGTTAAAGATTTAAAAATACAGAAGTTGCCTAAACATGTATTACTACACGTGCATGTAAAAGTACAAACACAAGGAAAGGCAAACCATTAAAGAGACATTATGATCTGAAATGTGACTCTCCTTTTAACCTAGGAAATAACCGGTAATAAGTTTAAAAGCAGAAGAACTACATAATTCTAGTAGTTAAGATGTCAAAAAGAAAAGTATCTTGTTGGTACCAGATTTGTCCGTTTGGTCTCAATTTGTAACTAAGAACAGTGCAAAAGACAGAAGTAATGACAAGTCAACTGGACTTTTAAGGTGTGTTTTGCTTGATATTCAAAAAAGGCAGAACACAGAAATAAACATTGGTTTACAGCATAAACTTTAGCTTTTGTCCTTTGATGTTATTTCCATATATTTAGATCCTGAATTATATTACCTTCCCAAAATAATGGCGGGAAGAAAAAAAAATGGAAAAGAATTAGTGTGCTGAGAAAAAGCAGATTGCCTCTGGATGATAAAGGATCTACACATCTATTGTTTCAATAGACCAACTGATAAGTCTAGTAAAAACAGACAACCTTTGATGCATACAAGCCTGTTTTCAGATCTAATGAAAGATATTACCTCTCCTTACAAGTTCTGGCTTGCTTATTTTCTTCTACCACTTTGGCTACAAAGACTATGCTATTGCTCAAACTTTATTAATACCAACCTCCCAGTTAAAACAACACTACTACTACAAAAGTCCTAGTATGAGTTACTTCATACTTATCAAACATATTTTTAATATGTGTAATCTCTCAGAAAGGGCATAGGGCTACATAAAATACAACAAGGCGTAAAGTTAATCTGCATTATGTTCTGAAGTGACCTGTCACAGGGAGATAATGGAACAGCAATATAATGGCAGTTATCAAAATTCAGTCTTTACAAATCAGCAATGTAAACTGACATTTGCTTACTAGACTGTTTCACGAAAAGAAGAAATACTGATTTTTTAGAGAAGTTTTTGACAATGGGTATTATTTTTGCAGGTAACTGGCAATAAAATATAGATAGCCAAGAAAAACTTATGTGAAAAACAGAAAAGAGTGGAGTGACAAACATGTAACCAAAGGTTCCAAAATCCTACTGCTCTGCATACTGCACTGTTAAATCCCTCTTTAGACTGAAAAAAACAAAATCTTCACTCCCAAGAAAGAAAAACAAAACTGGCTTTACAAAATAACAAACTTCCTTCCTGTACATATTTTTAGATTTAAGCCTTTCTGACAAACTATTTTATAAAGCTCGGATAAAACTATTGATATGAGATCTGAAATTGATCTGCACTTTAGTTCAAATCATATTAGCATGTTGGTTTCAAATTTTGTGGTTTACTTTTAAATAATCTTTTTCTATTGTTTCTTTCTCTCTGACCACACCTCCCTCTTTTTGTTTTCCTTTCCAAAATTGCAGTAATAACCTTTCTCCTATCAGATTACCCTGTTTTGAAACTTTTCATGTTTCTTAATGACACTGTTTTCACATGATCCCGTTGTCTAGCTGTCCCTCTGCCTATCAGTTCCCTCTGAGCCTTTCAGCCAATTTCAATAAACTTTGAACGAGGGATAAGGGCTTCCAAAGAGACATTAATTCCTACAAATTTTAGGAAGGCTGTTACCAAGGGAGGAAGAAATGCCAAAGAAATGCCCACTGTTGGAAAGGCAAGTACAATTCAGTTATTATACCTCTTGCTTGCTATTAGCTAATTAAGCTCCTGACCAGTCCAGCATATTTAACATAAACCAGGCACTTTAGCATGTGAGGGATGTAACTCAGGGTTGGAGGGAGATCAGGGTTTGAAGGGAACAAGATGCTCAGCCGTAGGAAAGCAAGCGTCTTTAGTTCTCCTGCGTACATAGCAACTCTTGTGTTCAGAAACTCTACATAAGTGAAAATGACCATCACATAATATGCAATGGATATAATTTTGTGAACAACTATCTGCTTCAAGTTTACATTTGTGCAATGACAAACACTCTGTGTGCAGAGACACATTCAGAAAAACTGAAAAAATGGCAGTAGTTAATGAATCTACAGAATTTATCGCAGTTTTTTGATAATGTTCTCTTCTAGCACACTTAGGAATAACACTGACAAGTTTTAAGAACAGTTCCCTTCTTCCCTCACTCTATTCCTAAGGCTGGAAGGAAGTCAGACTTCTTCAAGGTTCATGTGGATGAAGAGGACCACATGGTTGTCAAATCAATTTGTTGAACTCTGTCCAAATCCTATGAGATGGATGCTTTTCACATGGACACCACATGGTTTATCCAAGGACAGTTCGGCTAGGAACCAACTAGACAGGAAAACTGAACGATTCTGAACTGCTCCCTCTCCAAAAGACAGACAAGATGCACTTTGGGGCCTTGTAAATAGATGTTTTCACAACCAATTTCTGCAATATCTTCTAACTATTTGACAGACATATAGAGAATTTCCGTTTATGCTGTTCATTTAACCCTTATTTGAACAACTTAATGAGGCATAGGAAAATGCCACACCATATTTTTCTTATCGTAAGAATTGTTCCTAATCAGATACCACTCTTTCTTCAGTGTAAGAGACCACAGGTCTCTACAAAATCTTTTTCTTATCAGATTTCTGTGATTTCTACCTAAGCATGCAAGTACCTACAAGTATGAAGCATAAATTGGGTTTAACTGCTTCTATGAGTCTTTCAAGACTGACATTATGCTCACTCTAACATCACTAATATCTCATACAACCAAGAAATAAAAAATGGAAAGTTGGAAAGTTACGACTATGAAGAGAAGTCTTATATTGATGTGAGGAATGGTAATTAAAGCAGCTGTCTCAGGAGAAACTAAAATGAAATGTCCATACTCGACCTTTATTTGTAACAGAAAAGAGATATAGCACCACTCCAGAACATTTTTTGCAACTTCTTGATACATTACTTCTATGGGAATTTTTTTTCCTAATTTCGAATGTTAATTTACATTTACAGTAAGTACTGTCTGACACCTTGGGGTGATCCCCTCCCCCCCTGAATTTATTAAACTCAGGACAGTACGGAAGGTAGAGATTACATCTGAGTTTTGGAATACATACACAATACCCACATTTTTAAATTTACTGCATTTGGATTCTGGCTTTGTCCCCTACAGAAACGCCTAAATATATAGTGTTTAGATATAGTAACTATATGCTAAAAACTTCAAACCCATCTTAATTATTGGTTATTGGAATAACTCTGTCAGATTTTGCTTGTCAATTTAAGGGATGCAGAGGGCAAAGTTCTCACTGAGCTGCTTGGCCTTTTCCCATCAGATACGCTAATCACCTGCCATGTCGGCTAGAAAATATAGACATGTCAGTGCCCTGAGGGCACTAACAGGGCCCCTCAGAAGCCTCCCCTGGGGCCTCCCCAACGCCCCTGCCCAGGACCCCATTTCAGCCCGGCCAAGCAGGGAGGTGCCCAATGCCCAGGGCTGGGGCTGCCCCGGTGCCCCCCGCTGCTCCGGACTGGGGCAGTGGGACAGGCCCGGGCTGCCAGGCCCTGCCCTGCTGCCCTCCCATGGGGACCCTTGATGATCTCAGCCCCCAGGCAAAAGCTGGCCTCTGGGGTACCACGATGAAACCCCCTTCCCATGGGGAACATCTCTGCACATCTCTGGAATCGTCTTCGATTCTCGTCATGCCTTACCCAACCAATGGGACACACCACCACCTGCATCAGGCACGAGTGTGAAGGTATCAGACACTGTCCACCACTCGTGTGTTGTGTTTGGGACTTATTATTCGCAGGATGAAAACATAATTTCATCATCTATGTAATGTTCTGTGACCACTACAATATAATTGTGCTTTACATTAGAAACGACAATTGTGAAAAGAAGTTCTTTTCTGAAAGGAATGACATCCTATGATTCGATGTTATACAAAATGACATATACCCGCACATCATTATTGCCAAAATACAATCCAAAATATATACTGCATAAACCAAAGACTCCGGCGAGTGCAAAATACTCTTTTCCTTACTGGCACTTACACGCAGGCTCAAATAAGTCAACAAAAATTACATAAACCAAGAGCCTTACTTGTGCTTAAGTGATTTACTGGATTGGGCCCAAAAATACTGAAAATGTTGCAAGATTGATCCTTGATGTGATCCCTTACAACAAACCTTAATGTCCAGGCAGTAGCTTGTTTGATTTTTCAAGCAGTGTTCTATTTTCTTTTTAATAGAAACTTTCCTTATCTGCTACGCTGCTCATTTTTTCTGAGAGTTGGTAGGTACTATGCAATGCAGTGCCTAAGGGGCTGAACCAGAAGGAAAAAAATGATCTTTCATGGGTCTGTGATAAAATTCTGCTCCCTCTCATCTCTTATTGCTCTTTTATGCTACCCAGTTGCAAAACTCCATAGCGTTACTCTGCATCAGCGACGTTTTAAGTTTCATTTTTGTCCATGGAGCTGCGTGGCGTCAATCAGAGTTTAAGAACTCGGGATAAATGCCTCTATTAGCATAGAGATTTTGTAAATTCTGAATCATTCCCTCAACAGATTGTTTCATTTTTCATTTCTTTCAGGTTAGTCAGTGAACAACATAACCACCTAGTTTGCAACTGGTTTCACTTTCTGTTTGATAGGCTGGCTGCAGTGCGTGAGCTGGGAGGCCTGCAGGAAAACGCTTCCATTCCCCACATTTTTGCACTGAATTAAAAATGTTGCAAAAGCATTTCTAATCATACCAAGGGTTGAGTACGGAGGGGAATTAACCAGAATGACTGCTGAGGAATAAATTACTCTGTCATTGTTCTCTGGGTGGACATTCACTTTAGAACAATTAGTGAGTTTTGTGAGTACCTACTTGTTACCTTGGTGACGCCCATTTAGATGCATTTTAATAAGGTGAACTAATGGTTAAGAATAAAGTTATAATTTAAGGATAGTTACTAACTCATGAAACAGCATTTGAACAGCAGACAGTGTTCCAGATAAGAAGCATCTCACAGTTACAGACTTGCTCAACCAAGGACATGCATCCACTGTGAGACTGTGAAACAAGGAGTTGGCAAGAGAAACAAGCACACTGGTGTCCTCAGATGCTGCATAACCACAAAAGGACAAAATGAGTAGGGGTATTCTTCCCCAAACGACCACCAGAGACCCTCTGAGACCCCTGTGCAGGCATAGATCACTGTGTCTGCTCAGCACAATGAATATGTATTAGATAGGTGGACTAATCGTGTTAGTTAAGTGGGGCTTTGTAACTTCTGTGTATACATGTCTGGTAAAGCATCCCAGGGGTGTGCTTGGTTTATGGAAATCATCCACCGCACACCTTGCGCAGAATAAAACAACATCTCCTCTCTAAACATACTTTGTGTGTTTTGGGAGTTCTTTGTGATTTCAGGCAACATATTGACCTCTGTCTTCATACCATGGATACTCTTTAATCAGCAATTTATCACACTCATAGCCATTTGTTTCCATAGTTGCTGCACAAAGATAAACCAATAACACTTACTTGCAGTATCGGGGTGGGGGAGGAAGCGTCAATCTTTTCCAAAGGCGAAGCAGCATCATACAAGATGAGCCAGGGCAATGCCTGCAGAGAACTCTGGATTTTTGTTTGGGAGAACAAGAATTCACCAGTCACAAGTCTGGTGTGCAGTCTGCTTGTTCAGTAACCACAAAGTGCCATTGCTATCCCAGTATCTTCTTTTATTTGGTGCCATAAATAGCTGTCTACTTCAGCCTATCGTGACCTTTGATTAGCATGGCTACAAGCAACTGCTGGTCTGTCAAAGCACTTCAGAATATACTTTTAAAACAGTAAAGAGGTCAAGTACAAAAGTAAGAGAATAAACATGAAGTCATGTACTTTTTTACCCCCCGATACAAGTGCAAAATTCCTTTTATATCTCATTACGCTTCTTCAAACTGTACAAAAAGTACAGTCTAAAATCAGAAAAATACCACCAAAGGTCCTGGAAAGCTGAAGCGGAATCGGTTCTTAGTTTGTTCCAAACCTAAGGTTTCAATTAAATTAATCAGAGCTTCTACTCTTTCCCTTGGCTGAAGGAACCCTTCTTCACAAGAGAGAATACTTGCTAGAAGTTGTACCAGTATTGTTTCTACAGGTATTGTTTGTATCCTTTTTTTTTGTTGACTTTTATGTGAACTGACAGTTCATTTCTTGGTGGACAATTGCCCACATTATAAAAATCCACTGATGTGTCACTGTTTGGCTCTGCCAAAAAAGCTATAGTGAGAAGGAACACAATATTCAGCCTGTCATTAAAACAGGGGTCTACTTAACAATAAAAAGAAATGACCATCAATAAACACAGCAGTCTCGTCTTAAGGATATTTAGTGTCAAAAAAATACGCAGTTGTTTGAGGTGCTGTTGTGCCTCACTCATAAACAGTAAAGAGGGAGAATACTGCAGCAGGCAAGGAAAGTTAAATGCATTATAGGTGCAGTAATTTTAAACGCTTTCCCAGGAGAACAAAATGAGTAAACTGGAAATAGGAGGGAAAGCCCAACATAATTGCTAGGGGACGAAGAAAGGAGAAAGGAGGCCACAGTAACATGCTCAGACATGAAAATCACGGAGATAAAAGTGCTGTTCTTTCCATGATTACACTTATTTCTAACCCAAACACGAATAGGCTTACACAGATTTTCACCATGGTTATGGCTTGTTTTTATTGTCGGTGAAGAAAATGCACGTAAAACTATTATTTCAGTAATCAAGCTGTTGCATTTGTACAGTAATGAAGCAGCTGCATCCTTTGTTTTGTTTACTGAGCAGTTAATGCAGAAATGTACTTCAGATTTCCTTCCCAAACAATACAACCTAGCAATTAGCAAAAAAAGGACTAGCTCTAACTTTGTAAAAAGAGGAAATAACAGTAGGTATCACCACTTGCTTTTGAGCGCTAGCTTTTTACAGAAAACACCCACCTACAGCTCCTGCAACGAGCAACCGGAAGGTATTCCAGTCTTTGTCACCGTGCAGTCCAAAAGACAAACATTTTGCACAAGAGCTGAGGCTGTCAGCCCCAGCCTCTTGAGCAAATTCCAACCCATGCGACCCAAATTCCTCCTGTGATTTCAGCTGGATACCGTACTTCTCACTTCCTGCTCTGAAATTCCTGAATGATGTTGTTAAAATGAGACTTTGACCTTGGAATACAGACCAACGAAACAAAACATTAAGCCTGACTTCTGGTACTCTCTGAGACCAAGTTCCTCACGTCCACCAAACGTCTGTCCTTCCACCAGGCATACTTTCCCCTTTTTTCCAGGTTTTAAACCCAGGTTTAAAGTCTTCCTGGTTGCTACATAAAAGCATCCTGCACAGACCAGGGGTCTACCGACTTTGCGCTCTAAAACGGTCATGTACGCGACTGCACACGTGTCAGAGGAAGAAACAAGAGCAACAAAAGATCTGCTTGGCTTTCTCCAGTCCCGGTGTCCCCTAACCAGGCCCCTGCTCCGGCGGAGCCAGCGTCTCGCCCAGGAACGAAGTCACCCCTGCCCGCAGGCCGCCGTCAGACGGCGGGCCCCAGGCCCGGAGGGGCTCGCTGCCCCAGGCAAGGCGCGGCCGCAGCCGAGCCGACCGGTGCGAAACCCGCCGCCG
>Ga0065711_1032311_pt1 | contig 27568 bp, 10 predicted proteins | sample Hoacrofraction12_FD_59098 | JGI IMG/M metagenome (GOLD analysis project Ga0065711, IMG submission 59098) | Hoatzin crop microbial communities from Cojedes, Venezuela - Epithelial fraction 12 v2 (version 2) | ecosystem: Host-associated > Birds > Digestive system > Esophagus > Crop | place...
CCCCCCCCCAAGTTCACACACAAATAGTACCCAGTGCCAGCCTTGCTAACAAACTACAAGATTGCAGGTCATCAAAATTAAAGATAACTTCCCTTCCACTGCATGTAAATGCATATTCACACTCATGAAACAGCTTTACAGTAAAGGGAAGTAAAACGCTTCATCTGCAATTATACATAAAGTCTAAACCAGGAAAAAAAAATTTTAGTCTACTTTGTAAAAGCTTCCTTGGAAATAGGCGTATTATAAAAACTACTCATTCCTTAGTAATGTTACATTCATACTTCAGAACTCCAAATCAATAAACATACTCATCATTAATATACTATTTTTAAACTGACAGAAAAAGTTTTAAAAACATTACTACAATATCATGACTGCAACATTACTTAATTTGCTAAAAATACAGAATTTTAACTTTGGAACAGATTAAGTTATTTACAGTAACATGTAACAGAAAGCATGCAGTAAGGGTAATAAAACTCATGTCTTCCTCACAAACGACAGTTTCTGATTAAAACTGTGTATCCACTATTATTAATACTGCCAAACTCAAAGTTTTCAAATAAAAAAAATTCTACTTACACAAACTATTTTTGTTACATTAAGTCTGAGATAGCCATACATCAAAAAACCTACACTACTTACTTATTACGCATTGATAAAGACCTCGATGCAGTTCTAAAATGTCAGTAGTAGAGTAAAAAAAGCTGCAGATTCCTTTGTCGCCTTAAAGAATAACACAGATTTTTAATGCCTTTTTTGACACAGCCAAATGTCAGCTGAGACTTACTCCATGCTGCACTATAGGTATGTTGAGAGATTTCTTGGAAGCACCCAAATACACCGCATTAGTCATTAACTTCCTTGTCCATGACTGGAAACACTGAAGAAAAACTAAGGCAGACTGAACAGAAACAGAAGATTCTGGAGGGCGGGGGAGGACTCTGACAGTATTCAATAATAATTCAATAGTGACAGTATTCCTAAATACACATGCATACAATCTTGAAGTCAGTTTGCTAAACAGAACCACTACCAGCAGGCAAAGGGACCCCATGCCTGTAAATACACTTACTGGTTTTAGTCCAGAAAATTCAAGCACATGATCCAAAGCACAAGAGACAGATTAACAAAAGACAAATAAGGTAAAATTGGGGATGGAAGGATGGTATAAAAAGAATGAAATTTTATAGATATTTTTAAGACCTCAATAAGCATTTTTTATGAATGGCTAACTGGAAATCAGCATAGTGAGTCAACTACACTGTCAAAAACTGTCACGTTATGTCCCTATTCTTCTAACCATCTTGTGATTTGAAATAGGCAAATCAAATTTTTCTTTACCTCAGGTTTCAATGTACTACGTGGAAACGATACCCATGGTTCGCAGGACAGCACCATAACATACCTGAAATACATACCTGCAATACTTTGATAGTGTTGTGTATTTCCTCAATCACTTGTTTTTCTGCTAATACTAAAGGATAACCTGTGATTGTTATGGCATCTCATCCCAAATAGTCCAAAAACCAACCAACCAACCAAAAAATCCTAGCTTTCTAAATTCGAACTGCTTCAATACTACCAGAAAAAGACATTTACAACAGAGAGAAACATTTTCCACAAAGTGCAAAGGTGTATCTGACCAAGACAACAGTCATGCAACTGGATACAAACTTGCAGCCAATGAGTCTTTAAATCTATTTTATAGTGACCTAAGAATGAGGAAATATTTTTTATTGACATTCAAATTTCAGTAATTTAAAACAACTTCCAAGCCTTGTATTTTCACCACACTATTTCATTTCAACATTCTCACTTCTCTACACAACAAAAATCTTACATTTGCAATTCTACTGACTGAACTAATGAATGTTCAGCAGTTACTTCTCCTTAGGAAATACATCAGAACAAATAAAACTGAAGAGAGACATACTGTACAATCACGTCTGAAGACTCGAGTCCTTCCCATGAACAAATCTTTCAAAATTTTACAGAAATTCAGATATTTAAGAACAATTTCATACTGATAGCATCAGCTTCAAGGAAAACTACAAAAGATTTAATTCATTATTCTGTCTGAGTTTCTAAATTTACCTGAAGACATTTAAACTTTTTTTCTGGAATAACTCAGAATCTAATTATCTTCCTCAGAAGCAGGAGAATTTGAATTACCAAGTAGGCAAAAGTATATTAATTTTTTTTAAAACAAAATATCTGTAGGTATCCTAAAGTTAACAGAAAAGTGACTCTTATTAGTCCAACAATGATGAACTGGCTTGCTGAGTTCTAGAGGTAACTGTTCCAGCCACAGAATTAGCCTTTTTTCTTATTTCTCACACAATAATTAATTATCACAGAATCAGGACGCAGCGATAGGACAATGCTAAAAGGAAGAACAGTCTTCAGTGCATTCTACACATGTTGGTTTCTACAAGTAAGCAAACAATCACAGATGCTGAAGACACAATGAAAATAGAAGGCTGCATCTAAGTTTGTAGGTAGGCAGACAGGTAGGTTGGTGGGGGGGGGATGCCTGAGGGGTGTGTGTGGCAAATACAGAGTCCAGCACAAGAACACAGAGGCTCCTTCCCTATGTCAACAAGTTCGGCCATCCTTCATAGCAAAGGTGCCCTTCTGCTCCTCAAAATCTACGTAATATTTTCTGAAGTAAGTCCATTCTCAGCATAGTCCATCCTATAAGTCCTCTATTTGTTAAAACCCTGTCCATTTCAAAGTCTTACACAGGTGTGGTGGGCTGACCTTGGCTGCTGCCAGATGCTCACCTGGCCACAATCTCACTCCTCCTCCTCAACAGGACAGTGGAAGAAAATAACATGGAAAAGCCTGTGGGTCAAGATAGTTTAATAAGAAAAATCAAAAGCTGCATATTGAAGCAAAGCAAAAAGTGGAATTCCTTCACTACTTCTCACTGGCAAGTCAGCAACTTCTGGAAAGCAGAACACTATGTGTAGTGGTTGTTTGGGAGAACAAACTCTATAACTACAAATGTCCCTGCAGTCCCCCGCTGACCCTCAGTTTTTATTGCTGAGCATGACACCATATGGTTTGGAAAAATCCTTTTGGTCAGTTTTGTCACTTGTCCCAGCCATGTCCTCTCCCGATCTCTTACCCACCTCCAGCTTACTGACCTTTGGGAGGGACAGGGTTGGACATAAAGCCTTGATGCTGTGCAAGCACCTGTTCAGCAACAGCCAGAATGTTGGCACGTTACCAATACTGCTCAACCACAAATGCAAAGCTCAGCACCACATGGGCTGCAACAAAGAAAGTTAACTCCATCCTAGCCAGATTCGGGGAGCAGGGTGCAGCAGCAACCCACTGTGGGTCAGCCATAAATCTCACCCTTGCCACCAAGTGTATCCAAACATCAGACCTGGTTACCACACAGAGTACTTACAAGAGTAAGAGATGAAAATGGCCTGCTGACCATTTAGTTTCCATGCTTTACTCTAGATCTTAAAATTTAACTCACGTTTCCATTACAATCTTTGAAAACATTCAAACTAACACTCCTAAGATATGAAGTGTTATTTAGCATTGATGATTTCTATAAAAAGCATTGTTGCAACATTCTGTCTAGCCCTGAAGAAACTTTACCTCAATATCTATTATTCTTAAATCACTGACATTTTTGCAGTATTTGTAATGATTAATTTCAGGGTTTTTCCTGATTTTTACCTGCTTAGCAGATTTTAAGGCAATGAACTACAATTGATCTGGAACCTTTGACAGCTTGTCACTCAGCTGTCACAGTTTTCTGATTTGTGTCAAAATTTGTTCACTCAAACCCTGACAGATGACAAGAGGGTTTGAAGAGTTATGTCTATGGCAAAATGAAATAGGGAAAACACATTGTTTTGAATCATTGCAGTAAAAATTTGTGAGCATGTTCATACTGAACATTATACCTGTTGCCATAGGTAACTCAAAGCATGTGGTTCAGTAGCACCTATCACACACTTTTACCTTATCATCAAACAAGATCATCAACTTATCTTCAACTACATGTCTTGTCAAAGAAACATCCTGCATTTCTGAAAGTCCCTACAAAATTTGAGCATTTGTTCTGAACTATGTCATCCTCTCTTTATTATGCATATGAAGTTAAGAGTCATTTTCTATCTAATGCATTGTTTTGGAACCATAAACATCAAATCCATTTAAGCTGATGTGGAACCTCACTGCCAAAAACAGTTGCGGAGAACAACCTGTCATTCAGGTATCCACATATGCACTCTCTGAAGTCCACTGACTGTGATACTTCTGAAGAGAAAACAGCTCGTTCTTACCATAGCTGTTCTTGTAAAACTTAATGTTTAAAACAGTTTTATTCAAGGAAAAAATAACCTATCCAAAATAATGCCACTCCATTTCTGGGACATCTTTCCTGCCTCCAGAAAATTAAGCGTTCTTCCTCAAGAAAACAGGAAGAAAAGAAAGCAACATGCACCAAATTATTTGTTTCTAAGGATTCTGAGAAAAACCAGTATCTCAAAATTTGAGTTACACATCAAAGAGGATTTATCCCAGTTACAGATTTTCTATTGTTTGTTTGCAATAAAAAACCTTAAGGGAACACAAAAAGGTAAGGACAACCAACCCATTGTCCTAGGGCACCTATCAGTTTCCTAAAAAACCCAAATTTATATACCTGTGTCATAGAATAACATAATTTGTTATTCTCGCAATAACTTAGATTGTATTACTATTTTAAACATCTTGCAACATTCACTCAAAACATGCTACAACATTGAATCAACGTTTAAGCTATTTCCCCTACACTGACACAGACAGAAACCAGTTATTTTCCCTTACAACAGCAATTACCACCTCTTCATGAACCATTCGATCTCACAAAACACTCCTGGCATAAGTATGAAGAAAAAAACTGAATGAAACTCTTGATTCATTCCCGGACCTATTTATGAACCACAGAACCCCAGCCTAGAGCATGTTAACAATATGCAACTGCTGGCTCTTGAAGCTTTTACAATGGTAAAGTTTCTAATCCTACTGAAGTTCATCTGAAAGACAGATTATCCTGAAATATTCCTAAATTAGGACACAATTAGCTTTGTCAGCTTTTCATTATCCTCCCCTCAGAATAGTAAATCATTAAAATCAGAAAAAAAAACCCGACTCATAGGACAAAATAGGTTCAAAAATTCTCTACTTAAAAAACTTTATTCCTATTCTTCCCACTAACATAAGCAACATTCATTTTGTGTTTGAATAAAATGAAGTCTGAAGTAAGAAATGGAAAACATGTTTTTAAATTAAAAATTGTACCATAGTATGCACATCAAGAAGGCTAAGAAAGGTTACATACACAACCTTAAATCAGGTTTTCCTACTTTTTGACCAGTCAACTTTGCCACTAAAGACAGGATTCAATCATAAACACATTACACATCTAACGTATGCAGTAATTTTAAGCATTGATGCAAATCTGTAACAAATCCTACTTTGTTATCTGTCAGCTTTACATGGAGTAAGTATATTGTAGAGCAGTAAAATCACTAGTATCACTTACCATTCTTACTTCATACAAATAAAAGCTTGGCTTAACAGGTGCATAATTTTCCCTACACTATTTTAAATGCCTTCCTAGCTAGGCCTGTCTGATCTTTCTAACAGTGAAGTGAAATGTGAAAGGATTCTTCACAGATGTTCATTCATATTGCCAACTTAATCACTGACAGCTGAAGTTTTCACTCCCAATGTTATAAATTTAAAAACTGTCATTTTCAAAGCACAGGTTAAAAAGTTAAATGCACTTGTGAGTTTGAAAAACAGAGTCTGCTAAAGAAATTATCTTCTAAGAGTTTACACTAGTAATTTTTCCACTTCCAGTATTTTTCATATCTGTCTCATGTTTATACTGTGGTAGCCTGACAAGTTATTACACTTTCGTTAATCTCTGCTTTAAATACTGCCTTGTTATACGCATTATATTTAATTAAAAACATGTTCACAGCTTAATGCAAATTTTCCCATGACAACTTCTGCTGCAAAGCAGAAGCAAGACATGAGACAGTCAATTATTTTCAATACAGAAAGAATTTACGTAAGTTTTATTTTAAGCAAAACAAAAACAACAAAAAGATATATTGACACAGAAAATGTTTAGAAACCTCACCAAAAATGCTCTTTCTGAAACATTCCTTCATTCTAAGATTTTCCACTGTGAATGTTTGTCCTGGTTTCAGCTGGAATAGAGTTAATTTTCCTGCCATTACCTGCAGGTGTTCTGGATTTATGAGAAGTAAAATAGTACCAGAAGAATGTTGGTAACATTCACGTTTTCATTTGTTGCTAAGAAATCAAGGACATTTTTCAGTCTCCTATGTTCAGCTAATGAGCAGGAGTGCACGTGCTCAGGAGCTGGGAGGCAACATGGCCAGGCAATGAGCCCAAGCTGGCCATTGGAAATACTCCACACCACGGACATCATGCTAAGTTTATAAATACGGGTCGAGGAGGGGGAGCAGGAATCTTCTCTTGTCTCAGCTCAGACACTCTCTTTTCTGGGAGCTCAAACTTCTTCCAGCCTTGGGAAGGTTGGGAATAAGAGGGGAAGGAAACATGTTTTATTTAGTCAGGTATAATACTGTATCTACACTTCTTCCCTCCTGTAACAGATTAATTTATTCCCTGGTTTCTACACCACACTGCACTTGAGGTTGGGAAATTGGGAGGTTGATGTGGAGGAGAAGCACCACCTCAGCAATCTTATACTTTAGGAGACAGTCCAGAATGCAAACACTTACGTAATGAAATAACTACAAGAAGGCACTGGAATTTGATTCAGGATAAAGAAAAATACATACTATTCCTTCATTCATTTGGTGAAATGACAGAGTAACACTTTTGAACGAAAAAAGAAAGGAATGCAATGTTGACACAAGGTGGACAAAGGCAGGAACATGAAACTTGTGGAGACAGATTATGATGTCAAATTTTCAGATGACCTAAAGTAATCTGGAAACAAAATTATACAATAGCAGAATGATTCAGAATTGATATGATCAAAATAAACAACTCCATATTTCATTACAGGAAGAAATGATTTGAATCGTATTTCTAGTCTAGTATTCCTAACTAGTTAAGAAGATATACTGACTGTAAACTTCTTTTTGTAAGCATTTAATACCAGTATCATTAACTGTGGTTCTTCAGCTATGAGTGTTCAACTGAAATCCTGGGTTTATCTCCTCAAGTATACTGTAGGCTACAATGAGAACTTTGAAAGGTGGGACAAACAGGTAATCACTGTTCCATCACTTTGATCCTGAATCAGCTATATACCATGCTACACCAGCTCTCCAAAGTTGGAGAGAGCAGGCTTGCGCCTGATTCTAGCTACATTATTTCATAGTTTCTGTAAGGGCCAGACAGCATTCAGTGACAGCTAACCTTATGAACTATAAACCAGCATCCATCTCTCTTGCTTAGCAACCACGACTCAAAGGCCACCAGAATTTCAGCACTAGAAGGCTAGCAGATCTCCATGTATTAGTGATCTTCTCACAGATCACTTAACAGAACAAAATCTGTTACATGATTTTAATCTGAACCAATATTTTAGCAGGCATTACTCAAGTCTCTGCCATTATTCTGTTACAGTTAGTTCTATGGTTACAGGAACAGGAAGCACATATGAACAATATGTGAAAGGCCTGAGTGGAGGTAAATAAATACTTAGAATATAAACGTGTTCACAATATTCTGAAAAAGATCACATTAATTACAGACATTCACCATCAAAATATGATTACAAAAACATCAAGCTTTAATTCTTGTGGGCCTGATGATCTGAGGCATCAGGAAAAGTCTGGGTTTCATGACGCTTTTCATTGTTTTATATTGATACACTCCAAGAGGATTAACTGCTCCATATTTATGAAGTACTTTCAAAATGCACATAACTGTATAAGAGTGAGGTATTATCATTCAAACCATTCTTACCAATAAGCTAAAGACAAGATACTGTCCTTTTCCAAAAAATCAGATGCATTAAAAAGACGATTTTCAAAATTACTGCAGTTCCTGGAAGGAAGATCTTATTTTTTTTAATTCCTGGAGAGGTTTTTTATTACTTTTTTTCTTGCATAAAACACTTCTCCAGAATATCTAAAGAGAAACACATTATATGCTTTGGCCTAATCGCAATAAGCTAAACCTTATAAAAAAATTTTTTTAGAACCACCTGTCAAAGCACATCGGGTGAACGACATCAAATAAATCACTTGACCGGAGGTACTGAGGGTTACTCACAATATGACAGTTTTATTTACATAAAAAAGAAAAGAGTAATGACAATGTAACAGTTTTCCTTTAAGGTCAGAATATCAACCATTAGAGAAGGGGAGATTAAAAATTCCTGTATCTATCCCACCAGCATAAAAAAAGTTATCTCCCATTACAATCTTATAATTACAAACACTCCATCCAAAGAACTGAGCTTAACAACTACTCTTAGCAGAAGCACCTGCTCTCAAAATTTTCCTTTGTCACATATGTAGAAATACAATAAAATAATTAATCACACTCTAATTCCCAATTCCAGCAAGCTATAATTGAGGGTCCTGTTTTTATATTAAGCAACTACTATTATTTAAGAGCATCTGAGTCCTCCACCATTTCTTTTCAGGTCAATGTCCAGTTCGTCAACCACAAACACAATGACAAATTCTCCAGCACACATCCCGTTTAATGTTCAGCTGGTTTAAGTTACTACTTCTGTTTCCTGTATTGCATATTAAAAATGTCAAAGAGTACAGTGATTCATTCAGTAAAATAATCGGGGGGGAGGGGAATTGTTCAAGAGTATCGTTATCTTCACTAAACATACGATCTGTACCTAGATCAACTCCTGCTGCCCACATTTCCTCAAAAACTTCCTAAGACTTTCCTAAGAGGCTTCCTTATTGCACAGAATAATACCTCACTTCATCTGCAAATTGTGCTTGCTACAGAAGTACTTCCAGGATTTTGCGGCGTTTTTTGTTGTTTGTTTTCTTAAATTGCCATTTCTACCCAAAAAGGCTATACTTTCTTTTCTGGCATCTGCACATATACAGGGATAGCACAAAAACAGCATCAACCTTTTCCTTTGTCAAAAATACCATTCTTCCCACTGTAAAGTCATACAGCAAATTAGCAATACAATACAACAAATTTATGGATAGAAAACCAGCTACTGCCCCTACAAAAAGAATCATTTACTAAAAAACTATGATCACTACCAGACCTGATGACAGAACTTCCAGAGTTCCTCATCTTTTCAGTTGTTTCATGCTCTTTGCAACCACGTTTCTCTAACAAAGTCTTCCAAATAGAGCAGTACCACTAAAAGTTCTCTAAAATGTTTAAATTTGTATATCTTAGTGATCCATTCAAAAGGTCAATATCCTTTGCTGACTAGGCTTAAAAATGCACCAGAAATTTCTCACCCATTTGTCTTTATTGCAACCACCCCTCCCCAAAGCTGCTAGACAAACTATTCAGACACAATTCCTTGACTACAATACACCACAGTACACAAACTGACAATGATATTCTTGTGACTTCCAACTACTTTTTTCCATTCGATTTATCATTACATCATCTTTCATGCTCCTTCCTTAAAATATTTCTCAGTATGCTTATGTTACATATAAATAAAGCTTAACATTTGAAAATATAAAAATCTTAGTCCAGTTTCTTATTCTCTCTAATAACTTTTTAATTTACAGCTCTTGTCCACTCACACACAAAGTCTGGAAGAAATAAAACCCACACTTTTGATTTTCAAAATTATTTCCTATTTTTTGAAAAATGACTCCATTTATCAAGCACTACAAGTCTGCCTGTAGTTTCTCCATCTCCACCAGTGAAAGAAACTATTACTACACAGCAGATGAATACATATTTCAAGTATTTGCCTCACTGGAATGGGTAACAGTCTGTGCTAGCAAGAGTACAACAGCAGGAGGGTGGTCAGACCCTGGAACAGGTTGCCCAGAGGAGAGCACCTGTGGCATCTGCATCCTTGAAGATATTCAAAACCCATCTGGACAAGACACGAACAACTTGCTCTAGCTTTGACCAAGAGGCTGGGCTAGATAACTTCCGTAGGTCCATTCCAATCTACGTAATTTTATGACAGACAATTTTAGGACTTGTATTAGTACATTCTGCTTCCTTAGTGTTAATTATTCCCAAACATTTTAGCATATAGTTTAACAGCTATTCGGACTCCCAGCTAGATTAATATTATTTCAAGAGTCAAACTTGAGCAGTTCATGTAATACCTTCCATGAGGCTTAAGTCTCAATCTTCAAGCAGACTCAAAATACCAACTGTTCTTCAAACAGTTCAAGAGGGTAGCTCTCATTAGCAATGTTGTGGCAACTGTGAAATTGATGCAAAAAGGAGTTAAGTGATTTACCCAAGACATCAGGGAAAACTTGTCCTATTTGGAAAACTCCGGTGTTACAGTACCTAGAAAAGCTTATCACAGAGAAGTAACAGACATTTCCCCTGCCTTGACATTCTGAAGGCTTTTAGCCAGCTCCTGCTAGCAGTGAAAAAAAGTCACTTTGACTTTCAAGTCAAATATATACACTGCCTATATACTGCTCACTTCTCTTCAGCCCTAAAATTTTCTTAGCCACAAGATCACCTGATCAAATTCTAAGATAATACTTGGATATCTTAGGTAACACCTGAAAATATGAATGCTACTCTGAAATATTTTTATGTCTTTCAAGTGATACATACACAAAGGCAGCAAGGAAAGGCAGGAAAAAATTAATTATAATCAAATATTAAACCGTTAGCACATGAGTTGGGGTGCAACAACAAGCATTCTTAATTAATGATTGCAAAAAGCTAAAATGAGCTACATTTTTCCAGCTAGGTGCTGTTTTTATCAGGAGTCGCATACTTTCACAAATCAAGGGAACAGAATAAGCTCATTTCAAGGTCAAAAATGATGCATGTTTAAATTTTGTTAGTTGTAAATATAATATTACTATCAAAAGCTGACAAAGTCATACATCATTGTGTACACTCTGACAAGGTTCTCCAATATCAATTCAGCATGACAGATAGATTAATCACATTCTGGTTTGACAAACTGCGTTGAAAAATGTGACTCATAAGTACAAAATTTGAGAGCTCAGCCATCTACATCAGATAATAAAGATTCAAAGGCCTCTTTTCATCAGTGTCAGTTGATTAGTCCCTCTTCAAAAAGAAGCTCTTTTCTTGTGATGAGGTGCTTTCTTTTATGCACCTTTTTTTCATTTTCTCCAGATTTATTATTATCCCTACACTGAGACAAAAATAGTGAATAGTAAGGTGGCAATCTGTTTTGTTTTATTTGAGCTATAAACAGGGCAAAATGAACTACTCCCTTTCAGCCCTACATGGATCATACAGTGTAACACTGGTCAAGAACGAAGAAAAAAAAAAAAAGGGACTTGCTCAAACAAAACACCTACTACGCAAAAAACCTACTATGAAATCACATGAAAATAAATTTTATATCGTACAGCCTGATCTTTAGTATTAACTAGTTCTTTTCAACTACACTCAGTCCCTTTCACCTACACAAAAATAAACATCTATTTTAAATAATGTTCACAAAATAGTGAACCTAAAGCAAGACTCTACACTAGAGCACAAAAGAGAAAGGAAGACCTAAAAAAAAAGCTACACACACAAAAAAAGCGATTTTAGTGTTTACAGCAGCAAGAGGACAGTCTTATATATCTTATCACAGGAACAAAACAATTAACCATTATACATAAAGGAAAAAGAAATGCTGTAAATAACAGCCTTTTATTGCTAATGATCTCAGGATACATGAAACCACCCAAGGTATCATGCTACCGCTTCCCTCATTAACACACCTTAACCATTCTTCACAACAATTACATTGCTATCTAATGAGCACACTAAATGTTTTACAGCTATAACAATTTTACATTAGACACTTCAGCACAAACAGCCGACTTCTAATACAAAGCTATCGAGTCTCAAACCTAAAACTGTTTGCATATTGCCCCTCAAGATTATTCCTGTAACTTAGGACACAGAAAATATTCTGATATTCTTTCTATTTGTACCTGGCATAGCATACATTAATTTTTAATACTTCATAAATACTACTATTTAAATTAATACAACATTACAGAATAGGCACTATTAACAAGCAAACTGTGTGACAACAGCATGTACAAATGTTCAGTATGAAACTACCTCTACAATTTCCAAGTACAGTAATGACTCTATACTACAGAGCCACAGCATTGTTGATAATAATTAAAACTCTTATTACTTTTATTAATGGATTGCATTTATTATATACTCATTTACAGTTCTAAAAAAAAACCCCACATAACGGCTAATCACCTACAAATGTCAGGAACAAAAATCAAATTTATTAAGCTTGTATTGTTATTTTTGCCTTCTATTACTGTTCAGAATAGTTGGAGTAATTTTAGAACAAAAATACTGTTTGATATAAACTGAATGGTATCACATACTGATTAATTAGCTGCATTTTTTTGTTTAAAGTTATTTTATCTAAAAGGTACTATTCCCATTAACTTAAGATATTTTCTCTGTTACACAATCAATCTGCAGCGATTAAGAGATAGCTCACTGAAAAAGGGTACTGTATAGCATGTCTTCAATTTAGGAGGAGATATAAAGGCTAGTACAGCCTTGTTTTCAGCTATTAAATTGTATGCACACATGAATACATGACTTGCACTTATCTCCGAACAATTTTTTTACAATAGTTTATTAGAAAGTAAATGTCAAGTCGTTGCACTTATTTACAAATTCTCTTTTTGTCAAGAGTTTGCCACAACCACAAAGCTTAAAATTAAGGTATATACACACACAAATATATACCCTCCCTCCCCATCTGTATGCCTAGATATTGAACATACAGTTGATGGCAATTCAATAATGCATTCACAATACCGCACGCAGAGGTTTATTTTCCTGTCTTTACAAAACATTGCAAAACACTTAAAAATTAACTTCATCTGTGCCTGCCAATACTAAATAGTTCCTGTATAAACAGATTTACTTTAATGTATACATTTAATCATACATTTAACTGTATAAAGATAGAATGATTTTCTGGTTTGCAAAATCCCTGGTATATTCATGTCACCTCTTATAAACCAGAAGATTCTTAAATTCAGGACTTAAATGCATAGATATATAAAATATTTCTAAGGAAAACAGAATTTTTAAATTTTTTATAATTTACTGCAAGTATTATAAACAGATTAATTGAACTATTTTCTCAAATATTGAACTTGTTTTCAATTAGTATAACAGCACACTAGTATGATTTCAGTGATTATTCATATGAACTGAAAAGCAGAACAACACCCTGCTGAACAGATGTTGTTACATATACCAATATTTAGAATACCAGTCACTGCTCACTAGTATTAAAAGCACATAGATTATGATGTTATGATTTTCATCTTACTCGCTTCCCGAAACGCAGCACTAAGCACACTGAGCAAAATGTACCCTTTCATTAACTTGGATCTCCAATGTTCTGATTAAAAACAGAAAAAAAGTTGTTGCCATATAACCATATTGCCAGATAGGACTGGCACAGCCTGTAAATTCTTTTTGCTCATGGGGAGCCTCAGTAAACACAATAGTATTATTGTCTTCATGAAAATAAACAGAAAAAAGTAAAAACCTTTAAAAAGGAAAAATTGAACGCTAACTAGAATGTGTTTTGTATTGGTAAACAAAAGACATTCAAATACAACATATTATTGTAAAGTAACTTATTTAAATCTAAAAAAAACATCCTCAATAAAAGCACAAAAAAACCCCAACAAAATAACAAGTGTTTAGAATAGTATTTCCTTGAATGATAAAAAGCATTTTCTAGTTAAAGCTGAAAATTAAGAATTATGAACACTATTTCCTTAATAAAAGCTTGAATCCAAAAAGGCTGCACTTAAAGAGGTTTAATGAAAATTTTTTAAATAGTTAAACATTGTCTCTGAGAAGTTCAAAATACAGAAAGCACACTGGAAAAGCAGGCACAGGACATTTCTATCCTTTACTGCTTTGCTATTTGGTATAACGTATGTTTTGCATTCAGCTTCAAACTAACGTTTCTGAACTAGTACATATAATAAAGATAGCAACATACACCTCTCTTGAAGGATTTACTTTCTTGTTCTTTACTTTGTAGATATTTGTGGTGTGATTAATAATAAACAAACACTCTTGAAGTTAGTGAGTTATGTTCATTAGACTTACCAGAATTACAAAAGAAAAGCCGGGTCCTTGTTAGATACATTGGCAATTGTTTAAGTGTAGGATATAGTTACAGAAGAACAAAAAGGTATGAAATGCATACACAGGGCCAACATAAGTCCCAGGGAAATTGACAAGAAAAAAATCCTAACAACTAATATAGCTGACTATATATTTCTATTAAATTCATGTTTAATATTAGAATTATAGAACACTAATGAAAGTAAAACTCTGGGGATAAGGATCAAATCATCACGAGTGAACAAGATGCCAAGTCAGACCTTACAAACATGTTCAAGAAAAAGCACTCTGTCACAAAAACCAGAAGCAGAAGGGGAGGCATAACTACCATATCAAATGTTTTCTTAGATTTTCTTTATTTTAGATAAACACTTCATTCGTCTTGAAAATATGTAACACAATGGTAATCCAGTTATATGAAAATGAATGTACAGTAAATGAAACATGATTGTAACCTAAGACCCTGCTCCAACCCTTTCCTGCTAAAGCATCAGTGAGAAAGAAACAATATGGTTTGGTCATAGTTTTACTGTTAACTTCTACAAAAGCTTTTCTGACAGTACAAATATGTCTGGAACTAATCTGTAATAGTAACTAGATATATTCATGAGGTGATGAGCTCATTGTACGTGAGGCATCCTGGAAATAACCTGGGTGCTGTATGACTAGTGTTCTATCATTACACATTGCTGTAAAATTTATTATTTTTTTTCAAGAAAAACAGAACAGGTGGATAAGGAAAAGAAAGTATTACATTTTACAGAATGTGATGAGCAAGTTACCTCTTAAAAACTCATCTGCCAGATCACATGCATTTTCCATCCACAACTACTTTTTCTTTTTGGAGGCATACTAGTGGCAACAGGATTGCTCCATCCCCCATATTACTTAACTCAAACTTAAAGTAAATTTAAAATGATCAATTTCCACATTCCCAACTGACTTCACATTACAACTTGGCATTTTGCCCTTCTCTATCAATCCCTAAAAACTTCTTTATTTGTGTTTTAGCAGTGCAAGACTAACCAACAGATGACTGGTTATCAAGCCTGATGCAGAAAAAAGGACAGTGGGTGAGAACAATCCCCACTACTTATCTACACTAGCAATTTTCTACTTTTTTAAACCATCAGATTTGAGTTTACAAATTCAGACGCTAACGGCAAGTCTCATCGCTGTCAAAATATGTGTAGACTGTATTCATCAGGTATTAAAACTAAATGAGTCAAGTTATGCATGGCAATTTTTTTTTTCATTTAATACCTACTGCCTTTTACGTTTTAGACATTTAGATATATACCTGTACATTATTTTAAACTCTTCCCCATTTATTAAAATTTCATGCAATAAACCCAGTCCATGTTGCAACCAACATTCAGGATAGTCTTAAATATAAGGGACAACAAACAGCATGTTCAAAAACAGCCGATACAGACGGCACACACATGACCTGGTATTTACCATGCTCAGACACCATCTGAGACTTCAAATGCTTTTGCATTAAAAAAATAAAACAAAAAATTCCTATGTTTATGATATTTAATATCTAAGATAAATCATAGTGGGTTATTCATCTTAAGAATCAAAGTTAATTAGATGAGATCAATAGTCAAACTTGAAATATGTGGCAATTTTCTTATTTGATTAAGAATAGAATTTTAAATATTACACAGCTCAGGCAGACCAAAAAGAACTAGCAGCATCTTTAACCACAACGAAGTTTTGATGTGTGAAAAACAATCTACTCTAAAAAAGAGCATCCTTTCCCTTTAGAACAACAACCAGACTTACACATAACGTAAAAACAAGTAATTTAGAACTTGTGTTAGCATGTCAAGCGCAGAATTTTTCAATTCATTTTCAGACCTACTGCGCTCCTTTTTAATTTCAATTGCCCTCCTCTTCTATTTATTTTGCAAGTTACGGGGAATCTCTGAATTGTAGAGGATTTTGCCACCTCAAAGATACAGCCTTTACAAGTAAGAAAGGCAACCAAAAAAACTTTGAAGAAACTTCTTTCAAAAATGAACCTAACAAGCTACTCTGTAAAATTATCACAAGAGGGTCAACAACCAACTGGCCTTGACAAGAAATACCATTAAATACCCACCAAATTTCACCATCCTGATACCCGTCTAATCATTGCGAAACAGACTATCACTGTACAAAGATTATAAAACATTAAATTATTATTATTAAAACTCTAATGCATTTCTTGCCACAACAAAAAGAGTGCCTACCATACAAATACAACTTCGCAGAGTTCATTATTTACTGCCATTTCATTTCTTCACCATTCCTTCCTCCCCTACCATTTCCCTTTTCTTTCTTCCCCCTACCTTTTGTTTTTGCTTTTCTTCTTCCCCTTTCTTACTACGCACGTCTGTTTTGTCATCTGTTCTTATTTGTTACTTTCTCTCAGCTGGCAGCATGTGAACCCCATGGCGGAGGTCCCATTTAGCCACGTCTGAGAACGCCAAGCAATCCCGGCTATGAAAGCCACCTACCACCTGGGAAGGGATGGAGGGGGGCTTTAAGCCCACCAGAAAAGCCTGCCCAATAAAAGTCAGCCTCGCCGCCTGCAATTATAACTCCTCATACACACACACACACACACACACCAGGGTCTTGGAAACCGGCCAAGCTTTCCTTTTCCCACCCCTCCCCTCCTGTTCATTCCCTGCACTCTAGCAAACAGATAAGAAACGGTGTGGTAGTCAACACTTTGGCACACCTCAAGGGTCTTATCTTACTGCCTAAGTGACATCCTCTTGCAGACGCAGACCTCACCAACTTTGAAACAGTATTCAAAAATGAGCCAAACATACCTACAATCTTTTTCAGGATTCCAAAGTTGTTTTATTCACTGAGGTACGAAATGCTCAAGCAGGATTTTGAAGATATACTGCATTTCCAGTGGAGTTTGTAAGGTCAGTCGGCAGCCTTTTTTTTGTAATTGCAAGTACATTCCTTATGCTGGAAGTACCGTCACTGGTGTACTCACTGTTAACAAAACAGCTTAATAGCCCTTTTTAATCTACTGAAATTATGCTAGAACAATCATTTTAACTGAATTCTTAAAAATTTGTACAGGCTACACATATTGCTAATGCTATCATCAAGGCAAATTTACCGATACGTTCATCTCAATGTAACACACACTGTTTCAGCAGCTGCACACATCCTATGCAATGTATGTGAAACACAGGTATCCTAACGCTAGTCAGTACATAAATGGCTCACATAAGAGATATGTTTACAGATCAGAAAGATCATCATTTGAATACCTGCAGTATTTCTGATGTGCCAAACTGTAATGTGATTTTTGCCACATATAAAATTCCAGGGGTGTTTTTTTAATAATTTGGAATATTTAACAATGAGCTCTGTCCTCCCTTATATGATCATACCTTATGTAAATGTCTTACAGCAACAATGAATAAAGAACACTGTGCCAGTGTAGTGGCTTTAAGGAGAGGGGGAAAAAATAAAACAAATTAAAAAAACCAAAAACAAACCAAAACAAAACCACCAAAAAGCCCCAACCTACAACACACCGAAGTCAGTACGAAACTACACAGGTTTTGAGTTGGACCCTTTGTTGAATAATTTCCTCAATACTCCAAATACCCCTAACCCTAATCACTAATCACTAATAACCATATAACCATTATCACTAATTATGGACTTCAGCTTTAACAGGCAAACAGGGTATCACAGTGTCCTCTAACACAAATTTATCTTGTTTCATGAAATTAACTGTATCACTGTTACAGAATTCTTATTGAAGTAAATACCTAAAACATCCAACAGACACAGACACACACAGTTGCACTTTCAGCATTAACTTTGCAATAACGAGCACAAGATACGCTCTAGTTCTTGGTAAAACGAAAAATCTGAAATTGGAAGCATGATTATGATCTTACACATACTGAGAAGTCTTATGAAATTCAATTCTTAAAGGCAAATCCAGTGGGCATAGCAGAACGTTTCTTAAGACTTCCAAAGTAATGAATCAGCCTTAATTATTACCTGAATTAATACCTTAATTTACTTTCTCAAACTGTGATACATTTATCAGATAACTCAAAAGTTAAAAATACTACGTACTGTGAACCTACAGGGAAAGCACTTCACACCATTTTCAAAAGACCATAGAATTAAACATCTGTCAGTATGCACAACTACTTCTGAATTCATTTAGTAAGTAAAATAATTTATGCTTATATTACCGATGGATGACTCCATACATACCAATGCCAGATTAAGACTCCACATAACATTCAAATGCCATTATGGGAAGTTTTGTGCTATGCAGCCAGCGGGCGTAGAACAGAATGACCACTTTGAGTCCTATTAGTTGCTGTATCACTGCAATGCCCCTGCATAGCAAGTGGTATAAACAAGGCTTATACCAGCTCAAGAGCCAAGCACTGCCTTCAAAAAATCTTGAATGTACAGGTGGGATTATTACCGTTAGACGACTCTGTGATTCAGAATTGTAAACTTCAGAATACAGTTAATTTCCACCTTTAAAGTAGTATGTATTGCAACAGTTATTTGTCTTTTAAGTGATTTTTCTAACACTTTTAGATACCGAATGTATTTTTGTTCAGTGTTCTAAATCTATCTTCCCCTTCAATTTCCTCTTCTCCCAGGTTCAAAGATCTGTACGTATTATTACCTAAAACACTTTTAATGTGGTATTTTCCTCTCTAATTACAGCACATCAAAATTAAGGAACCGTTGTTTTGGAACTGGGATGGTCATGGAGGGCTCTTCATTCATTCGTTCATTTTCCACGAGTAAAAAGATTTGACTGACACCTTTCCTAGCAAACGCTCACTAAAAAGGCAGGCTGATTGACTTTTTTATTTTTTCATAGGTCTAATGTTCTGATTAGCTTGTATTTATCTAATAAAAATATCCATCTACACTTTATTTAGTCATATTATTCTGAGCTTTACATCTACCCAAATTACTCTTTTGGTAACTTTCCGGAGAAGCTCAGATGATTTCAGTACTCCTGCTAAGATTCAGAATTTCCATTTTAACACTGCAAAGAGTTATTTAGCTTTGTAGTGTAAAAATCTGATCTGACAGTAAAGCAAATCTAAATAAAGCAAGTTCTTTACACATTCAGAAATTAAAAAGAGAGGTTTCAAAAGTAAACATGGAAGGAAGTTTCAGTTTTACCTTTCTAAACAAGGTAGAAATGATATGAAAAAATGAGGAAGGCATCTAAATTTGAAACAAATGTAGAGGGTCAGTATACAAAAGAACAACATAAAGCCTGGAGAGGTCCATATTCCCTGCAACCAATCATGCACTTCTCGTCACAAGCCATTATGGTTTTAGAGGGAAGTTGGATAAGCATGTAAGAACACAATGTAAAAATACTGTGGATTAAAAAGCTGATGCACAGGCTCACACTACTTTTAAAAAACAAGACTTTTCACAAGAAAAACTTCTGAAAAAAGAAAACAAAAACCCATCGGTGGAGGCAGGTGGAATAACAATTCAGAATAAATAGTCAAACAATACGAAAAAGATCTCAATTCCTAGATGCATGAAAGATACCCCTAAAATTATGCAATGCTTTAAGAGAAATAAACAAAATCAGACCAACATAGAAGGCTGCATTATTTATAAAATTTAGGCAATCTCTGGTGTCTGTTTATTTGTTTTTTTAATTTGAGCCTAAAGCTACAGCTACAAAACGTACGAAATGGCTATATCATATTGAGTAGATCTAGTAGAGCCTACACAGATGCAAAGAAAAAAATAAACACACACGAAAAAAGAGGTAAACAGCCCATTCACTTCAGAAAGGTCTCGCTCAAGTTCTTTTCCCATTGGTTGCAAATCCAGACAGAATGCAGAAAGAAATTAGGAAGACATTTTTATTTTTGACTAGGGTTTTATTTTTTACCAATCGCAACATTAATTTTCAGAAGATAAACATGCCATCTGAAGCCAGATGTTAAATGATAAATCCGTTCAGGGAGCAAAAACTACAGGGAAAATACAACAAGGTTGTTCCACATTTTTAGGCCAAAGTTATTCCTATGAGGACTCAGATGGCACCACAGCTGAAGTTGTGTTATACTTTACTGCTCACAGGAACTTTAAGATTGCAAGTACCACTTTACTTAATAATAATAACAGAGATAATAAACTAAAGAAGTCACACATGCATAGCAAATCCACTCCCATTTATCTAGATTACAACAGGATGAAAACCATACAGAGCTTCCTCTTTGAATATAAAAATGCATTTTGAATTTTCTTTCTCGGTGGATTTGTAGTTATTCCTCTTTAGATTAAAGTTGAAAAGAATAAACCAAACTAAATATGCTTATCTCCAAAAGATACACAAATACTAGTTGCAATTACTGTATGTGTGAAAGTTGTTTTGATTTTAAACCACATGGTCACTTGAAATGGAGGACTTTGAGGTCAGTTGATGTAAAACTTCAGAAGTTGCATAAAAGCTGAACTATTACACAATCAAAAACAAAAGGCTGGCCACAAATGTACAGAACCATCTCAGACCACCAGTATTTTTTTTTAAGCATTGAAATAGTGCAAATATTACTTTCTGTTAATTCTGCACTATCTTTTAAATGCTTACAGAGCTGCATAGACATTTCAATTTTGCTTAGTCACTACTGAACTATGTAAAGCTTTTCCAACTAATAATAAATCTGATGGAGTTTTTTTTAAGCAAGTTTCATTTTGTTTTTATACTAAGTTATCAAGGGAGATAACAATGTACCTTTCAGTAAGACACATTCCACAAGATGGATAGGGATACTTCTTAAAAGTGGAAAACCCAATTAATAGTTGAAATGTGACAATTACGCCTCCTAGTAAAATAAACTTTTTTTTGTTATTACTTCTGCTGTACAGCCATTCATAACAAAAGGTAATGTAAAATATCTTTACTAGAATAAAAAGGACATAGAAATGATGAAATTAGCTCAAGTTCCAGTAAGTTTGCTTAAAAGAATAGCTTAAAAAAATAAAGTAATTTACAGAATTGTTATGAAACACCATGAAAAAACATCAAAGCTATAAAACTACTTATATTCTGCAGGTATGTATATATATAGATAACTATTTCACAAGTGGAGCTCCAAGATGGCATATTATCATCCCACTTGCAATGTTAATAGGTAATCTCTTACAGTGACTATATAGCTAGCTAGACCTTATATTCTGAATTACAGTAAAATTTTTCATGCATTAAAAAAATGCATGTACTTGTAGTATATGCTTCTACATCTCCATTCCTGTTTAAAAGAAGTTTTCATAAATTGATGACATTTTGAACAGAATACAGAAACCAAGCCTAAGACAAGTCTTAGCGAGTACATGAAGAAAAAAAAATAAAATCCTCCAGTTCTGAGCAAATCCACAAGGTATTAATCTCTTGGATAAGCAATTCATTAAATAGCCTAGAAAAAATAATAGAATTATAACAATTTATCATTTTCTTCATGAAACTAAAATAAAATATTAATGTCATTTTTCTCCTCAGTCATCGAAATGCAACGCCATTGAAAAATTCATCAGTGAGACACAGGGCTGGAAATAGAAAACCCAAGCCCGGAACATTTCACTTCAAACAGAGGTCTTTCGGAGCATTTTTTGGCTGTGAAGTCCATGTCAGCATTGCATAGCAAAGCACCTTTAATTGCCCCGAAGAAATGGGAAATAAAACTCTTCCCTCTCCACTTCAGTTTCCATCTTCACTCATTCACTGCACATCAAAGGGAATCAAGGCAACCTGACACACAACAGACTATTCCCCTCAGTGATCCGGCAGGTGCTGAGGCCAGACAGAAAGCCTGTTTTCCACAGCCCTTTACCTTGTTTGATCGCTGGTTACTTTTGATCTGACACTGCCCTCACGCTAGTAATGACTTCCCCCTTGCAGAACCCACCTCGCATCTGTCACCCAGAATAAAGGGTATCACACTGCGCCCTGACAGGGCCTATGGCCATGAGATGTGCTGCCAGCGAAAGGCTCCCCAGCTCCCACCATTTCCAATTCAGCTCCCTTTGTTCTGCTGGGTACCGGGGCAAGGGCACCAGTGACAACAGGAAGGATTATACACCAGCTGTGAAGCTGAGCCTTCATGAATTTATACCTTTTCATGTCGGCTTCATCGTCTCCTTAAATGCGGTGAACTTCATGGTGGTTACTATGAAATACACGTCCAACAAATGTTATGGAAAGTTTGTTTAAATCCTCTTTCCTCAGAAAAGAAAACACAGTGAATGTCCTCAAATTGAGAAGCACTTCTTTTTCTCCCAACTATTATTATTAAAGTTTTCCAACTGATGTTGTAGGAGGTCACTAAAGGCCAGCTGGCTGGTAGCACTGAAAGGGCAGAGAAAGTGCAAGGGGAAGGATATGATTTTTGTTTTATTGACAAGAAGTGTTTGAGAGTTAAATGAGTGAGTTCTTTATATTCGTTTTTTCTTTCAAACTATTGTGTGCTTTAACATCAGGTAAAGAAAAGTAGAGGAGGATTTTAAATCAGATCGTGTTGCTTCCAGAATATATCCAAAAAAAGGAGAAAAACTACACAGGTAATACTACACAAAATAAGATAAAATGGATTTTGTTTTAGCTTTTAATTACAAGTATTTTAATGGTATTGGTGTTTGAATTTCAGTGTGGTAACATGTATTTGAAAAATCTAAAACCTTTTTTGGTCTGGAAGTCCAGTTACAGAACTGAAACTCACATCATAAAGGATACAATCTCACTTTTCCTCTACTATGTAAACACAGATTTGCATGACATGGGTCAGAGTCTGTTCTTGAAGATTACACATTTGATACCCTAAGTAAAAGGGTCTTGACTTCCACAGTGTTGCATACTCATATTTTAAAATTAATCGGAACTGAGCATATTAAAAGTCTTTGAAAGTAGCTTTTTGAAGATACAAATGTGAGTTTAGGAACCCAATTATATAAACTGCTCAATTTCCAAAACTAAAATCAGATATTCTAAAGGTCTAATTAACACATGATTCAGAACCAGTATCTCCTGTCACTATTGAAAATTTAACTCAGTTCTATTGAAAATTCAACTAATTTTTCCAATTATTTCCTCTTAAAAATAATAATCAAACTCTAGAATCTAACTGTTGATGTTTGAAAAGCTGGAATAGTATCTGTCAAGGCCTGCTGCAACTCCCATGGCAAGACTGTCATGCACAGCAATAGTGCATCATCACCTGCTGATATCCCAACATGTATCCTAGAATAATTCTGCAACGAAGTAGAAGAATGCCTAGAAAATGAGGTCATTTCTAGTACTTTTCCATCAAGAAGCTCTAGGCCACTATAATAACATCATTATGATTTACTGAAGTCCATCCTTGCAAGATCAGACAAAAAACATAGCAGATAAAGGACAACACAACAATAGATCAATTTGTCAGACTATGTGCAAGCACTAATTGGGAATGCTAAAGCACTACAATCATACGACCATATTTAAGGAAGCCGGTTACCTTAGAAGACAGACAATCATTCTCAGAGGTTTTAATACAACCATGGTTTCTTGAGAAAATTCAGCATTTCCAAACAAAACAATCACATATTGCCTGACATTTTCAGCCTATATGTCACTGTCTAACCCTACATCATGTTCACTGCAAACAGGGTTTTTTTTAAACCTAAGAAGTGGGTTACTGGATGAATATAATGGAGAAAAAACAAATCTTCAGAACATAATAATAAAGGGAGGGCAAGTATGCAAAACTGAAAATTAAACTGGAAATGATCTCTCTCTGATTTGAATTAAAATAGAAGCTACAGGCTTTAAATCACAAGGGTGACAAAAACATTTGCAAGACCCAAGGAAAAGAAAACAAAAAGTATCTGCAATACTTCTTGGCTTTTCTGAACAGAACATAACAAAATGCACATGAATCAAACTGATGAGACATGTTTGCATATGGCAAACTGTGAAACTTTAAACATAGCCTAGAAGGCAAATACTTCAATTATTCTGGGGGTGGGGGGGGGAACTCAATGCAAAGAACAACAAAACCTAAGTTTAGCAATCTTGAAAGATAATTAAAGCAATCATTAGAAAGACAGCAAGCGTTTAGAGACTGCTACATACTTTTCCACAAACAGTTGAAAAGTTCACTGAAATTATAACTTTGGCCAACTGCAAGAAGAAGGGACGTTTTCCCTGTCAAACAAGATAAAGAACAGCATACACATTCTGCAGCCTGGACAGTGAGGTACATTTACAATGACTGAGCACAAAGTCTTATCAATACAGCATTTATTTCAGGCTAATCTTTACATTAGACTAAATGGAAGCCATCTGAACAAGGTCAGCATAATGCCAAGTCTGAGCCTGTCTTATATGCAAGCCAGGCCTACACACTGAGTGCTGTACTAATGGCATGCACCTAGTAACAGCAGTGCATACAACATGTTTGCACCTGCTACCACCACTGGGGGTGTTAGGGGGTGTAGGAGGGAGAAAGGAAAAAAAACCCACAAGTCCCTCCCACCCCCAGCTTGTCCACTGGATATCAGATCCTAGTGAATAACTGTTCTGTGCAAAGCAGAACAGATCCTGCTGTCAGCTGAGTGACCTGAACTCAGGGATTCTTGCTAGTAATTTCTCTTCCCTCTTTGCAGAAGTATTAAGAGTCTTGTTCTGAGGAAAAACAGCAATCTTTTCGAAATTTTATTTTTTTGCATTGAGTGCAGGATGAGACAGGTTTAAACTTAACCAAACTGCCCTTGAACAAACTTGGTGTCAATACGTGAAAACTGAAAATAAACTGTGAAAGTATAGCAGGCAAAGAGAAAAGTCCTCAACAGAAGGAATGCTTGAGGGGAAAAAGAAAAAAAAAAAATCACTTCAGTCAACTTAAAAGGATCTCAACTGTATAACAACAAGGTGAAAATTATGGGGTTGCATCATAATTGTAATCTAGTACTTGAATTTGAAAAGGAATTAAGGCTGCAAAGACAGAAGCCCTTTGCCTCCTTCAAAGAGTTTGCAAGACAGAATAAAAAAAAAAACCAAAAATCTCTGAGAGAGAAAGAATAGCTTTCAATAAACATTTTCCATACAGACCACCCGCACTATACAGAAAAAAGTGAGTTAGCTACTAAAATACATGTTATTGGTACAACAACTAGATTAAGTTCAATAACAAAGATAACACCTCTCCAAATCATTTCACTTTCAGAGGAGAAATAGTAAAGAAAAAAATGTGGATATACAAAAATACAGTTACATAAAGAATAAAAAGAAAATCCCACCCTTTGTATAAAGTTTACTTTAATTAAGGTCAGCATTTAATGCTGCTACTGATAAATCATAATTTTCAACCAACAGAAGAGTCAAATTTTTCCTTTTATCTGAAGCTTTGGAATTCTGTTTTCGTTTGCTTGGCTGTGGAGCAGAAAGAGTTTTGAAAAAGATAAGAGACTCTAAAACCACTTCACAGTCCAACTTTGATTACAATAACAAATAAATAGTTCCCCTGAAATACAGAATAATTACGTATAGGAAAATTCTTCCTTTGTGCCCACACCTCCCACCCTGAGCAGTCCACAGGGGTCAGAAAAAACACAGTCATAATAAAAGGAATACAATATTGAGGCTGAATTGTCACCCTCAATCCATCAGAACTCACACATTTGGCAATGACTCATGAGATTCACTAAATCATGCTGTGTGTTGGGCCTTTGAAAAAAAACAACAACAAAACCAAACAAAACCAGGATTTTGACATAGTACAGTTCTCCACCCTATACAGCTACACACAATTTCCTTAAACTAAGTAAATTTTAAAATGGCAAAACCAAGCATTTTATAAATCAATACTGAAATTATTTACATAATATTAAGTCTGTGTTTGGAAGGAGGAAAAAAAGCAACAACATGAATACTGCAAGACAAAATGCCTTCAAATCCAACAGTAATTCAAGGACTGTACAAATAGCAGCTACTGGGAAGTGAGTATTTTAAAGCTTCACTATCTGTGTAATTCACACATAAAAAAGTCTAAGAACTGATTTTGGCACTTGCTGGCTCAAATTCATACGGAAATAGTACAAAAACGGACCAATAAAAATTTTGTTTAGTTGATAAAAATCACAGTGTTAAATATAATAGATTGAACTTCATCAAGACATCAGAGTACATGTAAATTAAGTTAAAAGTTCCCAAAGTTATAAATGAGGCACCATCACTGAGTGGATACCTGTCTCCTAGTCAGTTCTTAGCCGTTACTCTACTTAACACATTCGTCTTTTTTAAAAGACAGTTTTGTACAACTGAAATCCATTGGTAAATGCACACGGTAGCATAGGATAACACACAAAAATATCTGTGTTAGTTTATACCTGCAGTCTATATGGTAGAGGTCCACCTAGAGGAAAAACACTCCAGCTCAGCGGCAATCTAATTTTTCACATTATGCTGCATAGCTGTCCGAGATTTCACTTTTCAAGATGAATCCAAAACCATTTTACATAATTCCTATGAGCAGATTCAATGTTTTAAGACATGATTCCTCCCCACCTTTTCATTTTGAGGGAACTATACACTACTGAACATGTTCCGGAATGAATTTTCCCAAGTTAGTCTGATGCTCATAATATGTATCTTCTATTTATTCCACCACCATTACTTTGGTAATTTTTTTTTAAGACAAGATCATGAGGAGTAGGAATGAGAACCTGTCTGTGATAAAAGTCGCTTACACTTACTCTCAGGAATAATACTAACAACACTGATGACTTAAACATGTCCAAAAAATGAAAACAAACAAACAAAAAAAATCCACCACAAGTTGCTTGGAGACCAGCATCACTCACAAGACAACTGACCTATCCTCTCATTAGGCCTAGACTCAACTTCAAGGGGCTTCATGGAAAAAAAAAGAAGTAGGAATAAAGTTTAGAGCACCCCTTATAATGTCTCTTTCCAATATCACAGAACATATGACCTCTGGGAAACCAACTGTAATTTACTCATCTTGAGGACATAACCAGCAAGGCTTTTCCAGAACTTCTCATTCTTTTTAATCCCCAGGCTATATTCTCCAATTGATCATTAAAACAACAACAAAATCTTGCTTTTACCAACAGAAAAGCTTGGCATCTTAGTTAAAGCTGGCAAAAAAAAAAAAAAAAAAAAAAAAAAAAAAAAAAAAAA
>Ga0065711_1004821_pt1 | contig 27566 bp, 18 predicted proteins | sample Hoacrofraction12_FD_59098 | JGI IMG/M metagenome (GOLD analysis project Ga0065711, IMG submission 59098) | Hoatzin crop microbial communities from Cojedes, Venezuela - Epithelial fraction 12 v2 (version 2) | ecosystem: Host-associated > Birds > Digestive system > Esophagus > Crop | place...
AATCTAAAAAAAATGGGTAAAACCTAAAAAAGTCTTAATGTCTTCTGAAGAGATTAGGAAAAAACTGGCCTCAACACTTGCCTAATGAAATAATTGAAAAACACTGCATCTCTGTGACCAAAGTCTGTTCTTTTCAGTGTAATGCCACAAACTAAAATCTTTTGTGATTACGTACCACCTGCCTATATTTTATTATTTACACAGCATAGTTCATTGCATATATACGTACTCAATTCTTTAAAACACCAGACTGCGTCTCCTCCTAAATCTTTCTTTTTGTAGAGTAACCATTTCCTGAAAACATAAAGCCTCTCCCCTCCCCACTTTTGTGGGGAAGAGAGAATAATCTTTTTCACCTCCGTGAGTTAAAGTGACTCACCCTCTACACAAGATGGCTACAACAAAAAAGGATGCAGATGCCTTCTTTTCCCTTTCAGGGCATAACCAAAGGGAAATGAATACCTCGATCTACCCACTCCCTCCTCTTCTGAGGAAGGGTCAAAAACCTGAAGCGAAAATCACGTCAAAAGCCCTATTCTTTACTGTGCAATCGATTCTGGACCTGAGCTGTACTGCAAGGCAGCCAGTGGGCTGAAGCCGCAAGCTGATTTGAACAGCATAGCTTTTTTCTCTTTTTCCCTTTATTTCTCTTCCTTCCTCTCCTTGGATGAATTTCTTCCACACATTATTTGGCTAAATACAGTCCTAAAACAGATGTGACTGCCCAACCAAGGACAATTTAGCCATGTAATTTGTTTGAAAAATGGAGGTTTGGGATTCATTTTGCAAAGGGAGCAGCCTTGAGACACCAAAGGATTCACTTTACAGCTTTTGCGCCCCAGATGAATGGACAATGCCAGCCGCAATGCACCGCTGCTCAGAGCAGTGGGCACGCTGGAAGCACTAGTGTGACACGTCCCCGGGTGAGGCTGAATCTTGCTAAAGATGAATGAAATTCTGTGTATTGTTCAGTGTAATCACTGCTCTGTGCAACAGGCTGCACAACACAAAGGAGGAGTATCATTTATCCGTATACAATTTCTGTTCCAGAGCTGTTCTTTGATTGCTGTGCTGTGAGAAAGATCAGCGCTGAACTTCCCAGAATAGACAATTCTGCAACACTCACAATGAGCAAAAGCTCCAGTTCCAGGCATCTACCAGACTGCCTCTCTCCAGATGAGGGGCAAGGGCTAATCCGGTCATAGGTGTGAAACTTTATTAGAAATGGACCACAGAAATCCTTAAGGACTGTAAGCCCTGGACCCATGGAGAAGTACAAATCTGAAGCTTATGGAGTAGACCTGGCTGGCACAAACCGACAATATTCCACGAGAGTCACTGATATTGTATCAGTGATGCTGGATGAGCATTCGGCTCACACATGATCGTTCTCGCTTAGAGTCCAGAAGGATCCTTATGCGTTGGCTGAACATGGCTTTCCTTATTTACATGAAGCACACGGTCCAACAACGTGCAATTATCCGTGCTGGCACCATCCTGATCTCCCGTTAAGTTGGATCCCATGTCCTCATACCTGCTGCAGTAGCTCTAGCTTCCCATTTCATGTCCTTCTCCATGTCTTAATGACCCCCTTCCCTTGCTTCAGTTCCTCTCCTCCACCATTCCCTCTGTTCCTTTCCATTCTTTTCAGTGGCTGAGTGCACGGCAGCGTGCTGTGTGTCTTGCTCTAAGTCACACAGGTTCTCAATGGCCAGTGGCAAGCCAAACAAGACAACTGTTTTGCTCAGTGGTTGCACCAGCACAGTGCTTTCTTTTTCCTGAAGCCTTGGGAAATGTTAATGCCTTTCACACCTCTATTAAATTTGACTGAAACTAGCAAATAAATTCAAAGTTCCTGGCAGGGAGAGCAACAGGGGGATGAAGGTGGAGAATAAACACATAAATCTCTCTTTTGCAATCAGGCTGAAAGCAGAGTAAGTCGGAAAGACAAGGTAGTAAGGAAATCAGCTGGAAAATATAAAACTGTAAAAAAACAAGAGAAAATGACAACAGTAATTCATACGGTGCTTACTGCACAGTAAGCAGTGCACCTCTGTTACTGAGTCAGTCAGCTAGGTCTTGTGTGTTCAATTAATTCCTGTTGGAAGCAAAGCTCATTGAAGCCTGCTTACTATGCACTATCCCTGTTCTTTCCTTTCCTTTAATGGGCCTGGAGAGCTCGACGTCCAGCCTGCTAAGCCTACCTTCTGCCTGTCTTCCTCGAATGAGCAATAGGAGGAACAAAGCAGCTCAGGGTTCATTAAGAGCAGTGCAAAGATACATCCAGCAGTACTGAGCCACGGGTCTTATGTACAGAGACTGTCACACCTCAAGCATATGCAGAGGATAAATCTACTTCCACAGCTTGATCCCATACTTCACAGAGCACAACGCTCCACACACATCTCATCTCTCATCAAGACGCCAGTCTCCTAGCCTCACAGTTTCTGAGCCAGCAGTCAAGCACGTGCACCAGAGGCTGATTTTTCAGCACTCACAGGTGCCATCAGCCCCTCAGAAGCTGCCCCGGCAGCCAGACAATGAATTACCCTGTCATTCTCACCAGGCAGACATGGCCCTGGATGGCAGCAGCAGCGGGGCAAGGCACGGGGAAGGAAGGGGTTAGAAGTGGAGCAGAAACCTGCGGATCTGTGTCCACACACAGTCAGGCTGCCCCCATTCACCCAACTGCTAAAGAGGCACTGGAAACTGTTTTTCTAAATCATGTCCAGCTCGCAACTGCCCATCTGCATTTGAACCTCAGCTTTCCCAAAGTGTGACCGGCATGGGGCAGAGCAGAAAACAGCAGCATCGGTCCCAGGTCTGCTTCAGTCCTGGGAGCAAGTGAAGTGCAGGAATAGGGGAGGGTCTTCAAGGTGCTGGGAACAGCCCTTCTGTGTAACAGTAGTTACGGTCAGTCTCGGATAACCTCAAACAGGTCAGAAAAGACAAGGAAAGAAGATGAAAGGAAGGAGAGACTATGAAGGCAGAAAGAGAAATGCCAAGAAGTAACGTGTGCTGTGCCTGGAGTGAACCATCCACCTTGTCTGACATCAGCTTTCACAGGGGTCACACTGAGCTACCGCTACAGAAAGGGAAGCCCTGACACGCAAGGAGGAACTCATGACTGGTTAGGGGCAAACAGAAGAAACTCCTCAGATCAGAAGGCTCCTATGAGTGCATATTATAAAGATGAAGGGCTTTTCATCCACAAAAGTAACTGGTTCATTTTACTGAAAGTAGGTAAAAATTCCTGCTGTTCAGGACTAACGTTCTTGGTGCCTCCTTACAAGACCCTGATCATTACTGAGCTGTCTTCTCTCTGTAATTTAATGAGCCAAAAAGATGCTTTCATTGTAAGTGATGGATGCCCCTGCCCTGTGCCATCCTGTTTCACCTGCCACTTCAAACCTCTAGCACAGGCTGTCCTGGCAGTTGTGAACAAAGCACCTACCAGGTAGCGTACCTTGCTCACGCCATTTTGCTCTGCACCACTTGAAACCAGAACCCACATTGCAACACATAAATTTCCCCACTCACCTACCACCAAGTTCGGCCTATTTGCATGAGCTGACAAGAGCATCTCTATGTGCTACAGAAAACCAACCTTTATTTATAAAGACTGCTTGCTCAGATTTCAAACATCTTGACTTTCTGGGTGTTTAGCCACCTTATCCAGGCAGGAGCCATTTTATTGCAACCTATTCAAGACTATGGAGCTCCTGAGCAACACAGACCATTTCATATGTCTGAAAACCAGACAGCCAGGAAAAAATACAAAGTTGATCTGTTTCCAGGTGCCTCAAGGAAGAATCTTATTTGTATCTGTTACAGCCAATTTGTGTCTCTCTTTTACTGATAAAATCCAGCATTTTGCCCTGTGTCAAAGCATAGAATAATAGAATGGGTTGGACTGAAAGGGACTTTATAGATCATCTGGTTCCAACCCCCCTGCCATGGGCAGGGACACCTTCCACTAGACCAGGTTGCTCAGAGCTCCATCCAACCTGGCCTTGAACACTTCCAGGGAGTGGGCAGCCACAGCTTCTCTGGGTGACCTGTTCCAGTGCCTCACCACCCTCAGAGTAAAGAAATTCTTCTTCAATCTAAATTGAACTTCTTTCATCTTGAAGCCATTACGCCCTGTCCTATCACTACAGGCCCTTGTAAAAAGTCCCTCTCCAGCTTTCTTGTAGGCCCCCTTCAGGTACTGGCAGGCCACAACAAGGTCTCCCTGCAGCCTTTTCTTGTCCAGGCTGAACAACCCCAACCCTCAGCCTATCTTCATAGGAGAGGTGCTCCAGCCCCCTGATCATCAAATGTAGAGACAAAGCATGAAGCTGGGCCTTGGTGTGAAACTTCAACATCTGGGTGCCTTTCTGATCCAGAGATTCAGAGCAAACTTTGTTCTTCTGAAATACTGATTCCTCTCTAGAAGTTGTTATTTATTTTTCACACATTTCCAACTGGCTGTCACTTCCTATTCATGCTGATTTCAGTGGGAAAATCTTTAAAACTCTGGACTAAAGATATTTGCTATTAAGCCAACAGCTCCAGGACAGATTCTCTCCTCGCCTTTGTCAAACTTGCACTGACAGATATCCACACAAACGCACCCGATCAGCAGTTTAAATAACGGATTCATCATCACTAGCTCAATGCTTCCCCCCAGCCCGCTCCCAGCTAGCGTGGTAAGAAGGTAAGAGTAGAGTTTAACTTTTTTTTTAAACTTTAATTTTGCTCTTAGTTTAGACAGTATCTGCAATGCTATCTAGCAAAGTCCAGGGATGAGGCAGCTCTACATAACCCCAGCAGCATCTGTTCCCTATACATTTGTGTTCTCCCCCTGCAGTCATCTTCTAGCAACAGAAATTTTCCGATCCTCTAAAATGCTGGGAAACAGTAGCTGTATGGATCAGTTCTCTTATAGTTATGTATTTGCCTTGTGGCAGCAACTTACTAAGTAAAATTCAATTTTCTCCTTTCTTACCGGTCTAGGCCGCGTCTCTCTCAGGAATGATTTCAGGTCACCTCCAGCCATGAGCTCTAGCAGGATGAAACGGGGCAGTGCTTGCAAGCTCACCCCAATACAGCGCACGATATTCTGGTGGTTGAACTTGCTGTGGAGACAGGGACACTCAATTATGGAGCACCTTTGATCCAAAAGCACAATTGCAGAAAAGAATCAAAATGTTTTGCTGCAGGGAATGGTTTTCTTTTTCAGAAAGTAACAAATCTCAAAGGTAGGGTAACTGGATAAAGCTAAAGCACTGCCCCTGCGCTCTATGTCTGTCTGCATAGTGCAGAAACAGAGATGGGGAAGGAGTGGCTCTTGGTTGCTTTTCCTCTTCCTATATTCTGCATCCTTTCAGGGCTACAGCAAGACTTGTGGGCCGTACGAAGCAGAGAATGTCTGACAACAAAGAAAAGTCTGACTCAGTTTCCCTATCCAAGGGGCACAAGCTGTGCCAGGGCAGAGCTGTTCCAAACAGCACACTGACACAGGGCTCTGTTTACGTAGGGGATATTCCTCAAGGTCTCGTCTCTAATACTTTCTTATTTCTCCAGACATCAGTGTGATGGGAAACTTTTCCCATGGATTCTAGGACTCAGTCACTGACACCGTGACATGACAGCAGCATTAAGTCAATGCCATCTGTTAGTTTTGACTGGTCACCCCCAAACTCCAGATGTTTGTTTTTTACCTCATGTTCTGATCTCTAAGAGAAATCAAAGGATGCTGTTACCAATTCTGAAAATTTGGTCTAAAGATTTTCACTTTGGATAATGAAAACCAGTGTGGACCCTCTTGAAAATTTAGCCCTTAATCACGTGGTGCCTCTTCATGTGTAAGAATAGAAAAGGATGGTAATGCCTATCCTCTTCATAAAATACTGACAGCCATGTGCTAAAACCACTGTATAGATGTGTTGTGTGGACATCACCTCTCAAAGCACCTTTTCACAGTGGTGGGCTTTGCAAGCCTATACAAGTGCTGTTCAGCTTGTCCATACACACCTAATAATGAGAGCTTCCATGAGGAAGTCCAGCTCATCTTGCTCCGAACATACTTCTGGCAATGTCTGGAAAAGAGAGAACAGGTTGACAAGGAGAAAATATTTAGTCACAGATGCAGAACACCTGGCCCAATCAAAAGCACTAACATTGTCTGCAGCAACCCTCATTTCTCTAAAAGAAACCTCACTCTAAGATAATAGCTAGATCATTAATAAACTAGACTGTGAAGCCTGTTGAAAGGTAAAGATCAGAATGCATGGCCCATCAATACCACTGTCATCCTCCTCCTAGCAAAGGAAACAGCCCAGAGTGTACAGGGAACAGTGCTCAATATATGGACTCTGCTGTACAGAGGACGAGGAATGAGACCACAGTTCCTGAGCTCTCTGACAGTTCACTACTCCTACCTCCCAGCCAGACTATGAACTGTAACCAGCAGTAGGACTGTGCTGCTACATAACCTCTAGGTGAAAACCAGCCAGCTAGGCTGCTGGAAGCCCAGAGAACCCTACCAGAGTCTCCCAGGATTTAGCTTCACATCCAGTGCATATCCATCCTGTAATGGAGTGGTGAGATCCCTGGAAAACCAGCCATCTCCTACCTGCAGGCTCTTTGATGTATGTGCCAGCTGCTCTCGGCCCTGTGAAAACTTCTGCCCCCTGACTCAAAGGCTTTGGACAGATTACCACATCAGGTGTAGCGTGTGGAGGATGGACAGAGGATGGATTTATTTCTTATATGGGCAGTCTTCTGCAGCTGTATGGGAAATCATTGCCCATTTACTACTTACAGACCTCTTTTAATAGTCTCATAAGCCTGTATGCTATAAGCTGTACCATTGCTATGATGGATTTAAGTGTTGCAACAGAGCAGCAACCTTTCTAGCCACATCCTTCAGTACTATAGTAACGCTTAATTCATCTTCATTTTTATAATGCATTGGGACTCTTGGGTGAAAGGTGCATGAAACCATCACGATAACTCATACACTGTCACTTACTTTCACAGCCACCTGCAAGGGAGTGGGGTCGCTGGGGATCCCTGCCACCTGACCTTCATATACCTCACCAAAGGCTCCGTGGCCCAAACCCCTGGACAGACCAGAGAAGACAAGAAGGTTTTACTATAGAGAACACACATTATAACACTGTGGTCAGAGCTCACAGAACGGGCTCACAGTTTTCATGGTAGTGACACAGGGAGAACTGGATATTGACACTGACGATACCACTACTCACACTATGCAGGGGATCAGACCTTGATGTGATCTTTCCTGGACCTACAATGTATTTAATTCGTAGGGAAAGCAGTCCTCAAAAGTGAACAGTCCCCAGTGAAATCAAGCTGCTGGCACTACAGTGTGTAATGCATAGCACTCTTCTATGGCTTTGGTGTCAATGCTTTAGTGGTGGGTGCTCCAAAACAGGTCAATAAAGCTAGGTCTTGAGTCTTGGTGTTCCCACACCCTAAACATATTCACAGTTCCCACGATGTTTATGCATCACCTTTGAAGAAAACATTGAACAAGGAACTAAGAAGCACAATGGTTCTTAAAGGACCTGAATTCTAAACGAAGTATCTTCTCCTGATTTATTCTGTGATTCTGGGTAAGTACCTTAGCCAGTAAATAGTGACGATGGTGCTTTGTAAAGCACTCAGCTCTAGGAATTCGTGTTGAGAATCATTTATGGCACTGATCATATTATGAGATTTACCATTTCATTTTGAATAAGGGTACAAGAAAAAAATAAAAGAATTAAAGTAATCCCACAGCGGATCCTGCCCTATGTCATTGTGATACAGATTTTGCGTACCTGTCAATTCAGTCTTCACTTGCTTAACATTAAGTCAACTGGTACAACAACAGCAATACCACATAGCTGGCATGTCCTAACGACATAGAGAACTCCGGCAGAGAATGAGGCTGCATTCCAGATCCTGAGTCCCTTGTAAACCCGCATGGGCTGCACATGGGGCGGTAGCAGCTTGAGCCTCTAAAAGACATTCCTGCATCTCTGTCTGGGTAAAATGCTCTCCAGAAGGTTCTCTTCTACAACACACACTTTCCTGGTAGATTCAGGTCTGGCCTGAGAGCCGCACTGATTCTGTTCTCTGGTCTATTGGTGGACTGTTTTTGCATGGGCTGTTGCCCTCCTGTCCATTCAAACAGGTACTGCTAAGGGCAATCTGCTCTGTTGCTGCATAGGCTTTGTCTGTAGTTTTGCCAGGATAAAGACCAGTCCAGGCAGTGAAACCACAGTGAGGACTTGCATTGCTTGTGACTCAACCACTTCTTTTAATAACATTTTGTAGATATCGGCTTGAGACACTATTCTTGTGTCTTGGCTATGCGTGACCAACTTACTACAAACTGAGGCTACAAAACAGATCTCTGCATCTCATAACTCACCCTCCTCCCTTATCAATTCCCAGCTGTATCCTCTGCTCTCTGCAGCTTGCCACAATTCAAAAATCCTTTCAGAGCCCAAGTGACAAAGGCAGCAGCAGCACAGGGTACACTTGAAACTTCCAGATGCAGTCCAGCAAGATGTGCAGGTAAGGGGGAATGAGATAAGAGACAGCAAAATATTGCAGACTGCATAGGCTGCTCTAAGGATCACCTTTTTTTAGCACTGTAAGCTCCCTAGTCTTCCAAGCTCTCCTGCTTCCACTTTCTGGCTTTTTGTGTAAAACTGCATGGAACCAGGGTAATGTCACATTCACAAGTGGCATGTGCTGTATCCTGCAGTGAAGCAAGGTGGGAAAGAACTCTGAAGTTTCAAATGTTTCTTAGGAGACTATTTTGAACTTTCCAGAAGTTCTGATCTAGACATGACTATCCTGTTGGCTTTATATTCCTGTCTTTTTAATACTGTCTGGCAGCCTCAAATCCATTGCTTTTCCTGCTGTTGTAATTAAGGATGTCATTGTCTTCACCAAAAATCCCATCAAAGACTTTAAAACAGCCTCTCACAAGCCTCAGTCTTCCCAGCATTTCATCAGTTAATACTGGAAATGGGCTATTCATTGCACAGTCTGCAAAAGATGCGTCTGAATGACTGGTGATGACTCTTCAGTTCCTCTCGTAATCCCAGAAGATTAACACTGCACCTGTAAAAGGTCAAGGAGACTGCCAAAGTCTAGTCCCCTCCACGCAAGCCTAGCTACTGCAGCTTTATATCTTTCTTATGAAAAGGGGCCTAAGTCTAGAAGTGCATGAGAATTTGTACATGCCTGCCCAAAGACGTGAGTTCGCATCTGTGTAAGACAGCCAGCGTATGTAAGTGTATAGTGTGAAGCATGGGGAAGGCAAAGATGAATTTACCGGATGAGGGAGATGTTTTTTCGAGGCACCTCTTTGAGGTCACTAATGGACGTGGTCTTTCCTGCAAAGCAGTAGTTGGGATTGTAGTCTGTCATGATAGTGGAGGTACGCAGCTTGCTCAGCTTATATTCTGGGCTCTGTAACTCCATCTGCATGGCTTGTAGCTCCTGGTGCTTCCGACGATATACTAAATATGGACAACACAGTAAACCAGAGACACAGACTGACTTTGGAACAGGACAGCAGCCATGCAACACATCTCACTGGAATTCGCCATGTGGCCAAATTTCAGTGAATCAAACTAGACAGTGATACTGTCATATTTCTGTACATCAAATCATTATAGACAGAAAATGGAATCTGAAGTTATCCACGAACCTTTGATTTACACATCTTCTGAATAAACAGGCTTGCTCATGAACCATTTGGAAGAAGTAAAATGAATTTCTCTTGCAGAGTTCTCCGATTTCACAGTTCTGAGCTTTTTATTTTGTTCTATTTAGTTTAAATAGACCTTCCAAGTATGAGTCCAGTTCCAAACTTGAGGGAGCTGGGGTATAACCAACGTTCTTAAACCACAAAGAAGTGACAAAGCCTGAAATGAATTACTGCATCGTATTGTTGAAAATTGATAGACCAAACTGTTACCTCAGAATAACATACTGTACATAGAATCATCTAATTTTGCAAAACTTCATCTGTTTCTGAACAACAGAGTTGGACTGAGCTTGAAATCAGTTTATGGTAGCATTATAGTACTTGAATCACTTCACCGATACTTCTGAAATGTCATTAGAAACCAACCTTGAAAGAAGACATCCTGTGGATACTCACTGAAATAGTAATTGATATTGCAGTATTTTTTTCAAAGCAAGATGCCAATCGTGAGCAGGTTAAATCACTATTACCCTTACTATTGACTTCTGTGGGAGCTGGATTGAACCCAAAGACTGTGACAGTAATAGCTATTGCATCTTCGCCAGCAGATGTTGCTTAGGGGAAGAATCTAAGGGGTAAACATGCACTTGCAAAGGCAGACAGATGTAATGACCTATCCACAAACCCTTCCTGTCCTCCATTTTCCTCCTCATTGCTTTTGCTTTGATTTTTTAAATCGCTGCTCTTTCCTGAGATGGTAATGATAGGATGGTTGGATGGAAAGAGGATTACTCTTCCACTCCCTGAGAAGTAATAAGCAATTTTAAAGGGGTACTGTCAGGCCAGAAATCATACATGTAGGACCATATGTGTGCAACTGATAACTCCTGAAATTCTTAAGACTGAAACAGCTGCACAAATCTAATTTAATAGTTGCCATTTGCTGCTCTGGGTACATCCCTCCCCTTCCCCAGACTATATGCAGTGTGGATGAAGAAAGGTGGCAGAGCTGTGGTTTGAATCCCAGGCTGCTTTTCACTGATTTGAATCTATTCTGCTTGCAATCAAATGCAGGTGAGCAATTGTTTAAAATAAGAAAATGAAAGGGTGAAAAATACCTTTTAGAATTTCAAAGAAAGATGCCAAGAATGCTCACATCCTACTAAATAGCAGTTTGTAAAAGAGGAACCTATGTGAGAATTTCAAGTTTAAATGTCATTGAAGGGCTAAATCTGTATATAGGCACACAAATAAAGAAGGTTGCTTTTAGGCATTAAGCACCAACAGCTCTCACAAAACCAGTGGCAGCTGTGTTCTGGCAGCTTCACACTACAACAGAAGCAATAACGTCTCTTTTGAGATGCAGTCAGTAACTGAAATCTCCTCAAATTGGTCATTGTGGTTAGAAACAAGCACTGAAATATGAAGTTATGGCATGTGTGTGGGAAGGTGTCATTAAATACAGCAGTAGCTAAAAACCTGAATCCTTTTGCTTCCCAGGGCCCAGTTATCCTTGGCTGAGATCCAGCTCTCCTATGAAAACATCTTTTGCAGAGAAACACTCACCTATCATGATTCCTGAAAAAGCCAAAATTAAAGCAGCCACCAATGCCGAAGTCACTACAGACAAGACCAAGGAGAGAGGGAGATGAACCACTGGCTCAGCTGCAACAGAGGGAGAAGAAGGAGGAATTACATGTTTGAAATTATCTTCCAGCAGCCACAAAATTATCTTTTTTGTGGACAGATTTTTCTGCTCTTCCTTCCATTTACCCATCTGCTGCTCCGATAGTGTAGGAGCAACCTCTAGCATGATCAGTTTTCAGGATCTATGACCTCTAATACCTCATTGTTTCACTTTCCTCAATTAATATCAAGCCATTAAAACAGATGGTTTGCTATCAATGAATTAACATGTGCACTCCCTGGGTATGAAAACAAGACCATAAAAATCAAGGGCAGGAGGTTGGGGAGGTGGAAAGAACATTACATTGCCAGGGTTAAAGTGCTGCTATCAATGCCAAATCACAGCAAAAGCAGCAGAAGGGCTGCGATATATCATCTCCTAAATGCATCTAATCCAGGCAGAAAAACTTGGTAACCGTAAGTGATAATACAATACAAAGTATTCCATAGCTGCATCCTCACTTGGGACCACAAGGCATTCAATGACCATCTATTCAGGTTTACTTCACCCTGGCAAAATGGACATGCTTCTTCCCCATTTTAAAGATGGGAATGGTAATAATACAGAACAATATTCCTATGCCAGTGACAAAGCTGAGAGCAGGAGAGAATCACTCGCTCTAACTGCTGAGCAATGTGAAGCAAACCTAGTAATGGAGCTCTGAGCACTCGGTTTTTCAAGTAAGGCAAGAACAGGCGTTGTCTTTAGTTTTGCTCAGAGATCTCTCATGCAGAATTTCTTATAAATTCTGTACCTGCACCTTATATGTCCAAATCCACAAGAATTATGTTCTCTTTCACCTTGTACATTTTTTTTGGTTCTTAAGAGAACTGACCTGAAATTTCAGTTTCTCTGGAAAATTCCTTCAGTGAGCAAACTTTTTCATGATTTCAGAGCAGAATGTGAGCATCACCACAACCAGGCGCAAAATTTGCCTCTTCTCAGTGCTGCCCAGTATGCCAAACACGTACTGTAAAGCAAACCAGCAATGCTGCTCTGTGCACCATTCCTCAGCACTGATGTGTCTATATCCTAGCAAAAGAACTCTGTGATGTATACCAGCAGGGAAGAATGTAACACTCAACGGAAGCCAGTTTTAAGAAAGACTACATAATGCTTTCAGGATACCTTACAGTCCAAACTACAGATTTTTGGCACGCATTTTCTGTTTCACACACTAGCAGCCTACCCCATACACCTACTTACCTATGCAAGACACACCATCTGCAGCCAACTCTGTGCCTGGCTCACAAAAGCAAATGACTTTTTGAGTCTCAAGATCGACACGGCACTCGTCCATCTCACAGTGACTGCAGTTAAGATGCAGTCTAATATCCACCTCTCCATGCCCCTCTGTCACTAGGGAGTGGATGAAAGAAGTTGAGTTAATTACCATAAAGATCATTCATATCATTCCCTCGGGCACTGACAGAAACAGGGGACATGGTGGTCACAATTGCCAGATGTGGCAGGGTGGGCCCCATCTAAGAAACCAATTTCTCCCCACCTTCCACAGCTCCTATCCTTTTCTCACATAGAAAATAATATCCAGCTAAATTAGTCCCACTGCAGCTGAGGTGCGCCGGCTCTCTTTGAGCAGATAGTCCTACCAGGTTAGCAAGGAGGCTGCTGCCGAGGCTGAGGGAAATCTGCCCTTTCAGCGGTCTGTGGGGCTCACCCTTTTCCTTTCTGTCCTTTACTCCCTCCGAGATCAAACGCCGCAGTGTTTTCAAAATTTTCTGGCTGCATCTATCAGGCCAGATTGTATCTGTATTTGAAAATACTTCTGGTTGTTCTAAAGCAAGTATCTTTTTTGAGCAAATAGATATTTTTGTATTTTCTGAACACATTGCAAACATATTCAAGACACTGACTTCTGGACAAACACAGGCTGGAGTGGTAGTATTTATCACTCCTGCGCACTTCTGGGCAGTGCTGGACTGTTTTCTCTAGAAACTCCTTGGTCCAGCCTGGATACTTCGCTGAGGGATGCTCTAAGGAACATGTTTGTTAGTGAATGGTCAGGTGCTTTGTTTCCTTCCTAAATTATCTGAACTATGAAGTTTTCTTTCCACTTTCCTTGGCCAAAATTATTGTACAGGCAGGTAGACGATACTGTTGCGAATTGTTTTCTAATAGCCTTGATCTCTCCAACTGCTTTCTTCCTGTTACTCCTGTTTATTCTCCACTGGACTTTGTTATGCTATCTTTCTGCCCCCTCATGTTCATGATGACACTAAGCTGTACCCAAAGGGCTGTAAAGTGTGCCACAGATGCAAACTATTAACATGAAATAAACCCACTAGAAGACTTCTGACCAATATGAATACCTTTAAGTGCTGGCGTGTATAAAGTACCAATTGGATTAATAAAGGACACACCATCCTCCCCATCCATCTCTGGGTCATTGTCCACTGCAGCATTGCCACCTACATCAAACCAGAAGTTACCTTAACAGACTGAGGCTCATCGGCACTAAAATACAGATAAGCATTGCAACATGCATGACTTCAGCATATTTAGGGAGGCATCCAAATGAGAAAGAGAATAAATCAAAGTACTTAACATACAGGGAACACTTGGTGGGTTGTGGCATGAACCATTGGTCTTTTATCTCTAGAAATTCAATTTAATAGCAGCAGCTTGCGACAATCAATTTCTTAGCTCTGTTTTAGGCAGACTGTTGCAAACCAAGGCACAAACTTCATCTTTAACCATTTGGATGCTGTGAAACATATAAGCCTTTCTTAAAATTAATGTAGCCAAGAGACTGGAAAACACCAGGACTCAAGGGCTAAGTGCAGTACCCTCGCTGATCAAGGTATGTACTGTGTCAGTGGAGGGAGTGAATAATCTGATATCCTTCCTCTCCTTTGCACCCTGAAAGCAGGGTGGTCCACCAGGAGTGGGGACTGAATGAATTTATGAGTTGCTCGTTTGTGCTTGGGCATATAGGACATATCAGGAGCAAAGTATGGGCAATACATAGAATGTATTAGAAGCACAGTACAGGCTGTATATTTTGCACTACAAGCATGCAAAGATTCCCCGCCCCACCCAAAAATGGCTTTTCCTCTTTAACCATCTTCAGTGAAATTAAAATCATGTCATGTGAGACATTCTGTTGGAAAAAGAAGCATTACACAGTAACATTGGTACAAAACATGCACTTAATCATTTAAACTCCTTACTTCCTCTCAGGATTTCTAGTGTATCATACACTTGATTTAAGCTGTGGAGAACCAGGGGTTAAGAAGTCCACCACAGTGCAGATGGCTGAAGAAACTAGGTGGCCCAGGAGATTAAGGGTTAGTAGAGATCTTGGATCTGGCCCACACCAGTTATAATCAACATAACGCCATCTGACAGCTGTCCTGAGACCCGCAGCACATGAAATCAGCTCCTTGTTGACCGAAGTCAACCCCACTGCTGTGATTAAGAGAGGTCCTGGCTGGCAGCCTGAGCCTCTGCCCCAGAAACCACCTGTGCAGGACCAAGGCCCACCCCCAGCAGGGCAGGGTAGAAGAAGCTGTGTCTTTCCCCTGGCATAAAGCCTGGCTGCCAGTCTCCAGGACCGAAGTCCTCAAAACACAGGTGCTGGCAACGGGAGCACATAGCCTGTGGCTCCTCCTTCTCCAGCACTATAACCCCAAAATGGAATGCTCAAGAATCACAGCAGGATCTTGATGGCACGTTTTGCAGAGTGCAAAGCCAGGATTACAGCTGAAGGACTGACATCTGGCCATTTGCTCAAAGACTAAATGCCATACCTTCATCTAGTGCTAAAAAGGCAACACACAGACATACTAGTACATAACAGTCAAATGCGCTAGCTACAGGAGAATTATCTATCAGCACTTTGCTGATCATTAGCACTAAAGGAGGGGAAGGGACACCTTGAACACGAAGCCACTTTACCTATATATCCTCCGCCTCCTCCACCTGAGGAGCACCCCCCTCCACCCCCTCCGAAACCCCCTCTTGTCTCCCACCCCCACTTCTTCATGGCCTGGGGGCAGGATCTTCCTCCAGTAGCACCTTCCAGCAAGGATTTTCCTGACCACAGGAAGGAAGTGTTATCATTCCAGCCACCTCCACCACCTGCAGTTAACAGAACAGAAAAGGCACAGGTAGGGGTTATTTTTGTGTAAAACCACTGCAGAGATCTGCAGAACAAGCACTCCTTCAAAGCACCTGAGCTGAAAGTAAGAATCTCATGCCTTGGTTAGAAAAGGGGATGTGCTTGCTACACAGTCACCTCTCTGTAGAGCTTTTGACCATGTTAACCATTGGCACTTCTTCTCACCTACCATACAATGCCAAGTATTTTTTATGGAAAATGTAAAAAGATATCCCTGCCTACTCCCCTACCACTTGTTTCTGGCTTACAGAGCCTTCCCCTTCTCTTTGCAAAACGTACTTTTGAAAAAAACCCTATGTCTATTCTGAAGTGGAACAAAAGGAATTTAGTGAAAGGGATGTGAAAACATTTCCCAGCCCTGCTCTAAATACAATATACTTACCAGTGACTCACTTTCAGCTCTGCTGGTTATTCAGTCCAAGGTCTCTTCACAGAGATGTCTAGCCAGGGTGCAATTATGCTCTTTCTGCATAAGGCAGGGAAACTGTGAGTAGGTCTACACATCACAAAACAGTGCAGGGAGCAGGATGGCCACATCAGCACTGCAAACTCCCGCATCAAAAATCAAACAGCTTTGTTTATGAGAGGTACTGCGTTGTGTTGGAAGAATGTTGCCATTGCTATGGCTATAACATCTCTGATACCCTTATTTAGGGAAAGTATCCTGCACTGTGGGTACATCCTATATGCCTCTATTACACTTCCATGTTCCCCCTGAACTGTGTTTTCATGAGTTTTGCCTCACCTCCTTGTGAGGGGGAATCCGGAGTACCATATATTCACAAAGATTTTCTTAAAAAGAATAACCTTTCCTTACCTGCAGCTCCTGAATTTCCATTCGACCCTGGAACAGAGGAATCATTCTCCAGCCTTTCTGGATGAAATGTGTCTGTTTTGGCCCTGTAGGCCCTTCCACCACCTCCTGCTGCAATTATCAAGGGGACTGGTTCTCCGTTCTCCATCTTAACAATTTCAGAAATAAAGGCAGTGTTGAAACTGAGTCAGACACGCAAACAAAAGTCCAATCACACGCTAATTACTGCACGTTGCACTAAGCAGGCATCTAGGACTGCTCAGCACTACAAATTACCATTGCTTTATTTATGCACGCACATCCGAAAGCTTAATGAAAAACACTAGTCCTATCAAGTTCTGCAACAGAGAACAGTGGCATCACCAGCTCATGAATCGTACCTGCAGTGCTGATGTTATCGTGTGGTGACTTTCATCAAACGAAACAGCTAAGGAGCACTGCTCTATGTAGTGCAATATAGTGTCTCTACTGGTAAAGGACTGCTACACTGGAAACTGGCTGAGCACGCAGAGTTACACAGAATTATGTAGAAGCTAGGTGATCTAAACATATTGTAAACACCTGAAACTGGTGTTTGGAATGAGTACTGTTCTCAGCTAGTACATGACAGAAAAGATCAGTGGTCTCTAGCTGTAGAGTTGCCAACAGAAAACATACAGGCTATCCTAAGCTTTTCTTGTCATTGCATATAGGCCAAATGTGTGGCTGAAGCCTCATGTTCTACAATGACAGATGTGAATAAAGTCCTGTGGAATTTGCCCTTTGCTGTAGAATTATGCTTCAGCATCTCAGCTTGCACTGAAAAAATCCAGTTCAAACTATTATGTTTGTGAAGGAAGCTCCAAGCCACTGATGCAAGTGTGGCCACACTGCATAGCAGTTCTCAGAAGTGTGAAGGGCCAGCTCAGCTCTCTACAGCTATCAACCAGAAATGAAGAATACCTAGAGCTCACTTTGTGGACCTTTCCCCAGAGGTGTATAAAGTGTTCTCAGATATTTCAGGCTGCGATACTAGAGACAAGAGGCAGGATGTGTTCATGCTGAAGGGGCACAGGGACTATGTTTCCATACCTTAAATACGTAAGTTGCACCTCCCCCGCCTCCACCTCCTCCTGCCCATTCATTGACACTTCTGTTCACACGTATCTCTTCTTCAATCACATTGTTCTCTCCAATGCAGACTTTCTGTATAAGATCATTAGTCTGCAAACAGAAGATCAAGTCTGAATTTGGTAAGAAATCTCCGTGTCCTTGTACACACACATGCCTCGTGGACCCTTCACCCTCCCAAAGCAATAAATTGTCCTCCAGAGAAATGACATAAGCAGAAGCAAGTGAACGCTTTTCTAGAAGAATCTCACTTTTTGCTCCAACCTTCCTCAGAAGAAATTGTTGCCATTTTATTTTAATTATTTTGAAGTGAGCTCAGTGCTGATATCTATTACCATGTAAAACAGCTCCATAAACTTTATACATACAAGATGTAGCAGAATTTACTGCAAATGCTTCCCAGCAGTAACTATCTCTATTTCACAAGTGGTGGAAGAGAGTAACTCAGCAATGATGTGACTTGTTCTATGTCATGCCATAGCCAAATGGCAGAGACACAGAGAGAACTCAAGTTTCTTTACTCCTCTTCCACTGTTGCACTGGTTGGGGCCAGGCAGTCAATGTGCATCTGTCCAGAATTAAGGTGTACTGGTGGCTCACCTAGATGTACCAGAGCTAGCTTTAACCTAGGTAGTCATAGCATGGACAGTAGCAACAAGCTCAGTATAGACTAACCACCTAACTGATCTAGGCTTCCAAGCAAGTTTTGATGTTCATCTGACGCTTCTGCTGTAGCAGCAATTTTATTATAATTACCAGTGCTAGCTAGTTCAAAACCTATCAAAAGAGCTGCAGTCCCACCTTTGAGTGCAATGTTGACCTGCTGTTAAAGAAAATACCTCACTAAAAAGCCTCCTTATTTCCTACTTAGCATTTTTTTCCCATCCAGCAGTTAGCACCAAATGTAATGAACCTTCTGTATTGGGCAAATCACCGAGTTCACTACCTGATTTCAAGGAAAACATTAAATCATCATTTATAAGTACTTCTGGACTATGACCTAAGAGAAGTAACTATCGCTTTGATTTTAAATTGGAGCTCGAAAGTGCACAACAAGCAGGACTCTACTGTGAGTGTTTGTAAGTTGCAAGCTTTGCTTCTAGCTTGTTTCACTTGACATGTTTCATCTCAGTTAATACCATCTTGTTGCATGCACTGAACTCACTAAGTCAACAACACTTTAAGGGAAAAATGCACAAACCATAGTTTACAGTAGGACTGACCTTCTGCTTGCTTCTACTTTCATGTGTGTGTTTTCTTTTGGAAGAGGAACTTGACAGAAGCATCCTCAAGTTACAAATAATTCTGTTGTCCACAAAATGTGTCCTAGGTTGTGCCAGAGAATGAACGGCATACATTTTGTGTGCATAGACTTGCCTATGGAATGAAACAATCCTCTTTTCCCTAGTCTTCCCTCTTCTTAATTGATTTGGAGTTGGGTGGGGATGATTAATAAAATGACAAAGTCAATGACCCAAAGGAACCACTAGATTACAATTGAATTTAAAAAAAAAAATCCTTCATGGCAAAGACATAACTGATTACAATCCAATCTAGTAAAAGTCCCTTCTACAAGTGAATGCAATCTCTTTGCCTCAATGAAAGAATTACATTAGCACTCAATAAATTCTCACTAGAGATTACGGTGGCCTGCAATTTAATGAGTCCATATATTACGCTCAGCTGGAATGTCCTAGTTATAGGCGTTAGATGGAAGTTTGAGTTAGGGCATTTCTCATTTCAAAGAGGCTTCATATTAATGGTTTGCTTGTACACAGGTATAATTCCAGTTTTAACATTATTTACATCAGCACCCAGCCTTCAGCACCCCTTTTTCTTGTCTACATCCTTCAAGCTTTCTCTGCTGTAACAGACTGCTAAGCTTTCATCTTTTGTATGCCAGCCATTAACAGCTGAGAAATGCACAGCATTTAAATATTCAGCTCGAAACCATAGGTGAAATTTCATCAGACAATGCTTACTTTCCTCCATAAGAATCTCCTATTGTCTCATCCTCCAAAGAACACTAAATGACTAATAGATTGTTGTGCCTGCAAATGGTGGAAGCTGCAGCTTTCTCTCAAGGCATCTATAGCAATGATTGGTTAGTAACACAAATATCAGGACTGATTCAGAAGTGATTAATTTGTCTCTCCCATTCCCATGCAGAGAATAACCACACAGGCCCTGTGAGGTGGGTGTCTCCAGAGTTGCAGAGTACTGTGGTAATGGCAGGGCTGGGCTCAACAGCAGAGCAAATACAAAGCCCTGTGAAGTCAACATTGAAGACTCCAGAGGAAGGGAAGGCAGGGTTGTGTTTTCTTTCCAAAAACCCACAGAGATGCTCTGAGATACGCAGATCAATCAGGAACCTGTAGTGTATTACCAGTGGGACCTGAACACTGAAGAGGAAGCGAGCACAGTGACATGGTACTTCATCTTTTCACACTCATGCCCTCCCAGTAAAACTCTCGCTATCCCTAGAACCATATAATCCCAGGCCCGTCAAGGACAATGGTTTTCCCTGTAAACAGACAAAACTCCATGGATTTGTAGAAAGGATTATGGCAAAATGGAAAGGGCAATAACTTACACTAGGACAAGCATCTTCTCCTTGCTGTCCCACCAAGATATACAAAGTATCATCCTTCTGGAGGTCAAAAATTCCCAGCACAGACACGCCGTGGGACCGCACCATGGTGTTCTTCCCTCCTTTCCCACCAGCAGCTCCATAGCCTGAGATGCTGCAGGAAAAAGAAGACAAAAGCCTGGCATTTGAGCTGTACCAGACAGGTGGAAGGTAGTACAAACCGCTTCTGGGCACTGAGTGGTTTGCACACCTGAACTGTACACAGTGTCATTGCGCCGTGCCCTGAAGACCTGACACTCTAAATAAATACAAACCCAAAGCCTGAAGACTGAGGTTCTCTGTTCTACATGGACCTATGAGCTCAGGTAGCTACAAAACAGCTTCTTTCACATTGATTCTTGGGCAAACACTCGCTGAGGACAGAGCGAGCAAGTCCCCGTAGTTTCAAACTTTAATATATGAAACACATCTTGTTTCCCAGAAGGCATACTCTTGAGAGGTTTGCAGCAAGGAAGCGAAAGAACAGAAGCAGAAGAATCGGTAAGTATAGCACATATGGCTAAAGGGAACATTAAGCATGAGATTGACAGGAGGAGATTTGAGAAAGCAGACAGCGTAACGGGTCTTGGTAGCACAGACCAGATGGGAAACAGCTTTCCTATTCCCAGGACCAGAGGAATACAGAAGAGTAGCTGGACACATCACTACCAGCAGTAAACAAGGAAGGCAAAAGGCCCCTGGCTAAACTCACAGTCAGCATGAACGTCTCACTGTCTCCAGCCAGGAGTGGCTAGGTTGCATACACAGGCTGCTGCAGTCTCAATTAAGGCTCTGCAACTTTTATTTCAAGCAGTCAAGATTCAGAGGTCCTTACTGTTATTGATGCACTCAAAGATTTGGCTGTACCACTGTACAGCTCAGCTCCTCCCTCTCTCTTTCTAAGTGCATAAACAATTTACATACTTGAAGCACCTTTTACCAAAGGATTTCAAAGCACTTTATAAAAATAATTATAAAACACACATCTCTGTTGCAACAAAAGACAATTACTCCACTTTCTGAGCAAGTGAGTGGTGGTACAGCAAGCTCAGTTTAGATCTGAAATAAGCAGGTGATTTTCCACTGACATTAGTAGCTTTGCAGCTATTTCCGTGAAAGCAAAATTCAACCTGGAGTCTGTAAGCAGTAACTGCAGGGCTGAGAACTCAAACTTTCCTCTCACCTTCCCATCAATTACGGTATAGGTGCTCTGCCTTAACTCCTCCTTTCCTCTAGCACCTGGCTGGTCTTTGCCCAGTACAGTCCTGCATGCAAACAGGCTACAAGCAGAAGGAACCAGCAGCGCCTGTTGTGCGTGAGCACCTTGAACATGTCGGACAGCCAGCTCACTTGCAGCCAGCAACTTGCCTTAATGATCAGCACGAGGAACTCGCCTTGTGGTACTGCTCTGAGGCAGCCAGCATGGAGCAGTTCTGATGTTGAAGCAACTATGGAGCATCAAGTACCTCATAAAGCACATTAGATGCTTGCAATGTGACATGATTATGTTCATGCCACTGTCGATAACGAAAGCAATCATTTCTGCAGCCAGCAGAAAAAGTAATGGACACAGCACTGTGCTACCCTGAACAGATGCTGCATGAATTTGAAGACAGAGTTGATTTGCTGTAGAATTTCGTAATGGCTAATGAGGTGCACTATCAGGCACAGCAAGCTGGCAGGGCTAATCAGCTGCAATTAGGGGCCATATTTTTCTGTGTATGAACAGATTTTGCATACAAGCAATGATGTCAGGAAGTTCAGGAGAACCCATTTCAGCCTCATTCAAAGGCTGCAGACAAATAAAACCCAATAGATGCAGGTGACAGTCATTCCCTGTTCAAAATGGGCATCACTATTTGAACATATGGGTTATCTTGACTTGAAGTTTTAGCAGGATTCATTTCCTCCGGCGCAACTTTCTTTTACAAGAGGAATCCATTTAACCATATTGGCCTTGAAGAAAGATTCAGACCACTCCAAGCAGATATAACCAGAACATAGATTACCTTCCACTCTCTCCCTCCCTTACTTTTACTATGATACTTGTAGGAACTGAAAAAGAAAGCTGCATCTTCAGGAAGGATCAGGATGAGCAGAGTGCACTGGCTGTGCAAACCAGGGCTGGAGAAAAAAATCCACCTCTAAGTAGAGAGGTCATGGGAAACAATGGAGCTAGTTTTGAGAATATGAGAAAATGCAGTGCCTAGGCTAGCCAACCTAGGACGACACCTTTTTGCATTCCACTGTACCATATTCTTGTGTTACCTTGCAAGAACGGACCAGAGAAAAGAGGACAGTGAAGTGACAACAAATGGGGCACTTGGCAAAATGGACCAAAGATTCTTGCTTTAAAAATGGAAAGAATTTGGATAATGGACGGTAACGTGTAATTTACTAAAGTTCAGTTCTCTCATACCTGATCATAGGCCTAGATACGGGATGACAAGACCTTCTGAATGCTTAGAAAGAAATCTGAAAAGAAAAATATTCTTTTCTATTGACTAACTCTATTCTTCTACAATGTGCAGTCCTGTGAGAGCAAACCAGATGATTTTGTCTATATCAGCACTGGAGCACACAGGACTCCAGTCTTTAAATGAAGCTGCCTACAGTGTGTGGCAGCTTACCCAGACCATCACAGATAGGTTTTCTGGGTGTGGTTAGCTTGTGCTAGTAGAGTTTTGTGCAAAGTTTAGCTTTCTGACTTTACATTTTAATAATGTATATTCTGCCTAGTGTTTACAAATCTTACGCTATTAGCAGGACTGTAACCCACTGCTCTATATTACACAGTGTGAAACGCACTGATATGGCATAACAACAACTTTCTTAAGAGCCCAACAGCCAGCTGGAGGATTTTATGTGTGGGTCAGGTGTACTGGAGATGGCTGTCAGGCTAACTTAGAGGATCCACAGTGCAGCAGGCCTGCAGGGGAGAGCTAAATACAGGCAGTGGGTCCAGATTCTGGGAAGCCCTAGAACTGATATTGCAGCTTGACATTTTCCTAGGGCTATGCAATACTGGGGGACTCTGCTGCCCCTTCAGCAACCCAGAATCAGGAAGACGTCAAGTTAATTTAAGCCCACAATTGCCACCTCCTTTCCCTGGGCTGTGAATTCTCTACTATAGCCTTAAGAGGTGCAGAAGAGAATGTCATCCATTTATACATAGGTTAGCAAAGACACTAGCCATTTACTATCTATACAGAACCTAAAAGTCTGTTAGGTCATTTATAGGACTTAAATAGATAGGTCTTCTCTGCAGGACCTATGGTTTGTATAGCGTAGCAAAAATCAGCCTAAAGTGGCACTGGAATTCTATCTCTTGTTGGGCTGTGATATTAAAGAAATGACAATGTTGTAAGTTTATTGCCTCTTCTTTTGGGCTATACTTTATAACCGTATTTACTGAATGCTGGTGCTGAAAAATTCTAGTCACCTCAGGCAGCTCATTTTTGATAGCTGAGTAAAATATCATTAATGCTTTTTTCATTACCATCAATCCTTGTAGTAATAGGCACTCAGGCAGAACTTGAGCCTAGGCTAGCCCAGACGGTTTCTTGAAACTGCATTGCAGTAGACTTTTGTTAGAGACTGACATCTACCTTCGATAGTAATACCCTTTTTCAATAAAAAGAAAAAAAGTAAGGTGTCAGTAAGTTTTAACCGAAATTTGTTCAAAGCTTTCAGTGGAATGTTCGGCTTTGAAATTCAAGATACTGTCATTGGTTTCGATAGGGAATGTTGCATTAAAAAACCCACTAGACAGTCATTGATTCAAGAAGACAGTTCTGCTTACAAACTGATGCATGTAATGGCTTGATGTTACCATTCAGATACAGTAAACTAAACTTTGATTATCCTTTTTTCCCCAGCAAGAGCAAAAAGAAAAAACGATTGGTAAAAATCTGATTAAGTGGCATTGAACCCTATCTGATCATCTCTCTCTGAAAATAACTCCACAGAGGGATTTAAGCATTAGAACACTCAGCATCACAGAGCCTAACATTTAGGTGGCTGGCTTCCAAAATCAATTCTACAGTGGTATGCTAAGCTTACAGGCTCAACTTACCATGCCTAGATTCAAAAAAGTCAAGAAGCTGAGCAGACCTTGATGCAAGCTGCCCCATAAGAAATGCTGACATACGATTGTGCCTCCTATACCAGGTGGACAGTGAAAAAAACTCACTCTGATCTCAGAATTCAACAGATGGAATATGGGATATGTTTGCCCTTTGGCCTGGGGAGGTCAAAACACTCGATTTTCAGTTACTTATAGAGCTCTCCCAATCTGTAACTGTTTAGGCTAATGATTTGCCTGCTTAACATGGTTGTTTCTCTTTTCTTCTCTCTTTCTCCAAAAAGTTGCATCTTCCAGACAACAAATCTGAGACTGGAAAGATTGGAAATCATAGGATCAGGGTGAAGTAAAACCAACGTCAGCGTGGCCAAACTTCTGAATGCAATATTTTATACGTGCTTAGCATGTATCTGCAGCCTGGAAAAGTTTCAAACACAAAGATATATTATGACAATTAGAGACAGTTCCCTTACCTGTATGTGTTGGTTGCTGGTACCCTCCAGATCTGAATGCCTTGGAGAATCCCTTCAGCTCCTACAATCACACTGAGGTTGGAGTTCCTGTAGGCATCATTGCATTGGCTCTGTGTGGGGCCATAGGGTCCACTGGCACCACATGTTGTGAATAACCAGTGATCTGAAATGAGGACATATACAAAAAGCATGATCCAAACATTCAAAGATCAAGTAGCTGCTCTGCTCTTTATTCACTCTTTCTTGTTGGACCAAGAGAAGAACCTGGCCCCTGAGGCTTTAGCCAGAACAAATAGTCACAGAATTCTTTCAAAAGACTTATAGCGCTGTGTATCTCAGTGTTTGACAGCTTTTTATCTACATCTCCTGAAAGCCATCACAACTATGAACATAGCTGTACTTTTTCCAAGGCTCAAAAAGACAAAGATCACAGAGTAGTCAGTATTGGGCTCTGCTCCCTGGGCAGTTAAAGTGCACACTTCTAACCTCAGGACTGGTGCATTTTATCCCCTTCAGTTTCTACAGACATTTTATTATTGAAGTGATTTTATATAGGAAAATAGCTGTTAATTAGATAAAAACCTGTAAATACAACATCATCTCAGTGATTAAAACATAATAATAAACTAATTGTATTTTGAATAACTATTTGCTCACAAGAGGCCAGATCTGCAGATGTAAATCAATGCGTGCCCATCGCAGTCAATTTCATGAACTGGAAGTACTAGGCCCATACAAAAAGTTTTCTAGAACAAGGCTTTGCTAATCTGTGCCTCAGAAATCTGATCTTTTAATTTGAGCACATGATGCTAAAACTGCCATCCTTTTCCTTAAAGATTCATTATTAGGTCCAACACAGTTTCAAGACCACAATGCTCTTGTAAAACACACCCTAACATATTTGCCAGTATATCAGGAAATATTTCATATGTAATCAAAACTAAGATTTAGATGGAAAGTAAGTCCATAAGCATTTTTGGTGTACATTACATGATTTATTATTCATACTTATTAAAAAGCTAATATACACACTCCAATAAACTCTGCTAGTTCATTCTACTGCCATTAAAGACAAAAGACTTAAAAGACATCTAAAGAACATTATTTCTACAAATGATATTGGGCCAGTCAGCTGTCCTCATGGCTTTCTCAAAGGGCAGCATTTTCCCCGCAAGCTTCCACTAATGCAATACAACATATACAGACTCTTTCAGCAATGGTACTAATTTGCCCAGACAGAGCATTAGCTTGATTTGCTTCTTGGGATTTGGAGCTACTGCCTAAGCAGATCTGGTCTAGAAATTATGGTCTGGCATGTGTCTGGACGAGAGAGGCCAGCAGTTTTACCATTACTGTTACTGGAGGGGTTCACCCACCAGAAATACAAGGAAACACATTAATTTAGCCAGCCACAAGGTCTGAATTACCTTTTCACAAACTAATCCTGAAGTTGAGCTAAATTCCTTCTTATAAAAAAGTTCAATGCATGAGATAGGTCAAATAATTTGGCAGGACTTTAAGACATAAAGCGGCTGGTATTTCTGAAAAACCTTTGTAATAGAGTCTTGGCGATTCCAAGACGCAATGTAAAACTACTACCTTAGAAAAATGTCCCAGTCTAAGTACTGCTGAGAGAATAATCTCTTCCTTCTCCCTGCAAAACCTACACCACCCCTCCTCAAAAGTCCCCTGGAAGGGTCTTCTAGAGACTTTGCTACTGTTACTTGTTTTATATGGATCCTTAGACACCTATTTTACTCACTTATTTCTCAAATCCTTCTGCAATGGGTGGAAGTATAAAGTCTTAAAATAAGTAGATAGCAAATTGAAGATTTCCCTCTCCTCCTCTGCTTCTAATGCACCTCCCCCCAAAAAACCAAGAACAACAGGTAAGAGGGGAAAAGCACCTAAGAAAGCAAGATCTAAAAGTTCCTAAACAAAAGGCTTCAGTAGCTCTGGTATCGACAGGCTTGCAGCAGACGTTACTTATGTTTATTCTTGAAAAAGAAAAGCCAAAATCAAAGCAAAATCTCACACAAAATGGAAGATAAGAGACTTATTCTGTCAGCTATCACAGTGATTTAACACTGCAGTGTCCCAGCGGGCTAAGCCACCTGCACTGAAACATATGTTTAGTGAAGCAGGCAGGTAAGTGTCTTACTTTGGAACAATAAGAAGCCGTTTGGATGTCTCTAGTGAAACATCAAACATGTTCCCAAAGGTAGAAGCAGGTGACCTTCAAGGGGACAATAAGCCCAAAACATGAGAGAATCAAAATGGAAAACTGGAAGTGATAAAACCTAGGATAGATCACAGCATGTGTGTACTGCTGCTATGGTTAAGCTTCACATTTATGATTTACTCCCTTTAAATACATCTCTTTCCTTAGGTATCTGCTTACCTGGCTTTGGCAAAAGTACCTCTAGACTATCACACATCTAACACACAGCACAGCCGGACATGTAACTGGCAGCTCTTGACTCCCACTGGGTTCTTGGGACAACGGATGAATGAACTACATCTTATTCCAAAATGCTTTGTAATGGCCCTTTGTTTCCTTAAAAGCCCAATGCCCTGGTGGAACAGAACAAGAATGCCCTCCTGATGCAAACATTATGTCTCCAGACTTCAAACTGAAGCATCCAGAAAAACTTTTGTATTTTCTGCCTCTCGGACAGACTAGAGGGAGCTCACTTCCAGTGTAGAGGCAGTATCAGGGTAAGAGCTAACAGTGCTGGTAATTTAAGATTAGTGAATATGCATCTAAACTCTTACAATCCGGCTTTTAAAATCACAGAACGTTCGGGGTTGGAAAGGACCTCTGTGGGTCATCTAGTCCAACCCCCCTGCCGAAGCAGGGTCACCTACAGCAGGCTGCACAGGAACTTGTCCAGGTGGGTCTTGAAT
>Ga0065711_1003523_pt1 | contig 27565 bp, 6 predicted proteins | sample Hoacrofraction12_FD_59098 | JGI IMG/M metagenome (GOLD analysis project Ga0065711, IMG submission 59098) | Hoatzin crop microbial communities from Cojedes, Venezuela - Epithelial fraction 12 v2 (version 2) | ecosystem: Host-associated > Birds > Digestive system > Esophagus > Crop | place...
CCCCACCCCCCCACCCTCAGTCGCCCCTGATGCTTTAGTAGCAGTGAACTCAAGTCATTTCTGTTCCACTAGCAAGGAAAGAGAAAAGGAAAGGCAAATACAAAAAGATGTCAATATTAAATAAAATATGCCTATATATGCATGCAAATGAGGTGAGAACCTTGGTGTGTCCAAGTTAAAGCAATGATTTAAAAACCATAATCTGGTTTTTCTAGAATTTCTTAATTACACTGTGTATTACAAAAATATGCAGTGTGAATAAAACCTGAGCTTTCTCATAACAACTCAGCAGTGAAAGTAATAAAAAATCTTTGTATGGCTTTCTTATAAATAAAACATGCTACTCTGTTTTATTTAGGGTCTTTAAGTCCTCAGTTCTATGCTGGTGGCTGGAATAATTAGGTTCTGTTTTGAAGGTGGTGATTTTTTTTCAATATAAACATGAATTTGTCACTTTGAAAAAGGAACTTTCTTTTATTTGAGACTTTTTTTTTCTCAGTTTGAGCTTCTTGCATCACCCAGCTCTGCTTCTTGCCAAGTCTAGTTTCCTCATCCTACACGACTATCAAATGTGTGCTTTTGGGGAGGGACTTTTGGCTGCCTCAGAAGAGTTGCTGTCTTTTGTACATCACCTTAGGTTTGCCTGGTAGTGCTCCCTTTTCTACCTTGGGCATGGAGGTGCTGTTGCAATACTTAAAAGCAGTATCAAATGTATCAGGTGTGACAGAACTCCCCTAATCCCTCCTGAAATACCACTGAAGTGGTGTTTGACAGATTTGTGTAGCTATGAAAGCTCTCAATTGTTATTATTTACAGAGGTCTCTGGAAATATATTGATAGGCTTAAGTCTCCATATTTCTGATTCCACCCGCTAAACGCAGCCCCAGTTTATATCTTTGGCTAATTACCTTTCTCCTCTTGGCCAGATTCATCTGTTACTTTGACTCTGGAAAGAAAAAAAAAGAAAGGCAATTGTTATTGCCTTGGCCTCAACACTAGCTGGGGAGGAAGGGTGGACAGAATAAAATATTTACAGTGCTCCAGTGTACGAATCATAAAAGCTGAAGTGGGGTACTGGCTTACTTCGTCGCTGATTTTTGAAAATGAGGAGTCATGCAAGCATGAACTGAAGCAGGCAGTTAATCTCCTGTATAAAGGGAGCCACAGGTTTGATTTCTGGTAGTATTTTATCAGCTTTCCTTCTCTTCCTCTTTCCATTGGCCTTTCTTTTTGCTGTGGCATTTAATTTACCAGCAGTTAGACATACATGAACCACTTGTTCTCAGTTAGTGAGCCTCGGTCTTTGGGACCACTGTGAAGCTCGTGTTCACGTGTAGCGCATGAGAACCATCTTCTGGTGATTTCTCCACAGCTCTGAACTGCGTCTGAGAGATCAGACACCTGGGCTGAGGACATGTTGTGACATCAGGGACAGTAACATGGAGCGGAGGAGAACAAGGTGCTGCTCATCCTTTTGGGTCACCAATACCTATGGGTACAGTACTGTGGCTTGTTTGCTTGTTACTTATGGGATTTAGAAAACTGATGCTAGTTGCTGACTCGCATGGATCACCTCAAAGGCAATTTGGCTTTGGCAAAGCATAAAATTAAGCAAAAAAACCCTGCTTCTAAAGATGCAGAGGCCCCTAGCTAACTTGATCAGATGTGAGATGCAGCACCTGAGGATGCCTTAATAGGAGAAGGACTGGATCAGGGCAATGAACTGCCAGTTCTACAGTCTCAAGGAGCAAGGGTGGCAATGCCAGAAGAAACAGACACACAGGGTGTGCTATTCTTAACCTTTCCTGCCTGTCTTTGCCTCATTATGCCACTCTGCAATTGTGCACTTTTTGTGCTGAACACAAAGTGTACAGGACTCCCTGCACCATGACATCCAGGTAACTGGGCATTTAGTACTCAAGTCCATTCACCAGGGACCAGGACAGCACTTTCAGCAGCTCTCAGTAAGCTTCAGATCTAGAGTAAGAAAACAAGTTACACATGTGAGTGCCATCTACTTATATTAATCCTTCCTACACTGTGTGCTCTACATATTTCACCAAAACAAAATTGTCTCGTCATTCTTCTGAGACAAATTGTGTTGGGCACAATGAGAGGATACGAAATGTTTTCTGGAATTTTACTCAGCTTCGTATTTTTTGAAAGTACAGCCGTTATACAGAACTGGTTTAGCTCCGTTTTAGCCAGCTCCACTTTGTTTCTCCTTTCACACACTGTGGCTTACTTCTCTGTGTCCTGTCATCTCTTCAAAACAATACTGCAGTCTTTGCCCATGTTGTTGTTCATTGCCCAGAACAACATCATGCGACTACAGTATTTGCACCTTTAGACCACAAGTTGTGGCTTCTCCATGCAGTCCATTTAATGTTTGCTCATTTACTGTTCCTACAGCGTGCTACAATGTTGAATGGTTTTCCGTGTTCTCTCTTCTGTTCATGGGGATTTAATTTCCCATGTATTCAGCACAAGCAGGGCAAAACACTCCTTTTGCAAATGCTTCTGGTGTGAGGTGGCTTGCATGTATGTCCATTTATGCTGGGAACAGTTGATTCCTGTGGAGATGCTGGCTGCCCAAGAGGGGATGGTTAGGGAGCAGAACAAGGACAGGGCAGGTCTACAGAACAGGTTCCCCAGACCATTCCCCTAGCCTCTCGCAACTTCTGTTTCGGGTTGGTCTTGACTAGAGGCAGCATGTTCGTGTTCAGTGGCCTTTGAGACAGCTTGCCTTCATGAACTTGTCCAATTGCCTTTGAACTCTTGCACAGCTTCAGCACCCAAGACAGTCTGTGGGAGTATCCCAGCTTAACTCCTTGCACGAATAAGTACGTCTAGTATTTTTGCCTACCTGCTGCCTGTTAGTTTAATTTGAGGTCCCATAGTTCTTGCAGCTCTTCCCCATGACTCTCATGTTTCTATGATGGATATGCCCCCAACCGTGCCCCTGCAGCCTTTAACTTTATTTGCCATAAAAGAAATGTGGGAGCCACTGCATGTTCCCCATATGATGTAAGCAGTGGTTACCTAGCAGTGACTGGGATGAGATGGGCTATAAAATTCCCTGCCGCACAGAGCTGAGAACTTTAATACTTGTCTTGGAATAGAAAGGTGAGGAAAGACCTTTTGACAATTTTTCATAGTTAGCCTTCCTTGTCATATAAACCCTACTTATCAAACGTTCCTGATAGGACAGTCTTTTTTCTTGATATATCACTTACATCAGTCCCATGCCCAAATAATCTCTGTAACATCCTCTAGGTTAGAGCTCTGTGTGAGCATCTGTTACTGTCTGCAGCAATTCTGGGAGCTGCAACTGGATAACCATCTTCAGCATTCAGAAAAAAGGGTTGGAGAAAAGCTCGGTTAGTTCAGGCTTCATGCTACCAAAAGTATCAAAAGCTTTCACTGAGCACTCTATTATAAATACTAGGTCTGTTGAACCAAAGCTACAACAAAGATACTATGATGGAAAAATCCAGATTATACAGAAATGCAAACCGTGCCAACAGTTGCCGGAATCAGAAGATGCTATAGGCTTATTTCCCCATATTTATGGCACTCTGACATTGTTTCCCTTTTTTATACACAAAAAATAAAAAATCTTGAGGAGTAAAACTTTATGGCTACTTTGAAAAATGAATAAAGAATCTCATGGAAATAGATCTGGGTATGTAAACGTAGCTTTTTTTTTTTTTTTAAGGAAGCTCATGTGTGACAGAAGACATTTTAAGAAATTTTTGAAAAAAAACACAACAGAACAATCTGAAAAGGTCTTTCTTGTTCAAAGTGTACTTTTTATTTTTGGTTACCCTATGTGATTTTGTTTTGTTTTGTTTTGTTTTGTTTTATTCTGATTTTATATATCCATATATTTCTGTGAGAATTGCCCAGAGCTTGGACAAAGGAATGACAAGGCAGCTTCCCTGGTTTCCTGTGGCCTTGTGATTCTCAGGAATTTATTTTTGAAACCTAAATGCCAGTGGGTAGGTTTATAAATGTTTGGGGTTAGAATCTGTAGAATTTAAGCCCTAAAATGAGATACACAAAGCATCTACCTAATTTAAGGACTCCATTATTATTAGCTTTGATATAGACATTCCTATTAAATTGATGACCATGCCTTAAAATTGTATTTTGAATGCTTCAGTAAAAAACGCATCTGCTTTCAGAAACCTTGCCTGGTCGGTCACTGGTTTTCATAGTAGGAGATTCGAATGTATTCAGCTTCAGAAAAAATGATTTAGTTAATGTGTAGTTTGAAAGATCCCATGACACTAGAGTCTTTTCAGAAATATATGGGTTTTGTTTTTTTTTTTTACAAATAGATGCTAAAGTCTCTTCTTTTGCTACAGCTGTATTTTAGGTATTTTGGCAGGTGGGATTTGCTTTCATTTTGAAAAGTATTTGAGGACAGCTGTTTCTGTTGAACAGGTGAGATGTCAAAAAGCCATTGACAGGTAAATAACAACGTATTTCTACAGAGTGCTTTACTAACCCCACACCTCCGTTTCCATTTACACGCTAGGCACTTAAAGCTTGTCTCCAAATTATAGATATGCAGGAGTTTGCAACTTACCTAGTGGAGTTTAATGATGAAGAGGTGCTTCCAGTGCATGTAAGGCTTTTTGGAGGACTTAGCAGAAATGAGGTAATCAGTCTCACTGCAACCCTTACGTCAGTTCAGTAGTTAATTGAAAAAAAGACAGCCCTGATCCTTTTGCAGCCACTGGAAGAAAGCCCTTTTTCAGGGCAGCATAACGTCATTCAGGCCTGTGTCCTGGCACCTACCTGCTCCAGTTACCTTCCTGTGCACATGTGCTTCTTGACACAGATAAAATTTCCTTTCCTGATGTACATTCTTCAACTGTAACTCTGCAAGTTAGTCAGACATATTGCTCTGGTGCAGCATAAGTGCATAACTGGCTGTATTTTTTTTTTAAGCCCAAAGATGGTAGCTTCATTCTGGAACATGTTTAGTTTGTAGATGACAAAAGGTCTGTGAAACCCTCAGAGGCAACTCATTATAAATGAGGTCAGGCAGCAACAGTCCCCACTGTTGCTCGGTGTGGTGAGCCAATATAATTGGAACTATATAAAGTGAAACAGAGTTAGGATTTAGCAAGGTAATACCCAAAAAAGTCATAAAAATAAACCACCTTGCTTCATCTCTTTCCAGCACCTTGAGAATATACTGCCGTGCTCTCATCTGCTTCTCTCTACATATGCTGTGTTTTATTTCTTAATGCTCTCTTGCTTCATTTTTCATCTTTGCCTAAAGTATGTGTCAACATTTTGTTAGGGCTGATTTGCCGATTTCATTTTTTGTCAGTTATTGTTTGGTTGCTTCCAAAAACACACAAGAGAGATTGCAGCAGTTTGGACTATTGTAGTATACCAGGCCTCACTACTTCAATAAAAGAATAGAGGCAAAATTTTAAATCTAAGTCTGTAGGTTAACCATCATTTTGCGTTAACTCCCTAAACTCTTTTTACAAGTATTATTATATAGTAGTGTGCTCCCATTAAAGTTGTCTCACTCATCCTTCCTTGCATACCAGGGGCATGCAAGGCTGGACCCTCTATGCTTTACAGCTGGGAAAGACCAAGTCTGAAGTTGGTAGGCTTATACGGCTGGTTTGGTTTTGTTGTACACTTCATATCAGCAATACACTGTGAAAAGAAGTCTTGCCAGTTTAATTCAGGTTAAATTTTCAATACTTTTTCTCACAGCCTCCATCCATCCTATGGTAATGTTTATTTTACAGATGGTCAGCTTGATCTTCTGACTTTCTAATAGGAAACTAATTCCATGTCTCAGTTTATCATAATACAGTTAAACAAGTACAGCACAAGTCATTCTGAAGACCTGAGGAGACAGATGTTCCAAGTCAAAAGTTTAATAAGAGGTGTCTTCACGGAAAAGCTCCTGTAGTAGGGTTTTTTCCCCCTCAGTGTCTCTCAGATACGGTATTTTCCTGATTAAGTTGTCTGTGTTCACGAAGGAGACTACCGTAATAACAGTAAGACTGAAGAACATGACATATAAATTGCCTGTAGAGTTAAAAAGGAAAAAGACACAGATGGTGTATGATATTTTAAATTTCTCTCTCTCAGATATGTTCCTCTGCTTCAGTGTAGAGTCAAAAATACCAAATTATTTTCCTTACCCGTTTGATACATATATCTTCATACACCAAAGACTGCTAAATCGTTATGGCAGAACTGAATATTTCACTTGTATGAGCAACAGCTCTTAATGCCCAACCTGGATTAGTGCCAGACAGGCCTCCACCATGACGTGGAAAAAACTATTGATAAACATTCAATGAACAGGGCTCACCAAAATTTGCCTTAGATCATCAGAACCTTATGCTGCTCAACTTCAAAGTAGCATGCAAGGTACTCATTTTCAGCTTTGCAAAGACATGATGTCTTCAATAAATCAACAAAAACTCCTAAAATCTAATATCTGTCTGACTTCTCCAGGGCACTCCAAATGTAATTGATCACCTTCTGGAGCAAAACCAGTGGAACAGAAAGGTAGCCAGAGCTGAAGCTATCTAGAGTTGCTTCTTCCACACAAATAGCACAATTCTTTGTGTATTTCTGTGGCTTCTTACTGAAAGTATTGGAATTCAGTGGGGTGGAAATGAAAGTCAGCAATGTGAATTTAATATATAGTGTTCAATCATTTGCCTTGCCTTGCCCACAATATGACATTTTGACAGCAGTTTTACTGGTTAGTTGTTTCTTAAGTATCTTTAAGATCTTGGACTGATAATTAGAAAAATATTGATATCTGTCACACAGGAAGAATATAAGATTTAGAAAATATCATACCCAATTTATTACTGCTGAAGTCACACAACAGGCTCTGATTAACTCAGTTTGAACCAAGTAGGCACTAAAAGAGTGTAAGCATTCAAACTACTGCTAAATGATCAGTGAACTTACAGAAACTGTACCAGGAAAGAAAAATCACATGGTTGAGTCTTTCTGCTTTGATTTTAAATTCAGATGGGTGAAGGAAGGGAATGACGATTGTTTTGAATAATATATATTATTTATGTAAAATCCTGGCATGAAATGGCCTCTGTAGCAGAATTGTATCTACATATCATTACCCTCAAATTTTTATTAAGGGCAAAAAAAGAAACACATTATATGTGAAGTCAATAATTTATTTTAAGTTCAGTTGAAATCCTAACAGTGTAATTAAATAATATTACCCCAGATTAAGTTATTACAGGACAAAAAATATGTACTTTAAAGAAAAAATATAATAACATAGAATTGTTATACACATACTTCCTAGTCTCTGCTACTTTTCCTGATATCATGCTCAGTCTTCCAATGTCCCTTGGAGTCCTAGTAACGAAGGTTTCAGAAAGAAGAAGGGATCATGAAGATCAAATCCTTAGCCATGAGGAACATAATATTGTTGATTTCTCCCTCCTCATCATAGAAGCCTCTTGAAGTAATATTTATGTGTTTGGTAACATGCCATACACCCTGCTCGCTCTTTACTGATTAGTTCACAGTACAACCAAATTTCCCATATATGGTGCATTTCATGCAAGTTGGATGCTTGTTCTTCATTCTCTTTGTAACGCCAAATGTGGTTTTGCTCCACTCTGAGTTTACATTTCTTCAGCTGGCCATCAGTGAGTTGTTTGTAGTGCTGGGGCCTGCAGTATCAGCCTATGCCCCATCTCTTACCATCCCATGCCTGCACTTCTCTAGACCATGTCCTGTGTCCTCGCTTTTCAAGGTCTCTTCTACCACACCATATTTTCTGCAGAGAATGTCTATATAAAGCTATGGTTATACCATACAAAGATAAGCAAAAATCTAGCAAATTAGGCAAAACCACCTGGTCATTAGAAAAAATGTTATTATAGCTAAGTTGGGAATTTGCAGGCAGCTCAAGAGAAGTCGAGACAAAGTAGGCTTGGCAAGCTACTGTCTTGAGGCCTTGCAAACTCGGCACTGCTGCTAGGATTGGCAATACAGTATTTACTGGGCTACAGGGCTACACTATATCAGCTATGAAATGATATATGTTGTCTTCCTTAGTGATGTGATTTCAGTTAGGGATATTAGTCTTGGAAACATTTTGGAACTACTTCAGCTAGTTTTTTATATGTCATGTCATTTCTATGGTACCATTTTCTCTCCCTGTACGATTTATGGTCCCAGTTCCTGACTTTTTAATGAGAAGGCTGACAGCAGGTTTCAGTCATTCCTGCTGTGGATGGGCCATCATCTCTCACACTTCAAGTCATGGCACTTCATCTACCCTGAATGTTACCCATTCTGGAATCTGGAGATAGTTCAGGGAATATGAAAAGCAGGCTCCTATGTGATGGACTAATTTGAAGGTTTGCTTTTGTTTTTAATGACAGCTATTTGCTTAGATTTCTCTTAATATGTTAAATTAATACTAGGGCCAAGAAATGATGGGGCATGAAGAATGCAGTTAAGCATAGTATCCTGAAGAAATGAAAAAATGTGGCACAGGGTTAGACATCAGGTCCTACATTTACCATAATTTGGTAACTGCTTTGGTTTGCTCTCTCTGGTTTGCCCCCAGATACAAGCTTTACATGGAGAGCTCAAACGTCTTCCTCTAGTGTACAATGTAGAGGGTCTAAGGACTTGCACAAAAATCCCTAGGGCTTGGGATTTTCAAGTCATCAGTCAAGTCCATTTGATGTAGTTGTTCCTCCATTAGCTACCTTCAGTGTTGCTACCGTAATAAATCACTCCCAGTAAAATTACATCTAGAAAGCAAATGAATGACTTTTTGTGCTTGTGATTTGCTCTGTTATTGTGTGAATATATTGTTATATAGCTATATACGTAACTACAGCAAATAAAATATTTAGCATCTTTTCGCAAACCACAGCTGATAGCTAGTTCCCTAGGATAAGTTCACTCTCGTGATCTAAGTGCATGGTTTTGTTCCATCTCTGCAAACATACACCAGACATTGACGGCATGCTTCTATTGGACCCAGCCTAATAGTGAACTTAGCTTTTGAGTCACCCCATCGTTTCTGTCATGTTCATGATTTGAGTTCCCAGGGCCTCATCCTGGTGAAAGCAAATGGATATATTACTGAGAGCCAGGCAGCAACGGGATCTTAACAAAAAACTGTCCTGCATGGGAAGCAGTGGAGACATACACCCCGGTATCACATCCATGGAGAGAGTTGGGGACCCTTTTCTTTGGGCAGAGGATACAAAACCCTGTTTGAGACCTGCAGGCCAGGCACAATTCTACTCTGAAAATTAACTATGTAAAAGAAATTTCAAATGAAATGTTGCTTCTGGTTGCTCTACCAAAAGAAATTAAGTGACAAGGAAAAGCTGCTGTCCCTGTGATGCTCAGCCAGACTCTTCACATTAGTGCTCTGTTCTGGCTAGATGATTTTAGCATAGTCTTTGCAAGAAAGTGGCTTTTACCTGCCTTCAGTGCAATGAACTGGTAGGCTTTTTTGCAGATCTACAAAGCAATGCTAGTGTACATTTAGTGCCTTCCTCTTAGCAGTGTATGCTTCCTAGAGCCAACAGCTAAAATTAAAAATGCCTATTCTGTCATTTGATGTTAACAGGAATAATACAGAGTACATTCAGAGAAGGATCTATTGTATAAAACAAAGCCTTTCTTCACAATCACTTTGGAGAACAATCCTGTATGAGAACAGTGCTGTACTTTAAATCATTAAAGATAACTTCTTGCAAGGCAATGCAAGATAATGATAGCACATAATATTCCTCTCTTGCTGCTTCTTTCTCACGTATTGATTGGTCCTATACTGTAGGTGTGATAGACCAGGGTGCTTACCCTCTATTCCTCTGGACACTTTGAAGAAACTACTACATTTGTCAAATGACAAATGAATCATCTTAGAGAGTCAATTGAGAGACATCAAAAGCAACTGGAAAATCCGCAGTCCCAGGTGAGCTGTTACTTAAAGATTATCCAGCTTTCAATTCATCTGTGGTTTTTCTTTGAAAAGTTCTGCTGAACCTAGTCTGGATTTGAGAACTAAACACTGGAGATTTTTGTTTGTTTTCTGGGCTCCCTTCCCTCCCTGTCTCCTGGGAAGACTAGATAAAAAAGCAGCATGGTTAAAGGGATTGTGGGCCACATGGCAGTTGTCCCGTGGCAGCTACGGGTTTACCATTGCCCAGTTAAGGACTGTTTGTTTGAGCACATCTTATAAAAAATCATAAAAAAAGAAACCAACAAAAATCTTTATATTGGTCTATTTTTTAAATAAAACGTTCTGACTGTAAAAGCATCAAAACATTCACGCCACATTTAAGATATGAGTGTTTTTTCAAGTTTGTCTCATCAGATAAGCTGGAATCAGCTGCTGTAACCTGTTATCCAAATGGAATGTAGAAGCTAATAATACCTGAAATAATTATATATTTTTGCTAAACACCAAGTTTGCTGGGAATGAAACACAAAGCGATCAGTTTGAAAGATGCAGACCTTTCTCCTCCTATACCCGGAATACAGAAATCAGTGTTTGTTTTGAAGTAGTAAGAAGTTTAGGAGTTGTAGGTTGTTAGGAATAGGATATATCAGTAGTTTACAGGCAAGTTGTTTGCTAAAAGCTGTTAAGGAATTACCTTCCTTAGTCCGTGGAAACAGTGGTCAGAAGAAGTGCAAATGCAAGCATGTCTTTCAGGATCTCGAGCCTCAGCTCAGCATTTGGTTTCCAATGAGAAATCCTGCATCAGTAATTGCTGCTTTAGATCAAGGCACAGGGGGTAAATAAACATCTGCTGTTCACAGGAATTTGCATCACCAAACAGTATAGCATAGTGCTTCTTCAGATGACACAGTTCTTGTTCTCAGAAACAAACTTCTAATAGTGTGAACAAGGACATCTGACTGTTTCTGCCATATCTGAGGAACAGAAAATTACTGTTTGGTCAAGTTATCACTTCATGACAGATAGTATCATTCTTTTCATCCTGATTTCCAATTCTGTCTTGTCTTGAGAGAAAAAGATATCATAAGACTTTCCCTAAATATATTTAATGTCTAATTGCTGTCTTAAAAATTGAAATTTTCCTTACCAACTAGATTTGCAGTAGTAGCATAGTTTAAAAATTACTTAGCATGTTCATTTTTAGACTACCCCATTCCATCTTTCTGTCACATCATGCTCTTGATCAAATTATTCTACTGTTTTCCAAGAAGTGGCTTGATAGAGTTATTAATAATCATAGATGAAGACATAGTGCCTCACGTGTTGTAATAGCTACCCTTTGCTGTGTAGTGATAAAAGAACAGGAAATTGTTTCATGTTTTATTTCTCTTTATATCATCACAAGTGTATATTAAGCTGATTTCTGTAACTCTCATAAAATCGATTCACAGATGTCCCCTGTGCTGTTCGCTCACAAGTTGTGCAGCACGGCAGCCCATGTACCCTTCTGCCCCATGCCCAGCAGCTGGAGTGTGCTGCAGTGTTTGGGTCCGCGTCGCAGGACTGCCTGCTCTTCAGCTGTACAGGGCTACGCCTTCACGAGTATGGGTATCTGGCAATCCCCTGTGCTCTGCGACACAAGGCGATCTGTTGGAATTTCCCTCTGAAAGTGGGATGTCTTCCACCCTAGAGTTTCCAGAGGGGTAAGTGTTCTCTTTCCAAGAGCCCTATTCCATTGCTGCAGCTCCTTTGTGCTTTATCTCTTTGGATGTGCGATAGTTGAAGACGGATTTTGAGCAGGATACCTAAAGTGTTTGCTTTCTTTCCAGATCTTTGATGAAGTGGGAGTTGAACAGTACACCATCCTGCCGTGGCTTTCTCATCACTTGCAGGTCTCCTGCAGGGTATGGCTTGATGTGTTCTCACACTCATTTTCTTTCCCAACTCCACTCACTCCCCTATGTATCACTTCAGAAGATCAGGCTTTTCTTCTACATCACAGAGTCTCCTCTCCGTCTTGCTGTTAACCAGCTGCTTCTCTGGCTGATCCCAATTTTTCAAATTCTCCTTTTTTGCCTGTCCTCAGTTTCACAGATGATGTGCTTTGTATCTCTGTAGTCACATCTGTTTATCTGTTGCTTCATTGGATTTTCCACTCAAATCACTACCTTTCAGGGAAGTTAGTTTTGTTTGGGGTTTCACCACTGTGCTTTGGACAATATCTGGTTTATAAAGGATTTCTGACCACAGTTTATATAAGAATCAGATGCTTGGATACATCTCAAGCCACGTAAAAACTACCAGCCAGAAGTATGATCACACAAGGATGGTCAGTAGTTGTGTGGATTTTTTTGAAATCTGTTTTTAATAGCAAAAACTGAAATCACTTCAACTACAGGAAAGCTCATCACTCCCACCTCTTGTGATGTTCTTTGCAAGGTTGGTAACACTCTTTTTTATCCGTTCAGCTCGTCTAGTATTTTTGATCTATCTTCCTTTCTTCTCTGGAGTTTTACACTTTCCTTAATACGAAACATCAAATTTTCTGTTCCTTTTTCTTTCTTTTCTAGAACAAATTACATCTCCCTACATAGTTGATAAATTGATCAGAAATTACCTCTAAATTAAGTTACAGCTTAAGTTCTTTGTGATTTAGCATTTCTCCTTTAGTTTGCCAAATGCACATCTCTTCTTTTCTTAGTATTATTTCCTTAAAATTTCTTCTGGGAATGTTGTTTCTCTGCAAGTTAACCAATTGGATTACTCTTTTCTTCATCTAGTTGTCTTTTTTTTCTGAAGCTTGTCTATTCTAGCATTAGTTATGCTTGTTTATCTTCTGTATATCTTTTTATCTTGGTATTTAATTGCCTGAAAGCATAATCTTTGCATTTTATTTAGCTTAATGCTTGCAGTTCTTACTTAATCCTGCTTCATTGATGTTAAATTGTTAGTTCTCCCAAAAGGAGCACGAGACAAGGATTTAGTAAAGTTAATAGTTTAGAACATACAGAATATATGAATTCCCTTATGGTTCACAAATCTGGCAAACAAAGATTTCGTGAGTCACCGTGCACCAGGTATCAGAGAAATGCTGAAATTTTACATTGAAATTCAATTTGATACAGTTGTGTTACTGCCTTACTGGCTATTTGTCTCTTCTAATGTCCCTTATTTATCTAAACTCTTGGCTTTTCATCTGTAGGCAGCCTCTAACTAGCTCCTAGAACTGCCCCTCCAGAGGGTAGAAAGAGCACAGACATTGGAGTCATCTCTGCCAAACTAAAAAACTTCCAGCTACGTACCTTTTTCTTCTGTTCTTCAGACAGTTTTTTATCCCATATTCTATTTCTTTGATTGAAATCCCTTACCAAATGCTTTTGAAAAACCTAAATATAACTACATCCTCTGAATTTGCCTTTATCTTGGTGGTAATAACTTCAAAGAACTCTTGCAGTTAAGATAAATGTTCCTTCCACTGTCCAAAAGAATACAGAATAACACTTTGGTTGTGCATGGATCCTCTGGAATTTTGAAAAATGTACACATTTTAATGTGTCAGCTTTATACTGCCTCTTTATATTGCAGTCTTTTCAAGTAAAGCATCATTTCTATCACTAGAGCCCATTTTTCAAAATTTTCATTCAAACTACAGAATCTTTTGAGGATTTTCAGATGAAGAGGGGTTAAGCTCTTTTGGATGCTTCTTGAACTTAAGTGACCTATCAAAGAATAATAAATGAATTCCTAAAATGTAGCAATAGCACAATGCAGAAAAGAGATGCATAATATATACTTTTCAAAATGCAGTAAAAAACTTTATTTTTTATTAAAAAAAATAAAGAAAAAAAGAATAGTCATTGTCACACATCGTTTAATTGATACTCATAATTTTTTCCAGGAAGGAAGTATAAATGCTTTCATATTTTTGAAAATTTTATTTGTTTTCATGCATAAACATACATCAGATATTTATAGAAATGTACGAAAATTTCATGTAAAATAATTCAACTGAAAGTAGCTGAAAGCTGTTGCAGAAGTATTACATATGGCTTGCCCTATTCCTGTTCTCCCTCAGCATTTTCTTATAGCACTTCAGGGAACAGAAAAAATGGTGAGATGGGCCCTTGGGCTGAACTATCCATAGTATTTTGGCCTCATGTTTGTGAAACTGATACACCCATTTCTTCCATCAAGAAGGTCCAAACATAATTTTATGCTGAGTGACCCACATTCCTTGTGCAAGCAATATTATGTAAATAACTTCTGCATACATCATGTTTTATACGTGTTGAAAATGTATATAGAATAGCTCTTAAAGAATCGCAAGGTGAGCTACAATTGAGAGGTTGCACTAGTGCTGTCTATGATCATTTCTTATGCAAACTGCTCGTATGAAAGCATGCTACTATTCGCATTTTTTATAATGATTTTTTTTTTTTGTAAATTTGCATTCTGCTCATCTTGCAGTCTTCTGAGAAGCAAAAAATGAAGGGTCATTTCATATTCTCATTTCTTGAGTTTCCTAAAAACATAAAATACAAAATTCAGGTGTTCAGTAATGTCCATTAATGCTATCCTGAACTGTGAACAAATGGTAGAAATTATATGCGTGCAGTCAGTATGGTTGCCCTGTGTGGGGGTGGGGGAGCTGGTATGATGTCACCTCAACATGCCCAGGGTGTGCCATCTCAGAAAGAGCAGGTGTCCATCGCTGAAGTGACCTTTTTTCTCCACAGGCTTGTAAAGGGTAGTTAGAAGCAATTTTGAAAGGGGGGTTTGCAGCTTATTTCTGTAGTTGTTTCTTTGTGTTGCTACATCAGGGGGCACACTGAATCTGAGCATTAACTCAAAATGTCAGTTGCTAACCTTTTGAACAGTCATTCAACAAGCTTTTACCATTTAATGATAGGCATATATAACTAAGTGCATAAATGTTATGTTTCTTTTTCCTAGAGGGCTTTTTCATTAGGACCAAAAACAGCTCTTCATTCTGGAGGCAGCAGAGCCCCAGGAACAAATGTATTTCATTGTTTGGTTTCCTGCTTTCTGACAAACACCTACGAAATGGTGCTAGAGTAAGAATGAAAATCCTCCATGCACACAGCCACCTTTTGGCTTTGCATGATGCAAAATAGAAGCTCACCTCTAGAAAAAGTCATGTTTTGTCTTACAGAGACAGTCTACCTGATTGGAAAATTTTAGCATTAGCAGGGAACTAGAAAAGGTCAAATTTTACACTTATTCACGAGTTACACTATAAAATCAAACACAGACAATTCTTAAATGGACTAACTAAACCAGGAGAAAGGCAGGTTTCAGCATAGCTGGCCTCTTCCTTTCTCTGAGGAAAAAGTGAATCGTCACAACAGAGTGCACCAAAACTAATTTTCCTTGAGGGATCAGTTCTGTTACTTCTGTGCCTAGAAAGTGTAGGAAAAAAAGGCCACATGCAAAAAGCAGGTTTTCAAAGGTGCTGTACTTTGGGACAGAGACTTCCATCCCCAAAGAAAACTAGATCACCTAGATGATGAACATACTCTCTTTCCTTTTTGAACCATGAGGAGCATCCTCATGCTCCCGAGGTACAGCATTGCAATCCCCCATCTCCCTCCCTATATTAGCTCGCTGTAGAGTGTTTATTTTGTAATTCTGCAATTTCAAATATGCCTTCAGAAACATTAAAGATTGTGCAAACACTATCAAAAGTGATTGGCTGGACCTAATCTGAAGTAAAATATTCATCCCTTCTTTGCGAGCTCTGTTACCGCTGCGTGACGGCTAATGCATACATCGAGTGGGAGCATGTGTGTAGACGAGAACCACACAAGCATCCACGCCACAGCCTCGGCTGGCTCCTGTGCTGCCATCTGAGCCATGCTTTTACGCAGCTGCCTGCGGGCTCTCTAGTGACTAGCTGCTGTGCCACCGTGGTACCAACCAGCTTCTTCACTAAAGTTCTGTGGACTGAACACTAAAAGATTAAGGCAAGATGAACCTCAGAAGGAGGTTTGTGATATAGCAGAGGCCGATGTGAGGGCACACCAAGTACTGAATCTTGCTTTAGACTTATTTCTTGAGGGAGGGATTGATCTCGGTATTTTTAGAGGGGTACTTGCCCCCCCAAAAATGGCCTTAAAATGCTGTTTGAGTGTGTATAGTAAATGATTTTGTGTTTTCCCTTCCGACAACATAAGAAACCTTATTTCAGGTTCTGAGGCAGGTATCAAAGGTATCAAAGATTTTCCCCAGGGGATCTGCATTTGTGTGCACAGGCCACCGTGTCACTGAAACACAAGTTTTCCCTTTGTCATTTGACAGCCAGAGGTGCATGGAAGAGGGGACATGGTAAAAAAATCTGTTCTGTTAAATACCACGCAGCAAATACTCAAAAAACTAGATCAAGCAAAGAGCAGCCTAAGGTTTGAGGCAGTTACAGAAACTTGTGCACACCCTAAGTGACATTTGATTGTACAGGAAGAATTACCATATTTAATGTTAAGCTGGTTTCCTTAGGTTTTAATCCATAAATGATAGCATTACTTAGCATTACAATGGGTACTAGCTTCCCCGGAACCACCTCCAAGTCTGCCAGCCATAAGTATGTACTCCTGCTGTTGTTACATACCTGTTCTCATGTAACTCTCCATTTGTTTGACTCACGTTTACTGCACACCAAAGCACAAATGTATGGTTAGTTCTTGCTGGTGATTTTATCATGGTGGTGATTCAGGGAACCTTTAATATTTTTCCTTTAAGCAGACAGAAGTTGGTGTGCCTGTGAAAAAGTTGCTCTCCTAAGAACTTTACACTGTGTGGTATTTTTAGCATTGTAAATATGCTGGTTAAATTTTACCGTGAATTCTCAGTGAAAAATTTCCTTGTAATTATAGATACTGACTACAGATTTTAACATCTTCATTTTTAAACCAGTGTAGCTGTTGAGAGCAAGACGATGATTTTTTTTACTGCCCTCGACACTTGCTGTGTGAAATACCAGGTTCAGGAGCATGTGTTTGGTATATACACTATAGTTAGCAAGCTCTTTGGAAAAGGACATTCATATGCTGAAGCACAAATGTTTCCACTCATCTTTTAGCTCATGAATGATGATGAAGCGCATCTTCTGTGTTGGTAATTCTATTACAGTGATCGGATCAACTCAGGATTATCGCTTCTTGGATTTGGCAATAACCTTTTACACTGTGATATTGCAGATCATGCCTATATTTATGATTTTTCATTAGAATAGCTGCCAAATCATTTTTCAGACAGTTAGCTCACAGTACCTTGCTACAATTTTCTATTCAGAACAAAAAAGCAACTTTTCTTGAATTAGATTGTTCTCACATTCCCTCAAGCATCAAAAAGACAGAACCACTTTTATTTCTGATGGCTGCAAATTACACCCCCACATACATCTTCAAAGATTGGGGAGGGGGGAGCAGTGCACTAACTAAATAAATGGCTTTGCTTTGGATAGACACCAGGCCTCTAGCTCTACAGATTTCATTCCCAAAAGAAAGAGATCAGAATGTTAATGTATATACAATTGGGAAAATAACATTGTGGTATTATAGCTCCTATAATTCAACTTGCCCAACATTTCTGCTTTGTGCTAGAAGAAATAGAATGTCAGAGAGCAGTAAATAAAGCTGTATGTTAATGTGACTCTAAATTATAAGGCACCGCATGAGTAATGCTTGTAGTTAAACTAGCTGGGATAAAAACTTATTGGTGCTGTCAGCCTTCATGCTTCAGGATGTAGATCGATCACTCAAAAAGGTTGGGAAAAAATTTGTCCCCTTGCAGCCCATTCTTCCTCCTTTCATTGCAAGTTTGTTGACTATGAGTGTGTTGATTGTTTGCATCCTGGTTTATTTGCTTTTCCCTGTCGTTGACTGCTGCTGAAGTTTACATGAAATATTGGTTTAACCTGATAAAATAATTCCTGGTCATACCTGCAGCAAGCAGTAGTGAAGAATTACGTGGCCACATGTGAACTGATTGCCATTTTATTTGTTTTCTGATTTCCTGAAAAGGAGGTGTATCAGATCTCAGTCTTCGGAAGATTAACCTGTCATTAAGCTAAGTGCTATCAGCAAGGTAAAGGGTTGTCAGCCAACAAGCTGTTAACTGAAAACCTGGGGGTTTTTTCCATTTTCACATTTTCCTACCAAAACTGCAAGCAGGATGTTGCACAAGAAAATGGTGCTTTAAAGATAGAGGCCACTTTCCTGAAAATTTGGCCCTAAAATCACAACTGTGAACCAGGATGTTTTAACATGGAGTTATGTTCCCCAGAAATGCAATTTAGCAATGTTATCTTAGGTTCTTGTAACTTACTCTATGATAGCAGTGGTTGATAAAGCAACTTTATGCGATCTTTCCAGACAGATGACTCTGTGCTGCCCAACAGGCATGAGGCATGTCTCTGTCTCTGTGGTCCTGCTCAGCTACAGGCAGTGGTGCAGTACACAGCCCAGAAAGGTCCATGCAACATCTCTTCCAAGCACTCAAGGCACAGAGGTGTAACTCACATCTGGAACATCCCATAACAAACTTAAGACCTTTTAAAAAAGAAACATATTCTGCAGCATGACACAGAAGGAGACATCACAGGGAATGATTTCGCACTGTGAATGTGTTCAACAGAAATGTTGTTAAGCTAAAAATACCTCCAGCCTAGCTGTTTCCTATATAAATTTGCAGGTACCCCTTCCCAATCTTAAAGAAAACACCTGTTTTGTGAACTGTGGATGCTGTTACAATGGATGTGAAAGTCAGTGATCCAGAAATTATCTGTGTGAGGAATTTCTTTAAAGCACCAAAGCTGTCATATGAGAACAAATCATATCAAAATTGAACACAGGGTGATCCTAAACCTCTTGCTTCTTAAAAAACATTTTTAAAATTGGTGTCTTATAATATTGTTCTATCACTGAGGATTGAAAGCAGTTGTGTATAAATATGAATTTACGAGGTTTCTTGTAAACCATGATAAAAGACCATGCTGTGGCAGGAAAAGTAGCTTGGATGAGCCCTAGCATGGATAGGCTTTCAATGTCATAAGCCAGTAATACTCTTAACATGGTGACCGAGTACTCTAAATCTCTGACTTGGGATATCATTTGCCTTAATTACCTGTGGATCATCTGTCTTAAAGTGATGACTTGTTCTTGAAAACATAAAATTGGTCATGCAGTGTAAGTCAACTTACAAACCTGCCAAGTAAGTTCAATCAATACTTCCTTACAATTAGCTACACAAATATAATCAACCTAGAATAATATCAAACCCTTTAAATAGTAGGTTTATCTTTCCTTCTCTCTCGCCTTCTCCCTCTCTGAAAGAAAAAAAAAAAGATGAAAATCAAAGAAAGAAAACCCACTGATACAGTATATAGGAGGTGAAGACATCTATTACGTATTAACTTTCAGAAATGGAAATTTGATAGCCAGAGGCTAATTTGCAAAATTGTAAAGAAATACAGGAAAAGTAATTTCCTGAAAATAGTGTAAACTGAACACCACAGAATCAAGAGAGTAAAGTATAAGCAGAAGATAAATCAGGCACAGCTTAGAAGGTATGAGTAGNTTATTTTCATGAATTTGTTGTAGCGCTTCACTGCAGCACAGAATGGGCCTTTTAGAGTACAAAGAGTATGAAAAATTTCCTGATGTCATTTTTAATTGAACAACAGTAATCTGCACCAATTTATGACACCTTTGGTGGAGAGAGGGACTTTCAACTTAAGGAGCAGTTTCTATAACAGCAGTATGGATGGATAGTGGGCTTGCATTAGGAATTAGCAGTCAATTTAAACCAGATTATTCCCGAGTCAATTGAAACAAAATAATTTCCTTCCATTAAACTAAATGTCAGTAAAGTTCTGAGTGCTTATAGCGCACAGCTGTTTCTCATAAGGGATACGAAGTCTGGTACTGAGCAAGACAGTGTGTGTCATTTATTATCAGACCTTGGAACTCCTCCGCTTTGGGGAGACAGCGCAGGACACTGTTTAGGTTGCAGTCCTTTTGGTCAAGACAAACCATAGTTTTGTTGCTTTCACTTACATTGTGTTCCACGTCTTCCCTGCAAATAAATACCTGTCTATGCAAATTAAGTTGTTTTTAAGAGGCAGTATGTGTGATACAACTAGAAGATAAGTTAGTATCATCTGGCCTAGGTTTACAGGTCTTACCAAGTCATGTTACAAATGAAATTGCCTGCTAGCTGTTTCCTCTCTGTAATAGAGGGTCTGTGCTGCTGATGTGCAAACAAAAGTGGAGTCCATACACAGTACATAATCCTGCTAAGCCAGTTATANCTTGCGAGGACACTTCTTTGTGTTACACTGAAATTTGTATTCTACTGACCAAGAATTCACCATGATACAAGTTCTACCCACTCTGTGTCATTTCATCCTAATCTGNCTTTAATTGCTGCTTATAAACTACTCTGGTTGTCCTATAAATGATGAATAGCTATAAACTCCCTACAAATGGTTATGCTTGAAACACTAACTTTTCAAAATTTTTGCATAATTCTCTCCAGGTATGCCACCCACTACAATGCTTATCCTTTCTGATTCCTTATGGGTCTCTTTTAGCACTTATGCCACTGTCTCAATTTGTTTAAAACATACCTACACGTCTTATACTATGACTTGCCTAAGCTACAACTACATGATCACAGCTGACAATCTAGTCTCAGATTGTTGATGAACAATTAGGTCAGCTGATCACTACTTCATCCTTTAATTGCTTTTTGACTATGCTATTCTGTGCTAGAAGATTAACATAAGATTCAATTGCCTTGTGTTCCCTTGGCATGTTCTGTTACCCTAAAGCTGGCAGTTTTCTGCCTGCTTTTGTTCATCTTAACCCCACTTTTTTTGCTTAGCTATCTGCACACAGTCTTTCTCTCCTTTTTGTGTTTCATGCCATGCAAACTTTGGCACTTTGGCAGAGTAAAAGAAGGTAGTAATCTTCATTACTACCAGGCTTAGGCTCTTTGTTTGTGAAAATGGGCCTGGATCTTCTTCAGTTGCTGGATATCTGGCAATTTTACATGCACTGCAGATCAGCCATTTAATCTGTCCGATGGAATAATGTGGGATAGGTTTGATGGATAGTTTGCAGAGCACGCATTATCCCAGTTTCAGGGCAAGCTGAAATGTCTGATAATCATACATTATACCATGCTTTACCTCATTTTTATGTGTTCAGATAGGTGGTTCATTATTTTTAACACTTCTCGTCATGCCTGAATGGTGACAATAATAGCTTCAGTATTGCCTTCTATTTGTAGGAATGAGATGCTAAGAACTGGAGTGGGTTACATCTGTCTTGATCCTTTCTTGCCTTGGAAAGCATGACAGCGCTTCCTTTTCTCATCTCTTTAATCATCTGCCGGACCTTGTTGTCATTAGCTATGTCAACACACTTCAGGAAAATGACATAGCTAAGGTTTGTCTAAACCGACTTGAGAACTTACTGTGGCCACAAGAACAAGAGCACTTAACGCTGTTCCTCCTGCTGTCCTCTTCTGATCCATTAACAGCACCCTGCACTTCACGAGCTCTTTGCTTTTTCTTCCATCTTCTTTAATTCTGGGGCATGTGGGGTGTTTTGTTTTGGTTGTTTTTTTTAAGCTAGAAGCTTGCCTGTCTCCTTATGTAAGCTAATAATTCTTGACTTTCCATGACTTCTATACCAGATATCTAGACCTGTGATTAACTTCTATTGCTGGTCTGATTTGATCGTACATGGCAATCAACTTGCTTTTAATGCAAAGAACCTTACAGTACTGTACATGGACACTTCATAAAACCATCTTTCCAGGGCATCTATACTGACAAGTGACAGTGCACATGGACAGAAGATAATCAATGCCAAATACTCTGTGAAAAAGCCACTACTATTCTCAGATGGTAACTCCTATCACCTTTATAATAAAGGCCTGCTACTAGTTCTGTTACAAATCCCTGTTCTTCCGAAATATATAACAGTTTTTGAAGTATACTGTAAGAAAAAGCTTGGTATAATAAAGCTAATATTCAAGAGCAAGTGTGAAATTACCCACTCACTTTTCTGTAGGCAAAAAAAAACCAGGGCAGTTGAAGCAGTTACATGCTACATATAAATGACAGGAAATTGTAGGCTAGTATGAATCTATACCTCTGGCCAAAAAGGGGATTCAGTTTCTGTCTCTGATAGACAGCCTGCATCCAGCTGAGTGATTTCCCTGCAAAACCAGTCTTGCTTCTGCTTCTTCCTTTTGGACTTCGCATGTAGAAGGGCAGAATAAGTGAAGAGGCTGACCTGCCACTGCCTTGGGCTGTCGGGGGGAGGTTTGAGCTGTTCACAGCAGCTGTTAAGAGGGCTCTTCCACTAGCATCAGCTCAACCACCTCTCTTAAAGGTCTGCCTATCTGTCTATTACATTATTTAGTAACTGTCGGGACATAGACATATTTAAGATAATTAAGTCAGTCAAAGAGCTTGCAAAAAACCTTAATCTTTTTCATCAACTCTAGTAAAATGTTCTATGTATGCACACATATTTCTTTGTCCTATATTGTGGCCAGCAACCAAGCACCCACCAGCCACTTGCTCACACCCCCACCCACCTCCATCCCCCAGGAGACGGGGGAGAGAATGGGAAGAGTAAAAGTGAGAAAAATATGTGGTTGAAGATAAAGACAGTTTCATAATCTGTTTCATAATAATCATGAGCTGGTGTCTGAAAACGTATTAGACTGAAACGGGGAACAACTATCAAGGAAATATTTATAGATCAGCTCTGTTATTTTGAACCCATTAACATCACTGGAGTTCTTTCCCATGAAAATAAAAGCAAAGGTAAAGTAGGATAATATTGCACTGATGCACCAATAGCATCTGACTCTTGTTAGTTAAATCCATGTTTTTACCAAGTTAGGTAGATTAACACATAGAAAATTTGACTTTATTGTAAGTGACATTTTACAAACTTTGCTTCAAGATGCGCCTGAAGTCTTGCTTCAGCATGAGCGAAGTCAAAAATAGGCTTAATCGTTTACAGAGAAAAAAAATTGCTCCTCTGAGCTTTAATTTGCATTCATGAGATTTTATTGCTTTTGAGTGTTTTTTAATAAAACTATTTATATAACAGGACTAAAACCTTATTTTTCTAGTATGTTGTGTAGAACTGCAACTAACAAATCTGAATGCCATTTGCTTGTTACAAGTTATTTACCTGAAAGAAAAGTCATCCTGAAGAGACTTTTGTTCTGCTTGCACTCAATACAGAGAATTATGATTCTTCTGGGTTAAGTTCTTTTAAAGAAATGATTGCTAACATTTTTTAAATAATAAGCATGTACATCCTTACTAAAGGTAGACATGTTTAAAAGTTCTTTAAAGACACCATTTTCAAATAATTTAGCTGATGTTCTTGAGTCTGTAGACTTACTTGAGAGCAATGAAAATGCTATGATGTACAAACATGTAGCTGATGGGGAAGAAAAGGGCAGTAGCTTGCTGCTTCTAAACCAGACAGGTGAGAAGAGTAACCATGCTATCTGGAATGGCTGCAGCTAATGATACAAAACATAATGCAATGGATAACATTATCCCCAGTTTTTAACCCACTCTTTCATATAGAATGGTCTAACTGGGGATAATGATCTCAGGTTTCAGTGATGAGATCTTCCCTAGAGAACTATATCTGATGTATTTATGCTTTATTTTTGGTGACTGCATAACCATTAAATCTACTTCACTGATCTTCTACACCAAACCGACAGCTAAAAATGTCCTGATCTCCAAAAATGTTTCAGATTGGAGGCTTTTTTCAGTCAACAGGTACACTGGTAAACTGGGACCATCTTCAGTATGATATTTAATTTACAAAATATAAATATTAGAGAATTAGTATTATCTAAGGATTACATGACCAGGAGTATCCTCCTGAGACAGCTTTCCACCTCCTCATTCCAGAGTCAACTATGTCATATAACTCTGTTCACAAACTGATTGATCCATCTTTTAGTGCAGCAGATGATCAGCAGCCTCTCCTTTTACCAAAAGTAACAGAACCTGTTCTCTTTTCTAGCAGCCTTTTCCGAGATTCAAGTGTGATCTTAATTGAGACTTATATATGAAATCTTGCCTTCCATACCCATTGAAATTATTCTTTTACTCTTTTAAAGATTTAAATCATAATTCCAGACAATTTTGAGAAACTAATAATATTTTTACATGCAACATTTTTCTGTAAATTAAATGCCTCTTGATGTAAATGATATCTATATAATCCTTGTTTGTTCTTGTTCTTCATTTCCTGGTACTTTATTTGATAAATACAGGGTTAATAGAATAAATCTGACATTCTTGATGAAAACACAGCCTGAATTATTTTCAGAAAGAAGACTTTAAAAAGCAGTGATTAAACACCTGTTCCCACACCTTCCAAAAAACGGAAGCATTCTTCTAAGACTCTGCTGTTCACCCAGTATATTAACATCAAGGACTTGCCCAAGGTTTCAGATCCCTTAATCATGCTAGCTTAGCTTCAGTTGCACATTTTTAGCATGTAATTAGACCAATATAATTACCACTTTACACAGCTGTGAGAAAATATATGTACCACTGTAGCTGCTTAACTCCAATGTGCCAAACACAACACGTAGTGTTGCAAGGCTTGGCGCAACATCTGCTCTCATCAATTTGCTATAATAAGACTCCCTAGGCTGGGGTTGTTGGATGCCTGACCCTAGTCTTGTCAGGATGGTTAAATGCAATGTAGCATTCAGCAAACTATCTTGGCTTTGTTGGACGAATGAGTTTAAAGACGTGTAGAGTGTTACTGCGCAGAGGTAAGATAAATGGAAAAGGCACTTCAGTAACAGTAATGCAGGTACTAAAATAATGCTATATCAGCATAAGGTAGTATCTGGGCAAATACTTTTTCTGCAGTACCTCAATCATTTATCTGTCTGTGGTATCTTGGGCTGGTGCTGTGTGCAGTATCAATTTCTGCACTTTACAGTATGTATCAAAACTGGAAATTGTTGCTATGAATTTTCTCATGTTCTTCTCTTAAAACTCCGTGAAAGGAAGCCCACTGAATAAAGCTTTATTTTTTAGCAGATTTCTCAAATTAATTTAATTTTTGTGGAGAGGACAACGTTCAGAATATTGGCTTATCAGTACTAAATTACTAGATATGTTAGTGTAAAATATCCAACTTTTTAAAAACATGCAAAATACGTAACACTATCTGTTTCTTAAAATATTTAGTCTGTTTCTGATCTTATTTCTTTGCAAAAGTACCTATTCACCTCTTACTTGTTTAATTTTGCACATTTAAGCTAATTAAGTTCTAAGGTTTCACCCCACCAACCACTTCTTATTTGCTCTTTAGTAAAACTTGCAACTCGAATTCACTTGTCTTCCTAGTACAAAAGTACCTGCCTCTTGTTGGATGAAAAAGGAGGTTGAAGGATGCCTTCTGCTCATCCTTGTCGGATATTATTGAACTCCACCTGGCAAAACAGTTCTTTAAATCAATGTTTTCCTGGGTTATTCTGTGTGTATTGCGTTCTACCCTACGCAGCCAGGCTGTCAATGAGACCATGCTTTTCCAAGCAATATATATTCTTGTTCTCAGACCAAAAGCAGATGTTTAATACCTGAGCTGCATTCACTCCACTTCTTCCAAACTCTTCCAGCCCTTTCTTCTCCTGAGAGGCATTAATGCTGCCATAATTTGAAGGGCTCAGACATCCTTAACACTATTTGCAAGCCTTTCTGTCAGCCCTTTGCTTTCACTTTGCTCTTACAACTATAACAGCACTTTTTCTGCTCCCTGGCTGAAAAGGCTGGGGCAGGCATCCCTTACTCCCTGCTCTAAGGACCAAATGGACTTTAGGATTGTGCTGCAGGACTGGAGAAAACTGGACGGCCCCAGTCCAGAGCCCTGGGGCCAGTGCCCTTGGCGCAGTGGGGGTTTCACCTGCTTCCACAACCTCGACTCAAAAATAAAGACGGTGTGGTCTCCCTAATTTCAAGTTTCAGTCTGACACTTGCTGTGGCAGCTTTAACATGTTAACGATTCAGAAGGTGATAGGAAGGGTACCTCTGACTTTAAGTGTTTTCTGTTCTCTGCTTCTTTAGTGTACTGAAGCAGTCTGCACCATTACACGGGAAGCTGATGCAGTGACGGCATTCGTGGGATCTTCCCCGTGTGTGTGGAGGAGGACACTGGAAATGACAACCTCTCATTTAAGGTAAGCTTTTCTATGGTGAATTCCTGAGCAATCCCATCGTGCTTACACCGTGCACAGGCAGGTTTGAATCCAATTTCTGCCTGTGCTTCAGAGCCTCGTGCAGAAATGTAAACAAAGTTTGAGCACTGTACAAAACATACAGAACATAATAAACATCTGATCAAGTTTTCACCAGTCTAGGATGTGTGCCCCACAGTTTTATATGAAGCAGAAATTTTCAGATGCACGTAGATCACCTGGAGTGTGCTTTTGTAAGATTATGTTTGAGTGAAAGTTACAGGTTTGAGGAGTTGGCTTCTCTGTGTTGTTTGTTCATGTTGGGGCAATGCCATTCAGCTGCACAAGCAGTGATTTTAAGAAGGAAGGGACCGGAGAGATTCCTCCCTTCACAAGCTGCATTCCCACTTCACAACATTATATAAGCCTAATCCTGGTTTCAGCACTTTAGCAGGATGAAAGTAGCAGGTATTTGGCTCTTTTCCTGTCACAACACCATAGTATAATGGTGGATTTAGCAGGGTGAAATGAGGATTTTCAACTCTTGCTACCTCTTATGTCTCTCTCTGAAGCCAGTAATAGCCATGCTCCCTGTGGGTGTTCAGGGCTCTTTTTCAGAGAGTGAAAGACACTTCCTTCTTCTGGACAGTGACTTGAATGGAGAGTGAAGCTGCAAGTAGTTGTCCTTGGATAGAGAGGAAATATTTGGTTCAGTGCTGAACTTGGTGGTCAAGAAACTGCATAAATTGAATACGTAAGTTTTTGGCAGATGCCGTGTTTCTGCCAGATTTGGAGGAGGAATAGGGGTTTGAGAGTATAACTTTGAAATATTGTGCTTAGAATTTAAACTAGATGCATTGTGGCAGCAGTGCTATCCAAACTCTCTTTGCAACTCTCACTTTTTACTGCATTTTTTATTTGTCTCATCGTGCACTGTGTGTTTCATGTAGGGAGTAAAATACCAAACTGATTCACTTGCAGATTTGGCTTCTCAAACTGTCTACTCTGTAGTAAAAGGCAAAGTGTAATGCCAGGTTCTGAGGACAGACGCAAGAAGTGTTTTAGATATTTTCAGACCGTTTAGCTCCTGAAACTAAAAGAAGTGATGTACTAAGCAAATGACAGAATCAGGGACATATTTCCTACTCCTGTTACAAAGATCATTAAAACTAAGAAGCTCTAGGACAGGTATAAAGAGAACATGGCCCTACAGTAGGCTTCTTCATCAACGACCTGGATGAAGAGTTAGAATGTACCCTCAGCAAGTTTGCTGATGACACCAAACTGGGAGGTGTGGTAGATACACCAGAAGGCTGTGCTGCCATT
>Ga0065711_1003528_pt1 | contig 27562 bp, 11 predicted proteins | sample Hoacrofraction12_FD_59098 | JGI IMG/M metagenome (GOLD analysis project Ga0065711, IMG submission 59098) | Hoatzin crop microbial communities from Cojedes, Venezuela - Epithelial fraction 12 v2 (version 2) | ecosystem: Host-associated > Birds > Digestive system > Esophagus > Crop | place...
GGAGCACTGGAACAGGCTGCCCAGGGAGGTTGTGGAGTCTCCTTCTCTGGAGATATTCAAGACCCGCCTGGACAAGGTCCTGTGCAGCCTGCTGTAGGTGACCCTGCTTCAGCAGGAGGGTTGGACTAGACGACCCACAGAGGTCCCTTCCAACCCCTACCATTCTGTGATTCTGTGATCTGCATCTCAGATCACCGTGAATCTCAATTAGAAGATGACCAAAAATGGACAACAGGATTACTGTAGAGGAAATTTATTCAAACCATTTCATTACTGTAGAAGAAGGCTCTTTCATGCACTAAATGAAACAAACATGTTAGTAATCTTGCATGATCATGTAAATACTGTGTAAAGGCTTCTGACCCAGTTAAGCTCACACAGACCTAAAAAAAGTTGTAGGTGACCTTGCAGCAAGGATTTACCACACTTCTTACCTGTGGCTGGATTGATACTGGCAGCAATATGGAAGTGACAAAGTGCATTTGCATGAGGAGGGATGTTCCTGTGAACTTCGTGGGGATCTTGCTGATGTGGAGCATATCCAGTATGTGCTACAACAGCACCCGACCTCCTCCTCCCTCGTCGAAAGTGTCTCAGGTTTAACTGCATGAAGAATAAGGTGTCATTTTAATTCCTTTCAAAGAGAAAAAGCAGATTTCATCTGTAAGTGGTTTTCTAGTGAGTAGTGAATGAAATTCTTCAGTTTACAAGCTACTTCAAACACCAGTGGAGTTTCTGCAAAAATGACACTGTTCAGGTTGTGTCTGCAGTAGAGAGATTAACAGTGCCTTCAGATTAATTTAGGAAGGCCCATACAGTACATTGACCCAACTAGTAACGTCTTCATATTTCAGTGTGCAGACGATGTTCACACAGTTTTTATACTTAAAGTACTGTTGTGTTTCATAAACAAACCATGCTTACTCAAGATTCTGAGCAAACAAAGCAGCAAATCGCAATAACCTCATTTCAGAGACTGACAAACTGGATCAGTACTTTGGGTCCCATTAGGTCAGTACTTCCACTCCCATAAGGGCCCAATGAGTTCTAAGGTCTTCTTCCCTCTATGAAAATATATGTTTCCAACGGAAAAAATAATATTTGATTTTAAGATTGACTACACCAGTATTAAGAAGTCTGTCTCCACATACTGCACAGTTCAAGGCCATTGTGCCACAGATATCTATACAGGCACCTGAAGTACAAGAAGTTACACGATGTGTATTAAGGATGGTATTACACTCTTGACATTCCTTTTCACTTGCTACCCTTTGCATCTTAACACAGCATGCTCTTGTAAAGTATTTTTCTCTCCATTTTCACGTAATTGTTATTTCTGATCTCTGATGGTGTCTCTTGTTTTCAAGGGAACACAGAACTGCCTCCAACTTCCTTCCCCCTGCCCGCCTTGAATATTTTTTCTTTGCTGTGTTGTGCCTTTCAGCCTGTCATATTCTACATCTATGCTACATGTGCTAAGAAAGCACCTCGAGCATGCTAAATACATTACTCTATAAAGATAAAAGCACAGTGCCTGCGTACTTTCTACACAGCTCTGCAGAAGACCACTAATGCCTCACTTTCCCCTACTTCCCATTAGTTAGAAAACACTGCCAGGTAAGGATCATTTGCCTTACAGATACAGCTCGCGAGCAGTCTGCTCTACTTGAGGACTACAGCAAAAAGACAATGAAGGCTATCTTTCTTCCCTCCACATTATCACTATTTTTCCAGCTGAATAAGTCAGAGAACATGTCACAACTTCAGCAGTAACAAGTGAGCCCCTACCACACATTTTAAGGCAGCATCATTAACGGGTTTCACATAACCTACATATAGTATTGTTCCCCATACAGTTCCTAGCTCTTTGAACCAGCTACTGCAAAGCACTTTGCTTCAGTCACCAGAGCAAAATAGGCAGTAGTGACATAAGAACTGTGTGTTTTCTAATGTGAAAGCTCAGTATGACGGCTGTCAGCTTAGCCTTCCTAAGGAAGATTTCAAGTAAATTCACTCCTCTATAATATTTTATGCACATCTATGGTATAAAGGATTTCAGATTATGATACACGTTCGAGTTACTAACTACAAACGTGTCTAAAATTATGTGCGTATACATGTGTTTATTCTCACTGTGCAATTTCACTTCTTACCTCTAAAGCATTTTGCACTTTTTCCTTACTTGAAGTATTTCTTTTCAAGTTATTTGTGAGGTTCACTGCTTCACTCCAACTGTTGTATCCTCCACCATACAGCAGACTGTCATTGGGTAACAAAGTCTCTGCCCAGAGACGACACACATTATCCTTACAGCAAGTCAGGAGTACATTGCAGACAGCACCACTAATGAAAGAAAGTTTCAGGTGTGAAGCAGCTGCTCACTATCACATAGCATCAAAATAAAGCAACAGTACGAAACAGTTTTCCATTATCAATTTTTGGGATTGAACCAAGTAATCTGAAGATACTACGTAAAAAAACCCTCAACAATTCATTCTTAGGAAAACAAACGATGTACAGAAGATTTTCATATCTATTCCAGTATCTGAATATAAATTACCTCAAACTTCATCACACAACTGTGCAACAGTAAATCACAGATCTCCATTTAAATAATTAGTCATAGCTGGAATACCGAAATTTCTTTTTCTTTTTGAAGTCCTCTACATAAAAAGCTAATCATGTTCTGGATACCTGTTCTCAATTTGCCTATCTTACTGCTATATAGCACTTACAAAACTTTATATCCAAAACAGAGAAACGAAGGTAATGCCAGGAATACAACAGCCAATTTAAAAATACTAACTCTTCTTAATTAAAGTTTTTCCAAATACAATTTGTGTTGCATAGATATCAAAAAATCCAATTAACCTAAACTAGGCACTGAAAAACAATACGCAGAGCATCAGGTTTCACAATTTAGTTTTAGCTAAGACTCCAAAACTATACCGATCATCAGACTGGACTGTCCAGCAGCGAACTCCCCTAGGCATCACGGAGTAGGCAGATTTTCAAAACTGATTTAAGGACTACAGTAATGGCTTTATGAAGAGTCTTTGGCTTAAAGGTCGGTATAAAACACAGCATAAAGTTGCTCAAACACAAAGGTATGCAGAATTCAAGTGACTACTATTCAGAATAATACGACAAAAATATGGTTGCAGTGCACAAAACTGCTAGCATTACTTCAGTTTGAGACTGTAATATACTAGTGAAAACTAGGGATGGGTCATTTAGGAATTGTGAGAACACCAAAAAAAAAAGATCAAACCCAAAATATCAATTCCAAATTATAATATTCATTCAATTTTCAGTTAACTGTTCCAGCTCTAGTTTTGGCCTAGGAAGGGAAATAAACTAAAAGACAAGGAAATATGTGAATGTTTGAGAAAGATGACAAAGTGACAGGACTCTTGAATTGCTCTGACTCCGTGAGGACAGAAAGAGAGGAACAAGCTGGGATCAAATGCATGAATGGCCATTCAAGACAGTGCAATCAAAAGATGCACAGAGAGGTAACTCCGCAAGAGCTGATTTTATATTTAGTCCAGTCTTTAAGGCAGTCTGTGGGACTGCTTTTCTATCTTTCCAGTTCCTTCCCAGGTAAGAGGATGCTTACCATGCTCTCGAGAACTTTAGTGTGAAGGAATTATACAAACACACACACACAAAAAAAAAAAAATCTACAAAGTGTGCAAACTCCATTATTAATTGAAGTAAACTGTATAACTTGTGAGACTGTTGACTCTACAGCTGGGAAGACTGTACAGATTGGGTGTTTTGGGGCAATTTACAAACCTCAGTTTACTAGAGCTACTGACCGTGGCATGAATTTACTGGTCTTCCTCCATGAAAATGCATTTACTGATCGAGGATGAGCCAAATAAACAAATGAAAAATCAACTTCTTTCATTTGCTTGTCTGGACTTGAGCCAGGTGGTGTTACGGCTGATCGCCAGTTGTCTGCACTGTACCATACTTTCACAAGACAATCATCCTGGGGAAAGAAAAAAGACAGTAAATAAGAATATGACGCACTTCACGTACCTCTGGGTATGTCTCCTGGGTTTTTGTTTTTCTTTCAAATAAAATACTTTCCTGATGACAAAGTCAATTCAATAAACAGAATTTCAAAACCTGATCTTAAAGAAAACACGGTAGCAGAGCCTCCTTTTAATTTCTCTTGCCACTACTAACTCGCATTTAATCTTGCTCCTTCTGATCAGCTGTCAGTTTTAACCACAAACATGCAAGCTGTACTGGCTTAAGATGGTATTACAATGTTAATACAGCTAACTGTATTTTGACAGAAAGCCCTCAAAACCTATACACACAAATTTAAATGTTAGGAATGCAAACAAATGTCAAAGACAACATCTCAAAACTCAAGCTCCGTACTGCTCAGACTGCTCTTCTTAGATACGCACATATATGGATCGAAAAAATCATGCTCCTAGTATCCTTGTCCTTATGCCTTTAAGCAGATAAATTAAGCCAGATCTAGATTCGCAAGTTGCTGACCAACTATTAAACAGGAATGGTACTGAAACACTGTATTAACCTGGTTGTGCTTAACACGACCCTATTGGGAGGAGGGGGAGGTTCTTTCGCTGACCAGCATCTTCTCTCACAAAAAATTAAACAAAGACAGACGACACAAACAAAGATGCATTTTAAAGATTCTGCAGGCAGGCAATTCACTTAGTCATTTATGATAAAAAAAATCCATTATTAATTTTTTTCCTACTTAGTAATTCTTCCTACTTACTTAGTAATTGTGCTTTTCATGACCTTATAACGTAAAATAACACAAAAGGACATACGACATTCCAGTCAAAAACTCTGCAAGAGTATTACCGCTATAGAAGCTATTTGCAGATCAATTTATTTTTTGCCACAATTCAATCATATCACAGCATTAGCATCCATTAAAACGTGACTTTTAAAACAAATATTAATTCCTACCCATCAAAAAAAAGATCTATAGTGAAATACACTATATACTGCCAGTACACACTACCAAAAATGACACAATTCTTTTTTTATACATAAAACTTGTACTCAAACAATTTTGTAAGTAAAAAGTTATCTTAAACATGACTGGAATAACTTTCAGTCAGTAAATGGCTAAAGACATCACAAAACATATAACATGCAGTATGACATCCCAAAGAAGCAAAACAGGAATGGAGCATGAGAACTTCTTGCTTTGTTATTACATGGAGTATAGTTTATCATCAAGAAAGTCTAGCATTTCACTTCACTTGTTGGAAACTAGTCAACTGGAATATAGTTTACATAGAAAAAGAAACATAGATTATTTTTTTGGATTTGTTACATCTTTCACTCTTCTTTAAAGATAGCAAATGCCTTAAAAGTTAAGTCTTCCAAGCAAGCAGTGACCTGAAGTGGCAAGCTTTAGAGGAAAAAAAATCAAACACCTATAACTAAGAAACATGTGTGTTACTCATCTGTTCTTGATGCATACAACGGAGTCATGAAAATATGCATGACAACCGCCTTTTAAAAGCAAGACCTATTTGCAGACTGAACCACCCCTGAATCTTTGTGCTTCAAGCATGTATTAAGGGAGATTATGATCCAAACCGCATCGGCGAAGTTCCACATACTACTACTAAATCAAACACTGTTCTAACCAATCTTTATGTGTACACACTAATTTTTCTTTCATACTTCCAAAACAGACTAGACCGAACTGCAAAACTGTCTTTGGACTTTGTCCGGATTCTGTGACACTTCAACCAGGTTTTCACTCATCTCTAACTGCACTGTCCTGATTAACCTTACATACTAGCATTACGTTTCCTTTCTAATAATTCTGCAGTCTCTGCTAGGTTCTTTAGTTGGCAGCACAAAATTGATGCCTACCTGCATCTGTTAATCTGTGTTAAAACTGCTTATATTGTTAAGTTCTCTGTTTCTTTTTCAAAAATAGTAATTTGCAAACTTTTTTTTCCCCACAATCTACTTTTTGACCAATGTCAATGTAACTCTTCCCTCAAAGACAACAATATTACTTGTAGAGAACAATTAGTCATTTCTCATGCCTTAGCACATAATATAAATTCTTGTATGGATTTGTCATACTTTTTCACTGGATCCTCTATGTTATCTTGGTTATTCTTCTGCTTTGACTTGTTAGGATATTATTCTTACAAAATCTGAACAAGTTTTGTAGTATAAATAAAAGATTAGTTTGTTAGTGTTTTGGGAATTGAAACAACATGATGGTGACATTTTAATTTTTTTGCTTATTTTACCATGGGGTTTTAATACTTTTGCTGATAACCCACTCAATGCTGAGCACACAGACCTAATCTGTAAAACTGGCCACAAACACTGACCTTAACTATGAGCAAATATACCTGTGGAAGGAATGTGAATTCTCTTCTATGTACTCAAATAGGAATACAGATATATTTACGTAAGATATTAAAGTGCTATTTTTGATTAATGGTGTCACAATAATAAAGAAATACTGAATACATTTCCTCACTAGAACGATGTCCAGTAGTAAACTCATGCACAGATCTCCCCCATTCCCAGAAACTCTTCTCTTTCTGATGTTTTATAATTTGGTACTGATTAAAATCAGTATTTTAAAATACTAAGCAGTGAATATTCATTGGGTTCTGCCCTCGGCCTGTCTTTCTCCCAGATTCTTATTTACCAAAATGTAAAGAGGCATAAACGAATTACTGCAAATACTATGCAAAAAATATAAAAAAAGAAATTTTTCATTAAATAGGTTTGGGGTTTTTTTTAAATGTGTGGTTTGGTTTGTTTGCTTTAATAATACTACAAAACAGTTAGGAAAAAAACATGCTTACCCTTCCAGCAGTAGCAAAAAACTCCCCATCTGGTGAGAATTTCATTAAACAAACTTGAGAAGCAGTTCTATGAAATAAAGACAATTAAAAATAGAAAATAGGTTTTAAGAATTTCTTCAGAAGTCTAACCAGTTTTTTCCTCTTGAACTCATGAAAGTGATTCAATTCTTACATGCAAGTTCCATTGTACTGTGTGAAACAAGTTAAGCTTTAACAAAGTCCAGAAAGACGAGGAGGTAAAACTGTGTGCAACACATGGCTGTGGTCACATGGGAAAAAGAGAAAACCAGATGTAGCTGAGAGTGTTACAATATCCAATATTCCAAAATATCATAACAGAAAGACAGCTGCTAAGACATTAAACTGTTTGCAGATATACTCTACTTCCACTTCACAATCATCTGTATTTCAAACTGATTTCTGCTGTCCCATATTGTCTTGCAACTTTTCTGAAAGACACCTCCATTCCTCACACTTCCTACAGTTGTAACTCAAGGAGACAAAAATGTATAAAAAGAATAATGTAGTTCATGAGTATCTGAAAGTAGTTTTTACATTAATGGCCACACTGGTAAAAGATGCCACACCAAAATAATCTAAACCTAAATATGCGGTTCATTTTTGCTGTTTTTTACTTTCATTGAAAATACTAACAAAACAGCTTCTTTTACAAGTTCTGAAGCATCAAGCTATTGCCTAAGTGACAAGCTTATTAATGGCAACAAGAACACACAATTTAATTGTACAGCACAAGTACAGTGTACATTTTCATCTTGAGTTCATTAGACATGTGTAACGAGTTGTAAGGCCTAACTTTCAGGAAGGATTAGCTTAGTCACCAAGTCAACAAAAGCATGACGATATTGGTGTGTACAGTAACAACAGCAACTCAATTGCAAAAGCCGTGCATCAAAGAAAGTCAGTTTCCACCTAGTTTTCAACAACATTCTCCTAGTAGGGCTAATATGAAGACAATTGGGAACGCCTCCTTCAGACATCAAAAATTATTCTGGCAAAGGGTAGTACTGCAAATCACTATCTTGCAAACTTCTCCTTAGGAAAAACCTATTTTACATCTTAGCTAAAGTACAAATGCCAGAAAACATACATGCATAAAACATGAACTGACCAAGCAAGTTCTGCTGACACTTTCCAGGACCTCCTAGGTCAAAGCAGACAACACTCATCTCTCTCCCCTCCACAAAAGAGTTTAAAAGCGGGAAACAAGTGGAGAGCTATGAAGATTTCTGTAAAGTTTATGATACAAATGCAAAACATATTCTTAAAGGGACAAAGGAAAAGCAGTATCTGTGTGATCTTGACTATTGTTGCCACAAGCCCAGATTCTAAGACCATACCCATGGCATTTGATCTACAGGCTGACTCCTCCTCTTATTAGGCTGAGAGATGAGGGTCCAAAAGTGTCTCAATAAATTGAGAAAGTCTTGAACTTCTTCTATTTATAAAGTTCACCGCATTCAAAGGCAAATTTTTCAGTTGCTGTTTGGATGATCTCGGGATTTTAAACACACCCTTATAAAAGTTATACAGTACACAGAAAAAGGAACAACGGAAGGATTAAAAAAGGATTTTTTCAGGTACATTCAGGGAACTATCCAACCAATGCCAAAGTGCTTCATAAAGAACAATTTCAGGTGGGTCCCTCCAGGTGGCCACTTTAGACTTCTTTAAGGAGACTGCCGTATGGTACACTAGTCCCAACTGAACTGTGCACCTGATGTATTAGAAAAGTCTTCCTATGGCAGGAAGGACCATGATTCAAATTGCCTCACAAAACGAAATACTAACTAAAACTCTTCTGAATGTGCCAATACACCCACACAAAGATTAAATCAACAAGAATGTAAGAAGAGCATTCAGAGATGCAGTAAAACAGAATGCACCCACCTTTGCATGACTGTTCCAAATATCCAGAATAAAAAAAGAAAAAGTAAAGGGTGTATGAAAGGAGGGAGATTTATAAGAAGGAAAGAAAGGTGTGGTACATTAGACAATAGAAGCAGGTTTATTTTAATCAGTCCTGCAAGCACAATAATTTTCAAGTAGGTAGCTTTCACCTTACTTCTTGTATAAGGAACAAAGTCTACTAGGACAGTCTCAATGGTGGACTTCCCTCAGTATTGTACTAGTGTTCAATATAGTTAAAGAACTGCCTAATAACATCAACTACCCCAAAACCAATTACAACTGATCATGTAGAAAGAAATGTCACATATTCAAGGGAAAAATTATTCAAGTTTATCACATATCAATAACATTTATCAAATAACAGTATGCAATAGGATTTCACTGAACTACACTAAGTACTTCATCTGAAAGTTACAAACCGGCATGGAAGAAGAAATATCTTGTCTTTAAATAAGTTTCTTACTTGCTTTGCCAGATACACCTCCATTCTCCAAGTCCAACATCTGTTCTTTCAGTACTGTCATTGTCAGAAGGGTTTTCCAAAGGAACATTGGACCAAAGCTGAAGACAACTGGAACCAGTCAAAAGGCGAGTGCCTAAAACAAATATTTATAACATAACTACAAAACAAGCAGCAAAATACAGACTTCTATAAGGAGAGAAAAAAAAGAAAACAGTTTTGCAAAACTGAAACTGCAAAACAAAATATGCCATATATTATCTTAACACCTTTTCTACAAAGTTGCTATAACAGCAGTGTGCCTCTTATGCATTCCTCTACATGGATATAGACTAGGTCCACCTTGCAAGAAGATACTCTCATATTGTAAGACATTTTGATTTGAGTATCTACAGTTCAAATTGCGAAAATTAATCAAGTTCTTAGAGTAGCCATTCTCTAAAAGAAACACCTAGAGCTACTGTAGACCCCCCTCTTTCACAACAAATACTTAGCATTTAAGCCATGTTTTTAAACATTAGATACTGCTGAGACTAGAATAATTGAGTAGGACCATACAGATACACCTAATATTTTGGCTCTCCTATAGCAAGTGACAAAAAGTAGATTTCACTTCACTTTGCTGTTCTCTGTCCTGCTAGGACAAAACAAAAATGTTTTCCTTGTCCCCAAAGAATGGAGCAATATAAACTGAAAATTAGTTGTGCTATCAGCTAGGTAGGTGTTTCTTTTATCCTAGTCTTACCTGTGGGATCCCACGTTAGATTATGTGCTATGGTTTCCAGTAAGATTTGAGCATTCTTCTGCCACTGATAGTGTAATGTCTGAAATTTTAAGTAGCATGAAAACTAATTAGCATGAAAATGCTTCCTTCCCCTTCTGTAATAGAAATAGTATATCTTCACTGCATTCTCCAACTTTTACGAAGGATGTGTTTAAAATAAATTACTGCTTATCTAATAAAAATTGATTCATTCTGATTTTTAAATAAAATGGCTTTCCATTAATCCGACCATACAAATAAAAGTTTCTAACTTCTCATTTTAAAAATATAGCTGGAAAAAAATTCAGTACATTAAATCATCATCAGAATCTGAGAGTTTTAAAAGGGAAGTCTAATTTTATTTTTGGAAAAAAAAGATAAAACCAAAATGCATTAAATGCACCTTGTGCTTGATATCAGTACTGTTGTACTAAAGGATTTCAATAAGGTCATGATAACATGTATGATACTTCTCCCCTTTCTTCTTTTTTTAAAATGTACAACAGGACAGTCATCTATCTTCAGATTTTGCATCATCACTTCATTCACTGGAACAAGCTGAGGACAAAGTTCACAAATACTTATCTAGTCTGTTTTCATAACAGGTTGCAAAGTCTTGATGCTTTAGTTATAAAACAAACTGAAATCATTACTGGAAATAATATTAAAAGCCAACAGGACTTTTTCTTAATTCACAGATATTTTTAAAGCAATCATCCCCCACTCCAAAAATACCAAACCATTTGAAAGTTAAAATATAACAACTAAATCTTTCAGAAGTTTGGTAGAAAACAGTAAGAAGTACTTGCAGATAAGGATCTAAATGAAATATTTCTGAAGCTGGTTTTTCCAGTTTTTTGGGTTTTTTTTTTTAGTTCCTGAACATTCTAGTAAACAGAGGACAGAAACAATCTTTCAACCACCTAAATATGCTGGAAACTATTGCACAGAGGTTAACTGCAAGAACGAAGTAACAGAATTATTTCTTCAGTTACAAATTTGAAAGCAAATAATGGGTGGAGTGCTTCCTCTACTGCTTACAGTTACTACACTAACTTCAAAATTTCAAGGTAAGTGTACTATTTACCAGCACGGAAAAATATTCGGCATGGATTCAACAGCTCCAATGATCAAAAGAGGGAGCAGTACTTCTACAAAGTTCATATGAGCAGTAGAAGTCACGTTTCGCCATTGTTTTATTCTACTGCTTTCTAGTGGTATAAGTGATTACATATATTCAATAAAACCTTTTTAATTAATATATAAAATACCACTGGTTTACAGGTACATCAGGTACCACATGACTGAGCCTGTTAGTATAAAGCAGAGAATCCACTATATGGCCGTGTAAACAATTTATTAACACAAATGCAAAGACCACCCCCCTCAAGAGGTAGACAGAAGCTCCTTGAGCAATCCTGCCAAAGCTCTCATATCATCAAATTGACTTTAATTAGACTCTAATGCTTCTAATTATAAGAGTAATGCTGTCCATGTAACAAGCACAGTTAAATAACAACAATTAAAATTCTGGCCGCTAATTCACTAAACAACTGTCACCAAAACTAAGCCATGCCATCAAGAGCATAAATAATGTTCTTATTCACCATAATAACACCAAAGTACAAGCATTCGTTTAGATATTCTAAAAAAAGACACAGACGTTTTGAAACTATTATAGATCTGACCAAGAGGATGCAGTTTCATAAACCAAAGTTCAAATTAATTGTAAAACACATCAGGACATAAATGTTACACAAGATGGTTCAAAAAATAATTCCTATTGTGACGACTATACCTTTTGGAGAACAGGGACATGCACGTCTTTTTGGGTTCTGGAATAGTTCAGTTATGAATTCTAGCGTTACATTATCAGTAATGTGAAGCATTATAGTAAAACCTATTTTTTTAAAAACCATTTCAAATAACGTATCTCTGCCCTCCTTCTACCATTTTCACTTCCCAAGGACCAAGTTACATCTACATTTTATTCTAGAACTAAAAGAAGACATACAAGAAATCTTCAGCTTAAGGTGAACCAGAAAAATGAGTCACGCTCTGAGTAAATGAACTAAGGAGTGATGAATTACTTACATTATGACGACTGCTGTTCTGCTTCAAGAGGGTAACTGGCTCAAAGATACAAATCACCTTTCCGTAAGAAGCTGCAATCTAAACAAATTTGTATTTATATGTACATAAACACATACAGAAAAAACAAGATATAGAACAAACAAGAATAAAATGCAAACTATTGATTCTATTTTTGACCCTCCTTGCAGATAAATGTGAAGCTCATATACATACTCCCTTTCGACAACAGAAAAACAACATCTAGCAAAAATCACGAAGCAAGTGTTGACAATAATAAAAATACAGTTCTTTATTTATACATCAGTCCTGAAGAACTACTGAAAGCACAGGTGACATGAGCTTTTTTAAAAAAAAGAAAATCAGATCTATTATTTGCATGCTTTCCATATTAAATTAGGTAAACACTTAAAGGAGCCTGCAGAGTTCACATTCTCAGAAATCGAACCAACATCGGTTCAAGGCACTTTTGTGTACTTCTCTGGCATGAGAACATGCTGTATTATAAAAAGATAATTCAGAAGATTCGAGCTACACAAGCTAAACACACAGTGCAGAAAACTGCAAAACAGAAGAACCACTAAATGCTAACACAATACTTCAAAAAAAAAAGTTGCAATACAGTCGGCTTTAACTGGTATTTCAAAGTCTTATTCCATCAGTGGTATCAGCCACCCCAAACCCGCAATAAAACAAAATTGAGCACTTTATCTGAAGATATCTATTAAAAGCAACTTCAGAAGACTTTCTAAGAAGAGCCAAAACAAGCCAAATGTACACTAAAGACCTCAGCCAGAGAGCCCGAAAGAGCTGGTCACAAGACAATATTGCCTAAAACCACTTGAAATGCAGATTTACAGAAATGAAGGAGTTTGCACAGGTCTGCATAACAGACATCCTGCATTCTGAGGTGATGCTTGATGTTAAAAGGAGCACATCTACAATTCTGATATGCTCTAATAGTCAATCTCCTCTTTCTGTGAAATTCTGGCTCAGAAAGTATTCACAGTTTTCCTTTAACAACTGTCACGGTCCAACCCAGCAGCCAGGAGCTAACACCAGACAGCCACTTGCTTGTCCCTCCCCTTTTGCCCCAGCAAGACAGGGAGGAGAAACTGAGAAAAGGGGAAGCTCCTGGGTTGATATAAAGACAGTTTAATAAGGCAATAAAGGAAATAACAGTACTAATAATAGTAATAATAATAATGAATATGCAAAACAAATTATACAATTTTCTCACCACACAATGACTGATTTGCAATTGGTCCCCGAGCAGCGATCGTGGAACCCAGAAATCACAAATCCTGCGAATTTCACAGACTCCCAAAAGAGACTGAACTCTCAAAAAAGTTTGAACTCCCAGACAAGAGTGGATTCAAATCCCCAAAAGCAAGAAAGTTAACCCAGCAGGTACAGCTATTTGCCTGGCCATGCTCCATCCCAGCTCCTGCACACCTGCTCATTAACTGAACATGAGAAACTGGAAAAAGCCCTTGTTCTTATAGCAACAACTGAAAACATGAGTGTTATGAACATATGAACATTCTTCTGATATTAAATCCAAAACACAGCAGCTACTGAGATGAGAAATAAGTAAATCAGGACAACATTAAAGAGTCAGAGTCACTTTATAAAATGCATTTTGATTTCAGTATGAGTCACAACAGCTTCAAGAGAAAAAAAAGCATTAAACTGTCATACCTAAGTTGTTAATGTTATTTACAGGTAAGTTAGTTAGATGTACACAATCTGTACAGCTCCATACAGATCCTAAAATCTATATATCTCTAGCTTCAAGAGAAACCCTCTGCCTTAAAAAGAACTGACAGTTAAACAAATTTCTATCATACTAACAACCTAACCATCAGCCTGACCCCAAAGTGCCAACAATAATTTTGTCAGTTGCAAAATGCCTAACGAAATCTTTTCCTTACATCTCTGACTAATATTTGCCCTCTCTAATTCTCTTTAACTACCTCACTCTTTTATTGTTGTAATTTCATTCCACACCCCAGCACCACGAAGTTTATACAAACTCAGATTAGATTTTTCTCTTTTTTCCAGCTGTGGACAGTTCTTTCATTTTTTTTCTTTCGTAGGTTTTTAAGACAAACTAAAATTAGCCTTCCAAAATGCTAAACAAATAGCGTCCAGAGCAAATGCTACCCCCTGAAAGCTTGCACAGGCTTCCATAATGATACAACCATTCAGAGTAGTCCTCACTGAGCAGCATGCTGCCAAAAAGAATAACACAAATTAATGTGCTGAAGAATGTCCCAAACTACCACAATAATCACCCAGACATCAACCAAATGTTTATTGTAGTCCTTTTATTAGAACTAAGCTGTGCAGAGAAGACTTTCTGAGTTGTAAGAGAGTTTACAGTCATTCCTAATGACAGACAGTGGTAGCGAGTGCAGCCTCAGCAAGTTTGTAGATGACACTGAGATGAGTGGTGCAGCTGATTTGCTAGAGGGACAGGAAGTCACCCAGAGGGACCTGGACAAGCTTGAGGAGTGGGCCTTTGTGAACCTCACAAAGTTCAACAAGGCCAATAGCAAGGTCCTGCACCTTGGGCAATCCCCAGTAGAATACATGCTGAGGAATGAAGGGATTGAGAGCAGCCCTGAGGAGAGGGACTTGGCAGTGCTGGTGGATGAAAAAATTAAACACGAGCTGGCAATGCGCGCTTGCAGCCTAGAAAGCCAACCCCATCCTCGGTGCATCAAAAGCAGCATGGCCAGCAGGTCAAGGGAGGGGATTCTGCCTCTCTGCTCTGGTGAGACCTGCATCCAGCTCTGGAGCCCTCAGCACAGGAAAGACATGGACCTGTTGGAGTGAGTCCAGAGGAGGGCCACAAAAATGATCTGAGGGCTGGAGCACCTCTCCTATGAGGAAAGGCTGAGGGAGTTGGGGCTGTTCAGCCTGGAGAATAGAAGGCTCCTGGGAGACCTTACTGCAGTCTTCCAGTACCTGAAGGGGGCGTACAAGAAAGCTGGAGAGGGACTTCTTACAACAGCATGTAGCGACTGGAGAAGCGGTTATGGTTTTAAACTAAGCAAGTAGATTTAGACTAGATATAAGGAAGAAGTTTTCCCGATGAGGATGGTGAGACATTGGAACAGGTTGCCCAGAGAGGCTGTAGATGTCCCATCCCTGGAAAATTTCACAGTCAGGTTGGATGGGGCTCTGAGCAATGCAATCTAGTGACAGATGTCCCTGCCCACAACACGGGGGCAGGGGCTGGGCTAGATGATCTTTGAAGGTCCCTTCCAACCCAAACCATTACAGGACACTATAATTCTTGCACTGCTAGATACAAATAAAGCATCAGTGCTTGAGCAAACAACTTTGTCCAAAGTAGGAATATAACTGTAAGCATGAGGTTCGCACTTTATAGTTTTAGTATAATCCAGGAAGTTTCTTGATATGCTTACATTTTTCTCCACCAGGCCTCCCTATTGCATAGAAGACAGCAACATTTTTTCTCGTTCATCAAAAGATCTGTAACTTGTACTAAGTTACATTATCATTCACTACCAAATAGCAGAAAATAAAACAATCAGATTTGCTTTGAAAAGAACCCACAGACCACCTACTAAAAAACAAACATACACCCCCTCACCCTAGAACAGTTCATGAAATTATAAACCCTGGGTTCAAAACTGAGCTTTCATACTCAAAATAACTAGTAGTTTTACTTCTTCTTATATTTAAATGTATCTTAAGACACCTACTCGTTTCACTCATTTTTCTACTTCTTGTACTTGTTAGATATTTCTACAAGCCAAACCAGGGAAACAATTAAAGTTATCTCAGGTTAACATCAAAAGTTTTGGCCTTAATTCTTATGCTCACTAGAGGAAGTAGAAAGAGACTTGTAGCTCACATTATGTGGGAGAAGATCAAGTACCGTACCCACTTACAAGTAATTGTTGATTACCAAGTTGTTTACAACCAGAGGCAAAAGACTGCATTCAGTGGCCTAAGATTAACTTGTCCTGTTACAGAATCACAAAATGTGTGATTCTGTGAAGATTAACTTGTCCTGTTCATGAAATTAGTCCTTGCAAATCCACGGGAGACTTTTTAAAACAGTTTATACACCTACATATACAAATATATGTAAATATAAACATATACATGCATGCTTTCTTGGAATTATTATAAACTCTCATCTTTTTTTCCCCCCTCATCTCATTCTTGGAGACAGAGAACTAAGATTATCTTCAAAAGACGACTGGGAAGAGAAAAGCTGGTGCCATCGACCCCCCATTCTTCAAAGCCAGGGGAGAGGTGAGTCATAAATGAACTTTTAAGATACTGCTACTTCAAAGCAGCTCCACAAGGCACTAGCTCCCCAACAAACTACAATTAGACTTATGGGGCAAGAATGGAGAAAAAATTCAACTCATTACTTTCACAACTAGAAAGTAACTCTTTCATAAACCAATTCTGTCATCCAAAGGGACAATGACAGAGATCCTTCAAAGAGAGTAAAGGCCAGCTATTATGGAGAAAAAGCTTGATAGCAGCTCTCCGTGAAGTAAAAAATTAAAAAGGTACACAACCCATGAACTACAAATTATAACTAAGTGTCTTCTAGAAAGGTTCAAAACTGCACCCTAATTAAGCTACATTATTTGCATTCTGCTTCTTCCTATAGATCTTAAACAACAAAAAATAATCTGGAGGTAAGCTGAAAAGAAAACTGTGTATCAATACTGATGTAGTAGATGCAAGAAGAAATTCCATCCCTGCAACAGTGAACTCGAAATGTATTGATCAGTCTGGTCAATAAGTAGATTTCTAGCCATTCATTGCTTAGTATTTCAGCACTCTGCAAATACATCTAGTCTAATTACTAACAGCAAACAATACCAACTTGCAGAATTAAAGTGACCACATAGGTCTACTTAAGAAACAAAAAAAATTCTAAAGCTTAGTAAGCTTGATCATTTGATATATTCATATGTGTTAATTTAGAATTCAAGGACAGATTGTTATTTAAATGCATGTAGACCTGCTATCTCGCAGTCAGGATGACCTTGAAATTTGCAGAAAAAAATTTATAAGATTAACTGTGATATGTGATCTGCATGTGTATTTCACCATCTGTTAATATATCGCCAGGGAACTCAAAAGAACTTTCTACTTAGGAGCAGCCAGTGGAGAAACACATGCAGTCTTTATGGCTAAAAGGTACTAGAGGCACAGAGGAGAACGTTTCCTCTTTTTCATTTATGTTCCTCCACTACCATTGCAAGAGTCCATTACTCAAAAGTTAAAAAGCAGGAACAGAAACTAGTTGGGTATCATCATCATAAACTTCACATGTAATTATGAACTGGTTTCCATGCAGAGGTTTTGACTCAAGATGTACACAGGAATCTAACCAAAGCTCCCATCAACTCCTAACACCTGTAGTGATGTGCAGAAGGCTCACATTATCTCCTCCCTGGAACAGGTTTAAAGAAAGCAATAAAGTAAAAAACTCTCTTAGATGAGCCAACATGTACCCAGACACAGTTCCTACTGAATTGGTGAACAGCTTAACCACATTGTGACATCCTAAAGAGTCACTCGGTTCTTTCTTTTTTACTGTGACAGAACAATTAAGAAAGACCTCTGTAAAAAAACTTGAAAACTAGTAGTGTCTAAATACAACATTTCTGATTCAGTTTACCTACATATGAAAAATAAAAGTTGAGAATTCAAGAAAGCAAAACCCTGTGCAAGAGAAATTTTAAGCCTTTATGAATTGCTTCAAAGGGATGTTATTTTTCTGGATGACCTGAAAGTGATTTTTGTGGAAGCACTCATGCACTGCCAGCCACTAACAGGTCAAAGCATGTCTATGACATGCCTAGTAGCGCAAAGCCATAGTGAATAAATCACCTTTGCTTTCACCTTACCCACTTTTAAGTCATATTCTTTCTATCTCCTCTATATAGCCCTGTGTGTATCTGTATCTTCCTGTGCAGCCCTACGTATCTTCTACAATCTCATATTATGGTTACTATTTCACCTTCACTGTGCTGCCTACCACAAGTAAAGACATGAAGCAATCAGCCATCTTTCTGCTGACTCTTGTGTATATGCCTTAATTTGCAAGTATCCACACTCTTGAGAAGGCGCTTAACGTGACATTGTTAGGACACTATTAGAAACACTGCTCTGCATACCTTCCCCTGTTGCATTGAACAGTCCACACATCCCACTTGAATGTTTCCATGTTTTGCTCCAGGGATTATCTGTAATCTTTCAAAGTCAGTCCCCAATACCACAATATCACATCCTGATGCGTATGCCTAAAAAATAAAAAAGAAACAAGAATTAAGTAAAACTGTAGCTACTTATAGCACGTCAGTGAAGTATGAAACAGTGTAGTCCACGCAGCCTATCCATGTAGGTCACTATAAACTGAAATACATGGGTATCTGCAGATATCAAGCAGATGTCTACAATTTAAATCAAGCAACAGAAGTGCCAGTTTGCTCTTCCTCCATGCTTGGAAGTGCATCACAACACTTGCGTAACAAGCAAACAGTGGTTCAAGACAGAAGAGACAAAAAACATGGAGTTATGAAAACATCTCAGAGAAAAGAAAAAGCATGAAGAAAAAAGTTTACGTAAATTAGGAAAAAAAAAATTTCTAGGCTGCAGACAGAGGCATCTAAAAATACATTTTTGAAAAGGGGGTATAGACCTAAAATGGTACAAAGCATTTAGCAGGAACTTAGTAAAACAAAAATTTAAAAGGGTAACAGGATGAAGCTTAGGTACAAACAAGCAAAACCGTGCTTTCAGACTTGTCGATCCTCCTGTCACTTGCATTCCATGGACTAATTGTATTTTCTTTTAAGTTCACACTGTCACTAACTAATTTGATATACTGAACACACACAGTCAGCTGACTGAGTACTGTAATGTCTGAGTAAAAATTTCATGGTATCTCTATGCAAGCTTTATTGGACATTAACCACAGATTAAAATGGGAAGATTAAATCCTGAAGAAACTTGTGGAAACAATAGTGAGCAGAATCCAATAAGCAGGAGAATATAACACTCAAGGATGAAAGTCCTAGAACAAGGAATGCACATCTACTAAAAAGTTAGAGCCAGGAAGCCAGTAACAAAATTAAGAGCACAAACAACAGTATTCTAGAGAGCAAGAGAATGATAAAAGGGCCCACAATGTCATTTTAGCTGGCCAAAAGATTCAAGAGCAGAAGCCTCACAAAAACTGCAGATGGAAGATTTCCGCACACTGATACAAATGATTGTGCCTTACAACCAACCCTACTAATATCTACTATATTAACTAAAAATACTTTTGATTTGAAAAAAGCAGAAGAATTGAATGTTAGATTTACAAATTTGAAATCTGATGATCATGTTTTCAGGTGTTCCAAGTGAAAGAGCACTTTCACCAAGCCTGACCAAGACTACCACATCATTACATATGTTAAAATCAATAAATAAATAATATGGAGATTTTGGTCCAAAGACAATTTTCCCCACAAAGGATTCAGTAATATTTCACAAAACAATCTTACCCAGAAGACTCTGATCACCATTCTCAGCCAATATTCAGTTATTACTTTCCAACCAGCAGACCACCAGCCACCCTCCAAATAACCTGATAATTGAAACCGCTGTCTATAATGCTTCTCCACAGTAAATATAATCATTATTTATTTATGATCATTTATTATTGGTCGGGTTTTTAAGCCCCTTCCTGTCCTGTCCCCTCTTCAGCTTCACGAAGAGGTTCAGGCAGTGTAATTCCTCCTGTCAAAAGAGCAGCATTTGTTACAAATTGACATCTCAAAATGCAGGCTCCAAAGCAGTCCAATTTAAAACTCACTCCAAAACAGGAGGCTGACTACTATTTTTTATTCAAACATTTAAGTGATTATCTTGATATTGCAGTGACATGAACTTTGAACGTGTTCCTCACAGGGAACTTGGCCTTGTTGAATCTCATGAGGTTTCCATAGGCCCACTTCTAGAGCTGGCCCAGGACCCTCCGGATAACACCCTGTCCTTCTGATGTGTCAACTGCAACACTCAGCTTGGTGTCATCTGCAAACTTTTGAGGGTACACTCGATCTTGCTGTTTATGTCATTAATGAAAATATTAAACAGCACCGGTCCCAGTACGGACCCCTGAGGAACACCACTTATCACCAGAGTCCATTTGGACACCAAGTCTTTGACCACTACCCTCTGACTGCAACCTTCCAACCAATTCTTCATCCACCAAACAGCCCACCCATCAAATCCATATCTCCCCAATTTAGAGAGAAGGATGTTGTGGTGATCCGTGTCGAAGGCCTTACAGAAGTCCAGACAGATCACATCCGCTGCTTTTCCCTTGTCCACTGATGCTCCATCACAGAAGGCCACTAGGTTGGTCAGGCAGGACTTGCCCTTGGTGAAGCCATGCTGGCTGTCTCGAATCATCTCCCTGGCCTCCATATGTGCCTTAGCATAGCTCCTAGGAGGATCTGTTGCATGATCTTCCCAGGCATAGAGGTGAGGCTGATAGGTCGGTAGTTCCCAGGGTCCTCCTTCCTACCCTTTTTAAAAATGGGCACAATGTTTCCCTTTCTCCAGTCACGAGGGTCTTCATCTGACTGCCATGACCTTTCAAATACCATGAAGAGTGGCTTGGCAACTACATCAGCCAATTCCCTCAGGACTCTATGACGCATCTCATCAGGTCTCATGGACTTAGGTGTGCTTAGGTTCCTCAGGTGGTCATGAACCTGATCTTCCCTTACAGTACCATTTATACAATTTTTCCCAAAGCCATTTTGCTGAATTTAGTGCTCCACATGGAGGCAACTGGGGGGGGTGAGGGTTGGGAGGGAGGTGCTTCACTTTAAAGAGATAATGTGGCTTTATTAAAAGTGTCATTAAAAGACCGCAGTGCCAAAACTGCATTAAGTCCCCCTGCTCTTCTGTATGACTCTCCAGACCTCATCAGCACTTTATAGACTTTGCAGATTTCTCCCATCTGGTTCTCTCCATTTCCAGCTTCACAGGCAAGCCTGAGATCATGTAGCGTCACAACACTACAGTATTTCCATCATGGTGAGCAAGAACTAACATATATAGTACCACATGCCATTAGCAGCAATCCTGAAGTTCATCAACTAACCATTTTAATGCGATCAAGAACTTGACCAGTTTTAACATATAAAAAAAGTCCTGAGTACACTTGGCATTTTGCACTGGAGGAACTCTACACTAATTATTAAACACTACGCACCAGAGTCTTTGGGAACTGGTATATTCATCAACACATCAGGAACAAGGAGTCAAAGCAGCATCAGAACTCAGACTATCTCCTGCTAACCTGGGCTGTGCTGGACAGCAGCAGCTCAGAGGTATGCAAACATGCCTTGCCATTTCCTGAAAATGCCCCCTTTATGAATATAAACTCTTGTCCAAGAGCTGTAGCTCCTTCTCCCTTTCGCTATGTTTCAAAATGGCTATTATTTTGTGCTTAATACTCATTTCTTGCCCAACCTCATACACTGTGTGTTTAAAAAAAACATTTGTCAAATCAGAGATCAATTTTTTGAAAAGTTGGGACGTATCTTCTCATTCTAGCGGTTCCCAGTTCTAACCATTAATTATAAGTGCATTCGTAAGAATCCAGACTGGGGCAATGGTGAGAGGAGTGCCCTTTTAAAATATTCTTCTTGGAAGGAAAATACAGTCATTCTACCCTTACGTTCTAGCAGTTCTTCACATTACCTGAAAATAACTGACATTCAGGAACAGAATCACTTCTGACATCAGTCTGGTCAGATGGATTAGATCATACTTGGCCACTCTGACTTCCTCATCCACAGTAAGGTGCAGAACCACTGACTAGCTCTTAAGCCTGTAGAACTGATCTGTACCCAAAGAGGTAAAAATGGGAAGAAAAAAAAAAAAAAAAGCCATTTTCAAAGAGCTTCCAAATAGAACTACAGCCAGGCAGAAGGATGATGACTTGGAGGTTAATTTTTGACATTTAGTCAATGTTTGCCTGCAGGAGAACCACAATTTCAGAGACAAAAGGCAAGGGGATGCAAAGGGGAAGGAAGCTACATATTTCAAAGAAAAAAGTGTCTGAATGGAAGGTAACTAATCTGTCCAGCAAATGAAAACTGGCTCTCTTCCCTACTGTTGCCTACCATCCCAATCCCATTACAACTCACATTGACCGAACACTTTGCGAGGGAAGTTTCATTGTTCCTCTTCTCCTAAGGTGTCTTTCTTTTGGTTCTTTGCTGTCCCCACGGCAACTCATCCATTACACTGTCTCTGTGCAGAGAAGTCACATCCCTCATACACACTCACTGGAACTCTGACTCTCATTCTGAATGAGGTTTCTGAACAGTAGTATCTATGAAGACTTCTCTCCAAAACAAGAGCACAAAACTAACTGCTAGACTACATTTACACGTACATTTTCTTCACCTCAGAGTATGAAGTGTTTTAGCACAGTATAATGGGACTCAGTATTCATGAGTAAGGGTTACTTCCTATACCCTAACAGTCTGTCAGATACAACAAAAATGAATTCTGCCTACAAGTCAGGTTTATTTACTTTTTACTGCAAGATTTGTCCACTATAGTTCACATGTCACTCATTTTCATTTTGACAGAAGCTACTGAGATTGCATTTTTATAAGCTACGGAAACAAAGAAAAAAGGTAGTTCAAGTGTTCTGCTACGTATAGGGCAAGAAGAAATTTCAGCATATAAGCACTTCTCTTGTCTACTGTACCTGACCCTGGGGAGGAAGAACAAAAGGCTCCCATACAGTTCAACTAAAAGAATTCCTAAATATATATTAGCTTAAAAAAAACCCAAACAACCACACAAAAACCCAAGATGCCTTTTTAAAGCAAGCAGAGTCTCTTAAGTCTGATTTTGGTGAGCTATAAAAGCCTTTCACCTTAAGAATGTCCTAGAATAATTACAAGAAAGTTGTCTTTGCACAATGGGACAAGCAGATAATGTTGACATTATCATGTTCTTGGAATGTTTATTAAACAATGCTCTGTTCTTCTGTTACACAAATAAACAAGAGAACTAGCTTAAGCTGCACAAACATGGATTTCACTAGCTGTTCATGTAGAAAAACAAGCCTGAAATTAGTAAGTGAAAGGCGTTTCAGGCCTGTAAAAATAAATGTGATTTTGTATGCAGTACCGGGTTTTCACAGAATTCCTACCCACTCTTTTAATCAATGTCAGCTGTTGTTTCTAAAATTTTGTTTTGCGAAGATTAACAGATATTTTGACAATAACAGTTCTCCAAAAGCATGTCAGTTTTAACAGAGAAAACAGTATAAACAATTATATGAACTATTCTAATTTTTTTCTGAAGTGAAAGCCTGATACACACAACTCAAAAACAGAGAATGATACTGTCAAATCAGACTCTACGCTCAACAGCAGAAAAGCAAATGAGCAGAGGTCTTAAATACCTCTTATATAGCACAGCACCTTATATACCTCTTATATAACCTCTTCTATAGCACAGCACCTCTACAGCAATTATTTCCCTTATACTCGACCCTCTTTCAAAATTTCTTCTAGGTAGTGACATATGAAGTTTTTCCCGCAGTTTCTGCCACAGCTACACAAGGACTGACAAATTATCTTGCACAAACTGCCTTTCACCTGCGTCTCTTACATGAAGGGCACAAGTACACCCACCATAAATTGCCAGCTACTGCCACAGGCAAATCCAGTAGTACGTGTGCACACATAAATGCATTTATGAAGTAATATATGTACAAACACATGCAAATATACACGAGATGAACATACAGACTAGAAAGATAATGCAGAAATCTGTGCTGTGCCCAAGGTCACAAAGGATCACCTAGCCAAAGCAGACCAAAGGACTGCATTTACCAGTTCACAGTAACTTACCTGGAAATGCTCTCTCCCCACTACAGCTATACTGGAAACTTACTAGTACAACAACCCACATTATCTTTCCTTCTTTTGTTTTTCAGCTGATTCAGTTACTGTATCGGAGGCAATTCTCAAGCCACATTAAGGCCATTTTTATCACTGATGGGTCTCGAGGGTTCTAATGGCCCTTACAAATAAAATGAAACAAGTCCCAAAGGTCAAGATGGAAGGGCTTACAATAAAATCGACCAATTAAAAAGATGTTATCAAAATTCTGTAATAGCTGGATAATATTCATAGAACCCGTTTGAAAGCGGAAGTTTACAACAGATATTTTTATGACCTTTACAACCATTATACCTTAGGGAAGATTCACTTCCCCGTTTAAAAGCAAAAAGCTATTCCAAGGAGAAGTATCCGTTTGTTCTGCCGGATCGAGCATCTAAACATCATACATGACCAGTCTGCAAGGGCTGAACACTGGTTACTTGCAACACAAATAGGGACAGGTGAGAGAGGAATATCTCATAGACTCATAGAATCATTGAATGGTTTGTTTGGGTTGGAAGGGACCTTATATTATAGGTCTCCCCGTTCCTACCCCCCCTGCCATGGGCAGGGACACCTTTCACCAGACCAGGTTGCTCAAAGGCCCATCCAACCTAGCCTTGAACACTGCCAGGGAGGGGGAGCCACAACTCCTCTGGGCAGCCTGCTCCAGTGCCTCACTGCCCTCACGGTGAATTTCCTTGTGTCTAACTTCTCTTACTTGTCCCCCTCCCTCCTCATCAGTTCCTCTTCTCAGCAAAATGTGCAACAAAGGTCATTCTTATGAAAAGTAAAGACAAAAATTAAAGACAAACAAATCTATTAAGTGGGTCATACTGACATAACTTCTGTGTTTTTCTCCTTTGCACTGAATGGTCAAAATCAAAAAGCACAGTCACCATAAACCACACAGTACCTCACTGATTTACTCTACTAAAAAAAAAAAACAAACAAACACCAATCTCACCTGTGCCAATATAAATTTGCACTAGTCTTTTTAGCACTAGTCTTTTTTCTCCCCACCCTCCACTACTGTATCAAAACTTATGCTAGTCTAAGAAATACATTCAAATATCTAATAAAAAATTCTTTCATTACGAAGATTAATTAAATTTAAGAAATACTCTTTCATCACCCTTTGGAAAAAAAACCCACCACTTTCTAATCTATCAAAAGTACTTGAACTAGTATACTTCTGAACATATTAAACATAAGGTTTTTTCACTCAAGTATTTCAGATCTGGAAACAACTGAAAAAGCAAAGGCTGTATTCCACTGTGGACAAGTACATGGAAAATAAACCAACCAGATTTCAGGAGAAGCACACATAGAGTAAACAGTAAATTCTGACTTTGAGGGATGAGTTCTCATTCATTTAGTGCACCATACATCCACTCTCAGCAGACAAATAACAGGCACGCTTCTTACAGTATCTTGATGCTTACGAGCCTTTTTCTACACATAAACAGGTATGCCAAAAACTCTTTATCAGTGTTCTCTCCAAGGAAGCTCATGCTCCACTTGACACTTCACATGCTAAAAAAAGAAGGCCAGAACAACAAACTTGCACCCCATTAGGACAAGTATCTCAAACACCATCTTAAAACAGAACTGCATATATTCAAAAAGATGCACTCAATTCATTGGGTAAGGGCCCTTTTTACTGATTTCACTTCCAATTTCTCAGAGTTTAGGAGAAGAATCTGTTATTTTTAGCTTAAAACTGTAACATTTCAAAACTTCTCTCACCTTAAATACTCACTACAGCATATCAGACCATATTCTAAAAAAATTAAGGTATTACATATCAAGTTCTCTTGACAGACAAAGGTAACTCACCCCATCTGTACAGTACATAAACCTGAAATAGCAACTCCTGTGAGTTCTCAGTCACAAAAACAGGAAGCATACAAGTTTGCTGAGGCATGGTTTGTTCCATTTCTAAGATACCATTCAACAGTATTTATACTTACTAGTGCTTATATCATGACTTCAGCTATGGGAAAACAACCGTCTATTTTTCTTGTTGGATTTTCTAAAGGTTAACTCCACCACTTCTTTCCAAAAATGCAGAAATTAGCTTCAATACCTTTGACTTCTTAATCCTTCTGAGCAATCTCATGAACTTAACATAGCATTATAAAATGAGTAACAGCAACAACAGCAACAAAAAAAAACCTGAAGCAGTGAAGGATATTTCTGTTAGCAGTTCTAAATCTGAAGAAAAAAAATCCATTAATAACCTTCTGGGGAAAAGGACAAAACAAAGCAAGATGAACGTGTCTACAGGCAACATCGTCACCATATTTATGTCAAAACAGCTCTTGTAAAAAAGAGACCATAGAAACAGTTACTGAAAACAGCACTTCCCAATCATTCCTTTCTCCCCAAGGAGATATTCTCACTCATCTACTGGGGAGCTCTAACCCTTTTGCTAAGTTAGGCTATAATGGGCACTGGGCACTTCAGTGACAATAATAACTCAAACTATTTCCCTTGAAAAGGAATGGCATCAAAATAGGAAATTTAGAAGAACTTACTTTGAAAGCTTACTAGCATTTCCCTGTAAAGCAAACCTCCTCGTCTCTTACCAAATGGTTTCCCACCACTGGTGGGTCTTTAATATTTCTGGGTGTGTAAAATCAGAAAGTTTGGCAGAGCTCGAATTTGAAGTCCCAACTGCTGCAGTTTAAGAAGTCTTCCAACGTGAACTTATTTACAGGATTCATTATTTTGGAAGCAAGCACATCACCGGACAAGGCTGCAGACCAACGGGCTTTGCAAAGCCAGCCTGCCTGTGGTGAAGCAGCTCCCAGGTGCTTCGCTGGGACCACCGCCGTACCCAACCTTCCCAGCGCTGGCACCGCACCGCTGCCACAGCGCGGAGCTGGATTCAACCGCGTATGCCAGGCGGGACAGGGAAAAAAACAAGTTCCTTTATTCTTGTGTTTCTATCTTTCATTCTCCTACCAAACCCCAAACCACGCTGTGCTGTAATCAGGGGTGGCCAGAAGAGGCAAGGTTAAAAACTCTCGAACTTGGGGCACTGAGGAACTCTGCTGTGCCTTGTTCAATTCCCCTCCAGCCCAAAACTCCGAGCAGGAACGGCGCGTTCCGGAGGGAGGGTGGGAAGAACAACAACAACAACAGAAGTCGGCTTCGGAAACAAGAGTCAAAGGGAGAAAACAGACCGGTAACAGGCTTCAGCCCCCACTGAACACAGCAAGTGTTTTTTCCCCCCACTCTGCAACGACAGGGAGTTCAAAGATGGCTTTAAAACCCTAGGGCACGGCATTTCCAGGTCTTCAGCTACGACCAGTCAGGATTTTAATGACACATCTGACTGAAAGCGAGCGCCGAAATGCGCTCCCGCAGCAAGCCGCGCTCGCTGGCTGACGTTTATGTAACCTCTCCTCAGAGCCACCATCTTCCCGCGCCGGCGAAGCCCGCCGGGAGCCGCCCGCCCGCCCGCTCCTGCCCCGCACCC
>Ga0065711_1004251_pt1 | contig 27562 bp, 16 predicted proteins | sample Hoacrofraction12_FD_59098 | JGI IMG/M metagenome (GOLD analysis project Ga0065711, IMG submission 59098) | Hoatzin crop microbial communities from Cojedes, Venezuela - Epithelial fraction 12 v2 (version 2) | ecosystem: Host-associated > Birds > Digestive system > Esophagus > Crop | place...
TGGACAAGGTCCTGTGCAGCCTGCTGTAGGTGACCCTGGTTCGGCAGGGTGGTTGGACTAGATGACCCACAGAGGTCCCTTCCAACCACTACCATTCTGTGATTCTGTGATTCTGTGAAGTACATGTCCAGATGTGCAATGATGAACCCAGGGAAGGAACCAGGGAATCCCTCCTGATTTAAGCCCCAAAGCTTGAGCCACAATTTAAAATCTCTGAGACTTCTACATCCTCATATCCAACTTCACCTAGAGCTTTATTTTGAGCCAGACAGCTCCAGAGCTGAGTGCAGAAGGCTCCCGTTGACCTACAGCATTTCTGTCTGTAGAGTACTCAGTCTAGATTTGAGGAATTCTCTTCCCCTGGGTAAACAAGTGCAACATATATCCTCAGCCTGCCTGAATCTGAAGTTCAGCCACTTGACTGTCTTCCTCCTTCTCAATATTGACATACTGACTGCGCTCTGAATGCATTTATTTGTAGGCCATCAGGAATTCTCCCATTCACCTTCTCTTCCACAGGCTACAAGACCTGTTGCATCTTCTTCTATATTTTCTTCCTTGTTTTCTTGTGGTGAGTGTTACTCCATCAGCCTGTTTATCTTCTCATTGTGCTTCAGCTCACATCTGACCTCTGATGAAATAAGATCCTGCCAGGATGAGTCCCAGGGAACAACCCTGTGCTGGGCAAGGGCCTCCCTCTGGCCCAGGGTCCCCCAACCACTGATTCCTACGAGCCATTCCTTGTTCCCAGCAAGGACCATTCACATCGGCTGCACAGTAAATGGGAGGCCACCTAAGCTGCAACTTTTTTCCAAGTGCCTTGGGTTTTCCTTTAAGAAATTCTCTCTTTCCTTAAAAGGGAGAGGGAAGGAAAAGAAAGGTGTCCGGGTCATATTTTCCCTGTTCTTGGTCTTTTCCCCCTCCTTTTAATTGGGACACATCAGTAATTTGAAACTACTCAGTGAAGTGGTCCTGTTCGCAGCCTGTGTGCTTGCATCAGGGAAACTCATAGCCAGTCATCTGGACAACCATCGCTTAGGTGGTCAAAGCAACACGGCATTTTTTGGAAAAACAATAACATAACAAAAAGGTCCTACAGGTTTTCTACAGCCAAGGCTAGCTGCTTCCAAGCAGCCTGTGGTGTGTTGACCCTGGCTGGACACCAGGTACCCAGCAAACCGCTCTATCACTCCCACTCCTGAGCAGGACATGGGGAGAAAAATATGATTAAAGGTTCACGGGTCGAGACAATGACATGGAGATCACTCAGCAATTACCATCACGGGCAAAACAGACTTGACTTGGGGAAATTAATTAGGGTAATGAGAAATAAAACAAATAAAACAATTTCCCCTCACCCCTCCCTTATTCTTAGGTTCAGCTTCACTCCTGATATCCTCCCCCTGAGCAGCACAGGGGAACGGGGAATGGGGATTGCAGTCAGTTCATCACACGTTGTCTCTGTCGATCCTTCCTTCTCACACTCTTCCCCTGCTCCAGTGTGAGGTCCCTCTCACGGGAGACAGTTCTCCACAGACTTCTCTAATGTAAGTCCTTCCCACGGGCTGCAGCTCTTCACGAACTGCCCCAGTGCGGGTCCTTCCCACGGGGTGCAGTCCTTCAGGAACAGGCTGCTCCAGCATGGGTCACCCACGGGATCACAAGCCCTGCCAGCAAACCTGCTCTGGCACGGGCTCCTGTCTCCACAGGTCCGCAGGTCCTGGCAGGAGCCCGCTCCAGTATGGGGTCTCCATGGGGTCACAGCCTGCTTCAGGCACGTCCACCTGCTCCAACACGGGGTCCTCCATCGTAGATATCTGCCTCACCGTCAACCTCCATGGGCTGCAGGGGCACAGCCTGCCTCACCATGGTCTTCTCCATGGGCTGCAGAGGAACCTCTGCTCCGGTGCCTGGAGCACCTCTTCCACCTCCTCCTTCACTGACCTTGGTGTCTGCAGAGTTGTTGCTCTCACATATTCTTACTCCTCTCTCGGGCTGCTGTTGCACAGCAGTTTTTTTCTTTCCCTTCTTAAATATGTTATCACAGAGGTGCTTCCACCACTGCTGATGGGCTCGGCCTTGGCCAGCAACGGGTCCGTCTTGGAGCCAGCTGGCATTGGGTCTGTCAGACATGGGGGAAGCTTCCAGCAGCTTCTCACAGAAGCCACTCATGTAGCCCGCTCGCTACCAAAGCCTTGCCATGCAAACAGAAGTGCCCTGTGGGATGGCCTGACTGCCTCTGTCCCCATCGTCACCCCAGCGAGCCTCAGCTTGATTTTTCAGAATTACTCTGTTACTGGTTTTCAGGTAAACCAGTATTCCTTGAAACTGGGGGAGGAAAGAAAAAGTCAGGGGTTTTCTTTTGTCTCTAGTTATTGGGGTTTTTTTTTTGGTGGGCTGGAAAATGACTGAAACACAGAGTCAGTAAAAGAAAAGAGGGAGAGGCAATGAACCAGCCCCATGCGGGTGCCTGCGGGCCCAGCAGCAAGGGAGGCTGTGCAGTGCTGGCTCTCCACTGGCCATGACCACATGGAGGTCAGGGCTTTGACAGGACTGTCATTACCACTGTCTCCTGGTTTTGTCCAGGCTCTTCTAGGCAGCTGCCTTGGTGAGACAGGTGGGAGACTCTAAAAGCCCATGCTCCTGAGGCTGGCTGTTTTGTCTGGTTAAAGTGTGGGTGGCAGCACTGTGAAACATCATTGCTCTTCTTCGCAGGGGAGCAGGAGGGGAATTTGGGCTGAATTTAGTATTAGGAGGAAGAGGGGATGTTTCACAGTCTCCTTTGTGTCCTGCCAAGATCTTACACATTGCAGAACTGTTATTTCTGCAGAAGGTGGGATGTCTAATGGGGGACAGGAGAGAGTCACTGCCCCACAATGGGGCAGCAAGTCCAGCAGCTCCAGCATTTCTCACTGCTTGGTTTATTAATGCCATTCTCTAATGCCAAAGAGAGCGCTGTGGAGGAGACTAAATGCTGATAATCAGGAAAAAAACACAGCAAACGTGAAAGTGGCTTTGTTGTGATATTCTTGGACAGCTGCAGCTCTGAGAGGCAACCACCAAAGAATTCTTTTCATAGCAACCACAGCTCCAGTGTCACCTAATGGAGACCGAGAATTGGGGTCATGATAAGGGGGGGCCATGACCCCAATTCTCGGTCCCCATTAGGTCTACTGCAAAGAGACTTTTCCAGACGTGACTCTGCAGTGCGCGGTGCTGCACATTGAGCATCGGCAAGCCAGAGAGGGAAAGGCAGCACCGGGGCACCTGNGTGANCATCNGCNCATCCCACCCTGAAGCATCGTGACTCGGTAGTCAAAACTCCCAGAGGGACGCTTTTCCCATTGCACCATGAGGTCTGGTTGCGCATCACACAGGCAGCATCAACGTGGCTTGGCCGGGGATGTTTGCCGTAGGATTTGCAGGCAGACCGCTGCTTGCCTCGCCTAACCAAGCAGGACAGGACGGCTGACACGGACAGTGCACACCTGCCCTCCCTGCGGCGGAGGAAACCTTTTTTTGAACACTTTGTTCCTAGGGAAAAGCTATTCAGCTACTGCCCACGCAACTGTCGGTTCACGCTGCCAAGCATGGAGGGCGAAAACGTGCTTTTTACAAGGGTAATGGATGGGAGAGCGCCTGCTCAGAGGCTGTTACGCCGGGTGATGGGTTGCCCTCTCTCTGCCTGTCTCCGCCAGCCTACAGCTGGGCTATATGTGCCTCAGGCTAGGAAAAGGCACAGAGCCTGGGGAGAGCCGAGGCGGGTCTGGGACGGGCAGGAGGCGGTGGGCTGGCGACACGGAGGGTGCCCACGGCGCGAGGCAGGGCTTCGGGCAGTGCCAGTGGGCAAGTCCCAGAAGCGGGGTACGTGCTGCCCTTGGTTCAGCAGCTTACTTTGTACTGTCAGAGGGAAGCAGGGAATTATTGATGATATTTGCCCCAGAGACATGTTCGGAAGCTGAGTAACCAAAGAAGAAGGTGTAAGCTCCAAATTTGTTGTGAGACAGAAATATTAATAATGAATGGATGCTTTTCAGAGTGGAAATAGTTTAGTAAAACAGGCTGTTCGTCTGACCAGTGGCAACCTGGGAAAAGATGTAGACAATGATGAATTAATTAGCTAAGTATAGAAATACATATAATTTAAATGCAGCTATAACATGCCGCTGAAGCTACAGAGGTGTCTCTAAAGTGACCATCGCTGTGGTTTCAAAAGCAAAAAAGTTTTGAGCCTTAGGAGACGTTTTGTGGTATATTTATAACACCTATCCATGTTTTCTGCCTTTTCTCCCTCCGCCCTCTCCTCCGTGCCTACCCACCAGCCCCAGCAAAACCCAGACCCCCGGATTTCTCTCAGACCTGAGGTGGCTCTGGCATTTGTTCCTGCTTATCCCTGCAGATGTTTTGGGGAGGGCCCTCTATCATCCCTAACTCCAAGGGCCGGGCGGCAAAGGTGTCTGCATGGCGGGAGTCACTCCAAACAGGAAAATGTTGCAGGAAAGTACACAGTAAAAAAAAAGCCAAATTTCTTTCATTTGGAAAATTGGCCAAAATTCAGTGTGTGACCATGCTGGGCCAAGGGGTGACCTGTGCTCAAAATGCTGCCAGGTTAGATGCCCCGACCCACCTTTTCACGCAGGGTAGCAGGACACCAGCTCTCTGCCACGGAAGGACAGCAAAACTCCACAATTTACCTGGAAAAGCTACAGGTTTGGCCCACAGAGTCGTGACTCCTTGGAGCATCACCTGAGTGCCCATAACTCATCCACAGCAGGAGGAGCAGCCCCACGTTGGTGTACAGGGGAGGAAGAGCGGCGTCCTCCCAAACATGAATCGATACTGCCAAGTTAACACGCCCAACAATCACGCCACAAACCTCAAAACTCACAAAGCTGTTTTGAAAAGCACATGATTAAAAAAAAATGAACACTTTTTAATTATTTTTCTGTTTACTCAGTCTCTAGACTTCTGGTCCCTGAAGTCGGCTCTGCAGCCAAAGGGCTACAAACATTTTCCAAAAATGAAAGCCAAGCTTGTCAAGGAATTGTTTAGTCACACAGATTGAGACTTTAAGGAAAAAACACCAAAGATCACAAGACTCCCGATAATTTTCTGGACTTGGCACCACACATGATTTGTCATATAAGCCTGCAGAGAAAGGTGGTTTCAAAATCCGCAGAAATGCTCTCTGGTTGCTTTTATGGAAACTCCTGAAGAACCGAGTACTGGATTTCCTTTTTAACTTTTTCTTTATTTTCTTCCTGTTTTTCTTTTTCTTTTTTCTTATTAGTGTAGTACCTGAGGTACTTAGAGTATTTATATCCCTAGCACTTCAGAATTTGACTATGTCAGGGAGCTTTCAGAAAGATTAAATTTTCTGTCAGCTGGATTCAGCTGGGAAACTGATTCCTGTCTTCAGTATATTGCCTAGTTCAGATCCCTGAATAACTTGGAGTGGAGTAAATGCTAAATTGGCTTCTTTTATTGTGCAACTGGACAAACAGAAAATGGAAATAAAACACATAGTACGGGAAAAATGACTTTGCAAAATAGGAAAAAAGACTTTTGTCAGACTTCCTCGTTTGCAATTCCATACACAGTTCTGTTAACCTGGTTAAAGGAATAATACAATTATGTAGTTTACTGCCAGTGGGTTAACAGTTGCCTTAATAAGTAATGGGAAGCAGCAAAAAATGTTATTACATCTTTATTTTGTCTGGTTTTGCACTGTCAGTAAGACAGCAGAGAGGAGTAGCTAGAAATCAGAAATCAACACCCTCATCTCTAAAGTCTGAGCATATATGAATATATGGTTCTAGGCATTAAAAGTGACCCGACATAGGCATTTTTAAAGCTGTAAAGTTTGTGTGTCTGTCACCATAAGGTCTTTCACACTGGTGAGCACTGGGAAGGAGGCAAAAGGCACAACCATCTCGATGCCTTTATGTGCCCTGACATCTCCATCTGCAACTGGTGCCATTGCCCTGTAACTTCAATAAAGTCATGATCACACCAGGTCTCTCCCCTCCTGCTGCCTCCAGTTTGGTAAATAAATATCTTGCAGCATTTGCTAAGCTACAGACAAATATGCTTTTCAGAAACGTGACCGTGAAAGCTGCAGTTCCTTTTCCACTCACCAGGATGTGTGTAAGGACACTCAATTAATGTGCCTAGCCTTAGCAATAAAATGAATTTCTGATTTTATCATATACCCTAGCTTGCCAATCACTTTCACTAAAAGAATTGAAAAGCTCCACAATACCTGTCCTCCCAACAGCACATGCCACTTCCTCAAGGTTAAATAGCTCACGTTGCACTGCCGTCTCTGATACTTCCATGTAATTATATTTTCTGTGCAAGTCTGTGTGTTCCTCATCTCACCGCAACTCATAGGGACATACTCTGGTGGCATACTCTTGTGCCAGCCTTTGGAACTTGTCTGTTTTCTGTGAGATTAAGTTCTTCCCTCCTAATTAAAAGAATTGCTCAAATTTGACAAAATTAATTGAATATACTATTAGCTAATTTATTTTTACTTAGACCTAAGGGAAAACCCAATTTTAGACAATGAAGTTCTACAGCACGTCTCCATCTCCTCCCTTCCCCTCAAGATATTATTTCTGATGAGCTGAATCCTCCCGATGTTTCCTACCTCCAGTACACCACTACCACTACTGGCTGACTGGAAAGCTGCGTACGACCAGCCTACAAGCCAGGCTGACCCCGGGGACCTGAAGTCTGGGCAGTGGTGACTCTGGGCGACCGCAGCAGCTGCCTCCGCTAGTTTGCATTTTGTCGACATCCAGGCAGTAACTCCCTTAGCGTAGCTGCAGTGCCTGTCCCCGCTGGTGCCCAAATGTGAATTTAGAAGAATTCCCTGATGGTTTACTTGAATATTTGCTTAGGAAAAATGTCTTTGAGGGTAAACATTCCCTTGGGGACTGGAGGAGATTGCATTTCTCCAGCCTGATGCTTGGTAGCTATCCACCTTAACAGCGTCGAGACGCCCTGGTACTTCTCAGTTGAAGCTCTCCTGATGGTGCAGTGGCAGTTGCTCCAGTCAGAGCTTTTGTCTTTGTAGAAAATGAGCAGTATTGCAGCACTGTCTGCAAGGCTTTGCTGGGAGAGTTGTCAGGAGCACTGTGCATGGACTGCATGCACACATACCGAAATGGTCCCAGAAATGAACCCTGCTAAAAGGTTAAAGACCAGAACAGCTCCATTTTACCAGCCAGCAGCTGACAAACAGGGACATGACTCTCCCCTGGTAAAGAAGATGAAGGTGAAATAAACAAAGAGTGCTGTAACAGCACTCACCTGAGAGGCATCTGCCACTCGGGGCCACGGCAGTACGTGCACAGTGGCTTTAGTACGACCCTGGCAGGAGCACGCTCCTTCCCAAACTCAGGACGTTTTATACAGCGGCAGCCATAAGGGCAATGCTTCCCTACTGAATGTGAGCGATTTCAGACGTTCAGGGATCATGGAAACCTGAGTCACAGGGATGTGGAGATAAGGAATACACTTCAACTCGAGAGGCTCCTTCTCCCGCCTGGATTTACGTCGGATTATCAGCAATGCGGCTGCTTCTGCTGTTCGTCCGCTTGTCAGATTCTGCGCGTGCAGAGGGAGGGAAGGGCATTTCAGTGTCACGGGTTTCAGGCACAGCTCAAAACTAGCTGTTAGCAGTAAAAGGTGCATTTCAAAGGGAGGCTAACCTTACCAGAAATAGAAGATTGCTCTGTGTATACATATAGACAGCACTACTATGGATGTGTTGCACAGTATATCTACCCTGTTAGTAGCTATTATTCAGGTGAACAAAGAGGAGAAAGAAAAAAAAAAGGAAAAAAAAAAAAAAGAAAAGCAGAAATAAGGATGCTATCACAAATGTAAACAGTAATTACACTGGCTGGTAGCTGGGTCCCCCTCTACAGCTTCAAGGCCAAATTCACCGTCTCTCTCCAGAGGCAGAAAGTGCCAAGGGCTGTCAGGAAGGTTGCACTTCTACTATGTGAAGTTTCTCTGTCCAGATTGAAAATCTCGTACTCAGTAGCCTGTGTGAAAACTGGACGCTGCTGCTCTTATCTGGCCATCCTCAGCACTCGGCTTTCAGCCTACGCTTACCTTTCCCTTGCTGCAGGGCAAACCAGACCCTCCCATCACCCTTAGCATAAAAGCAAGTGACCTCAGGGCTGTCCAAACCCTGATGAGGCCAGTGAGAGCAGTCCAGGTCCCTGGAGGCTGGGACCAGCAGCCGCCTCCACCTGCAGCCGGTCCCTCTGCGAGCTGAGGCTCTGTAGAGGGAAGCAAGAGCCTGGCCCCAGGGACGTCACCATCTGCCCTTGACATCCCTATGAAGAAACTGCTTAGAGAAGCTCTTGAAAATGTTCCTTCAAGAGGCTAGGCTCCTCCCAGAGAGTCAGCAGCGGTGCTGGGTGCCTGTCACCTGGGCGCAGATACCTGCGGTGCCAGCAGCGGAGTCACTTGAGAGGACAGAAAGCAGGCTCGAAGGCTGTGCCTCAGTGGAAATGGCCCCCTGAAGCACTGCAGGGCGAGGTCTGCTGTGTTTTGGAGGGTCATCTACCATCTGGGAGCAGCATGGGCCATTGCAGGCACAGCCTTTGCCAGCCAGCTTGCCACAGCCAGCTCGCCAGCACGCAGCTGAGTGTGGCTGGCTGCTGCCCCGCAGTCTGAGGACAAAATTCCTCCAAGGCTTCGTGATGGCCCCAGCAATGCTGCACAGCTGCTAAGTGTCTGGTAATTGGGGAGGGATGGTTTGAAGCTAAATGCTCGGCTGGTGTCTGCAGGGCAGGGGTGACCCACAGGAGCTGCTGCTGAATCATTTCCCCTGGCCCTGCCATGCGGTTTTATCTGCGTGTATCACAGCGACCAGCAACTCCTGCTTGCTGGGGCTTGGGTCCTCCACTGGGAAGGCTCGGGGCTGTAATTTTTCAGACCAGATGCAGCTGTCCGTAGGGTTTGTTTTTTTTTTTTTCGCAGGTCTTCATTTGAAAACGAGGCAGATGTCCGCTCCAAATGCACGCCTAGGATATCCACCGTCCCTTTGTCCTCAGTGGAAAATAACTCTTTTTGGGTGCAGTTGGTATCTTCAGAAAGCAGGGGTCTAGGCAGGTCAGATGCCTCACAAGCAAGAAGTCTGCTCCTGTCTTTCAGCTGGAAGGGAAGCATGGGATGCCCAGGGCAGCAGTAGGCACCAGCGGTGTGAGGTCACATGCAAGCAGCACAGGCAGTCCCCAACAACCCTCGCAGCTCCCAGGGACCCCCACCCTGGAACTGCACAGAGATCTGCATTAGCACGGTGCAGCTTTCCCTCCTGTGACCACTCTCACGAAGGCCAGGTCAGAATAGCCATTTGAAATGTCATGGTTTGAGTGTGTAAATCCCGTGCTGTCCTCTGGCTTTTTCCCAAATGCTGGGACACTGGGGCCATGGTCCTAGTGGAGCGCTAGAAGTTAAACACACCAAAGCAGGAACACCTCACCCAAAGACAAAACCTAACAATAGGATAATTTATTTCCTTGGGTTTTTCTCTCCTTAGTCTTAAATTTGCTTTTTGCTGCTGTTTCTCATCCTGTTGCAGTATCTTAGTCAAACAGTGACTGCCAAGATCTTAGATTGCAATGGACCAAACTATGTTAATAAGTAAATTACTCAACTGGCTACTTGCCACTTCATAAAACTTGCTGATAACCCTTTGTTACAGAGAATTGCAGATTTTTCTACAACACTGATATCATATTCCGGGAGGGTGACACCCAAGGCTTCATCTGTTTTATACCATAAGAAAAAGGCAGAAGAAAGTTTAATTGGTGCATTAGCGACCAGCAAATCTTGTCTACCAGCTTCTCATTGATTTCTAGTAAGTGAAAATGTCTGTCAAACTGTCCACCAAACACAGCTACACCCCCTTTTATTTTCAGACAACCACCTATTTTAACTCTTACTGATAGATGGCTGATGTATTAGCATAAAGACTTTTTTTTTCCATCCCATACACAAAATTATTTCATTTTGGTCAACTCTACAGGCTTCTTAACCTATACTCTCCAAGAAGGACTACAAAATGGAAAGCAGAGGTTCTGCACAGATACTGCTACTTGTGCAACTTGCATTTCATTAAACAGAAGGTGGTAAAATGCATTTGTTTAGATTACTTATGCAAAAGTTGGTAGTAGGAGCAGGGAAATACATAGCTAAACGTGATCAAGACTTGGCATAAAGATGAGCCTGACAGTCCTTCACCTTCAGCTGGTTGTAGGACAGGCTCTTTCCACATCAGGGAGGTTGAACAAGTGAGGCATTTCAAGAGAAAGTTTAGCTTGCTTGTGGTGAAGCAGAGGGCCAGTGGGCATAGTGATATCCATTGCTCTCTGTGTTTATGTTTTCTGGCTGCCATGGTACAAGTTTCACTCAGCTCCTGCCCAGCTCCCCTCCCAGGCTCATAATGCTCCACAGTAAGCAGGCTTTCTATTTTATTCTGTTTTTCAGAGTGAACAGATCAATCTAAAAAACAAGAACAAAGAATCCTGACTGTAGAAACAAAAATGTATATTTCTGTGATAAACTCAGTGGATGTGGTAATTGCACGCACCACCTCTTTATACATAATCTCTCTCCTGGCAGTTCTTCATCAAATACAATGTCTGCCTGGGTGAGATGCTGTCTCTTCTCTACTGCAAAGGAATGCATCTCTCACCATCGGAGTTCTCATTTTCCCTGCATGCCCAGAAGATCTCGCATGGCATGGAGAATAGCCAGACATCTGTGCTATGTGCAGGGCAGCAAGTGTCCTCTGTTTTCTCCCGTAAGAACAGTAAGGCTTTCTCTGGATGTACTCAGAAAGAACAAACCTCTTGCTCTGCTATCAGATGTTCTCCCTTATGGAAAACGCAAGCCCCAAGAAATAGTTATGGCCCTAAATCATTTCAGACAGGGCCTGGCCACAGCCAGATTTTCAAAGCCCTGTTAAAAGTAGGTTTTCACTCCCCAGTTTCATTTTCTATCCAGTTTTCTTTCAGTACTGCACCACACCCACGTTATTTCTCCTTAAACTGAAATGCTTCCCACCACTGCTTCCTTTCAATGCCCCTCGCAAGGCTCGTCATTTACTGTACATCTGCATTTTGCAAGCCACAGCCAGCAACTAGAAGGACTGAGCCCTGCGTGTTTTGCTTAGCACCAGAGGAGAAAAAAGCAGCACACTAAAAGGAGGACGCAGCAGCTGACAAGACACCCTGAAATGGGTGCAAGGCTGAGGGAGGGGTGTGGGAATACTCCAGTGGCTCTGTAGAACTTAAGCACAGAGGACACTGGGGCAGTCTGACACATGAAGGCTGTTTAGGGCTAAGAGACCTTCTTGAGGTAAACATTCCTTTGCAATCACCAGAGAGGACAACTTTCATTGTCCAGTCAGTGCTGCAAGGGGTGAAGATGATGAGATGGGCCTCGATGGATCTTATAAAAGTTCATCTTCTCAAGTTCATCTCAAGTTCACCTCAAGTTCATCTTTACTTGATACTTTCACAAGGTATGAAAGTACCGTGTGAAAATGTATACAGTAGAGTTTGTGGATGATTGATAGAAAATTCAGGAGTGATTTGGAGGAGAGACTTAAAATAGACTGAGCTAGACAAATTGCAAAAATAGAGTGCAACGAAACTCAGATTTTTCCTAAGGGAAACATGAAATGCATTAACACAGAAGGTAGAGGTGTTGCTTCTGCAGATCATAGCCCAGCCTAGGAAAGCAGATCCTGGGCTGTGACCTGCAGGATCAGGCAGCACTGACACAAAGGTAAGTGCATCCCAAGCAGAAATATTACTCACATGTAAAACAAGTGGGGCATTTTCCTGAGCTAGACTGCCACAGGTAGGTCTTGGTGTGAACACAGCATTTATCTGGGGGCAACCTCCTGTCAGAACTGACAAGAAAAATGTTCGAGAAAATCCAAAGAGAGAAATGAAAAAAAGACAAAAAGTTTAAAAAGGTCTGACAACTGAAGAAGGTGAAACTGAGCGTGTTCAAGATGGGTAGGAAGATGTCCAAAGAGGTCAGGTGTCCAAAGAGGTCAGTGAGGTGTGGAAGAGTATTTCTACAATGGCACAGACCACCGCCCGCTCCATTTATTGAAGACAAAATAACAAGCAGGGGACAAGAAGAGAAAGCAAGGATAAAATTATACGTGCTTTTAAGAAAATGTGTAGAAATGCCGTAATTGGTGGAAATAGATGGGACACGCTGTGTGGTCCTGGCAGGTCTGTGCTCCCTGCGGAAGCAGTGCAGCCCTACCGGCTCCTCCAGCTGCAGGGTGCCAGTGCCCCTAACCCGGCACGCAAAGCCCCCTTCCCCTTCTACCCACCCAAGCTGTGTCTGTCACCCCTCTGATAATGCTTCCCACATAGCATTCGGTGTAATTACATTAACGAGGATCTCCAACTCAGCTATCCTCAGCGGGATTTGCTTGCTGATAACTATAGGCACTTTAAAATGTTACTCATCTTGCTTACAGAGGCTTTAATTTTTCCTTGGTTTGTATCACAGGTATTATGCTGAAAATAATGTGAACTTCTTTTGAGTGAAGATCCAAAGTAAAACATCAGCTGGCACAGAGAGGAGCAGAGGGACCTTCCCACAACGTGACACCTTCAGTGGGCCCCTCTGCCCCCACGTCGGAGCTGAACGCTATCTCGTGCAGAAATGGCGGGCTGCTGTTTCGAAATGCTGAGGAGAAATTTGTAACCCTTTTCCTAACTTCAGGCCTTAACTTTTTTGTAATTTGGGTTTTATGAAAGGTTTTTTTTTCGTTTATTCAGAGGGAAGGTTATGCCATGCAGTAGCCTCCTCCCACAGCTCCCTTCTGCAGAGGCTGGGGAGGGGGAAGCCCCTTGGAGCCCCTCAATGCCCCACAGCTACCCGCAGCCACCGGGCTTGCATGACAAAAGCAGATGGCTTCATTCATTGGAAAGCAAGAAGTCTGCAGGAAGCATCTTACGGGCTCAGTGAGCAAGGACACAGGAGGACTAGATTGTATATGGCTTCGGCTGCCAAATTTTATGTCTGCTTCTGTGTAGTGAGGGTCATGCTGCTCTTGTCTTTCATCAGGCCCTTTGCTGTTTAGTTTTTATATTTAGACAGCACCTTTCACATTAGAAACCACACACGCCTGTGTGCGTGTGTAGGTTATCTCACTTGGAGGCTGAGGATACTGCGGTGAGGCATGACAGATGCCCATCAGATTTTAAATGTCTGGCTATAATAATGCACAAAAGACCCTTCCTCTATACAGTGATAATGAGAGGGCCGCACATACAGTGTGCGGCAGGAGGTGTCCCAGAATCCCAAGAGATTCACTCCAACATCTACACAATAATAGATTTTTCTTTTCCTTTTTGAAAAATCTTGTTCAGTTTGAAAAGAAGAAAACAAGCAAAACCACAGGGCACAGTAAACTGCGCAGAAGGGCAATGTTCTGAAGTTGTAGAAATCATCGCAGCGCTGTGTTAGGATGCTGGGAATTCAAAATGTTCAACAATAAAAAGAGAGCTCGCATTCAAAGGTGACATGCAAAGCAATTCAAGTGGCATAATAAAGCAGTATGTAATTAGGCACACAGTTCGTATCAAAGGTTCTCTTATTAAAAAGCTGCAGAGTGTACTATGCAAAAGGATTTAAAATAGACATTTCTTGTCAAATAAGGTCTCGTTTCTAACATATCTTCCTTTCTGACTTGTTCCTGCAGCCAAGGAGGTCATATCATAAGGCTAAATTTATGACGACATAACTGTTTCCATGGTAGCAAACTATTGTCATAAACACTGAGCTTTATGATTTCACAGCTGGATTAAGAAAAAAGGAGAATCAGGCTGGAGAGGGAGGAAGTTTTTTATTCCAATGAGAGTTAGGGGAATACAGAAGATTGCAGGCAAAGAAAATTGCTTTTTGCATAAATGTTCTTTTTTAAGTTTACCCCAGTGTGAAAGCCCCTTTTAAGGGATACAATTTGGGTAACGATCCCTCTCCTATTTAAATGCTCATAAGGCTAATGAGAAAGCTTGTCTATTTTTGGAACACTTCAGCAGTAAGGCTGGGTGTTTTGCAGCAGGAAGCCAACTGTATTGAAATGTGTTTTCTTCACTTTCCTGCAAGCTCCTGACCCCTTCCTCCATGAATTTCTGTAACTTCACAAACTAGAAAGCAGTTTACAGACGAGGCTAGCTTATTTGTAACAGTGAACAGACCCTACCAGCCACCACTCACCTCCTCATCACTTGGATTATGGTTTCTTTTTATCAATTATATTGAAACATCTGTGACTACTGAATGGAAATAGCTGTCAAGATGGACAGACTGAAACACAATCATGTTTCCAAGAAGAATTGTTTTCCTGACGTGGTCATTTACGTCCTTAAGCTCAATTAGTATTGGCAGTTATCAATAGCCCTTGAATATGAAAATGCAGTCAGAGAAATTGGGTTGTGGGAGGTCAGAGGCGTCCTGTGCTGACGTATCAGCACAAGATGTGATACACCATCACACCCTGGATGATGGCACTCACTCTGTTATGGGCAAATCCTGGGCTGGCTTTGTGGGCATGAAAACCTCGTGGCTACATGCCCATTCCTGTGGCCCCAGACCTGTATCCCAGCCCCTCTGAGGCTAAGAGAGAGAACTGGAGAGATCCCTGGTGCCCCTCACGTGCCACTGGCGCTCTCCTCTCCAAGCACCATCGAGTGCTGTTTGCAGGGGAGATAAGGATGAGGTGGCTGTAGGTCTTCTGAGTGATCCCGGTGAAGATCCATTTCTCTGGGAGCCCTCAGCGGCCCATGGAGGGAGTCCTCAGGGTCATCTCTTTGATCTCCCCAAGTGACCACCCTACCCCTCCGCACTGAGAGGCCTCCCTTCAGGCAGCTACAGCCAGACAGGACAACCTCTACCCTCACTGACCAGAAAGGTGGTGTCAAGAAAAAGCATCACAGCATGAAATGCACGATATTCCTACAGGAATACAAGTGGTGAAACATCCTGTGCTGGCCTCCATCAAAGACAGAGCTCAGAGCTAGAGAAGGATTATTACTGTGTCTCCTAGTGATTCCCCTGGAATTTCTACAGCAGAAACAAATTAAACATAACTCATCTTACAAGTAATTAGCACATTTCGTTTCAAGAAATCCCAGCTGACTTTACCTACTAGGCACTAGATTAGTGTGTCCTGAACTAAAATGCACCTGAGATTTAGCTTTCTAACAAAGATTTATTCATGTGCAGGTAAACTACCTTGTCAAAATATAAAATAACAGTGCAGGCAGTGCTACAGGCTGCAAAATTTCTCCCTGAGCCACACCAAAATGAAAATGCTTTAGAGCACAAGGGCTGGGCAGCCACAGATCCAACACCCTGCAGTTGCTCTCCTATCAACTATCAAGGGAACATCTTTTATTTTCTTGGAAAGGAATCCAAAATAAACAGAAAGGTCACTTTCTAAGGCTACTTCCTTCCCATGAGATGGAAAATAGCCTTGCTCTGTAAGATGGAAGTGCAAGGTCTGGATACTGAGAGCTGTACACTAGAGGTCACTGCTATAATAAAGGAAGGAGCTAGCTAGCAGGTAAGGCAGGGTTTGTTCTCCACCTTATTATAAGGTGACTCATAACGAAAAGCAACAGCTAACTGAATTATCCTGTATTTCATCAGATGTAAAGAATCACTGTACAAGGACTATTCAGCTAGAGATGAAAATTGAGAGATCTTCAGAAGTTTGGAGAAAGGGATAGAAACAGAGCTGTGTGACCCTTTATTTTGAAACACCAGTTCACTTTCATCACTTTCAATTGATTTAATTGGAACTGGAAAATTGTGCCAGCCTGTGGGATTTCTGCCACAAAGGTCCTCTTGCCCTTTTTTTTTTTTTTTGCCTTTTTTTTTCTCCTCAGGGGGTACTACTGGGTTGGCTCATCTTGAGCAAAAACCCAATGCTGCCTTCATCTTCCATATCCATGTTCTGCTAAACAGTGCCAGTGATAAATGGACATAGCACACCTTAATACAAATCAGAGATGCAAACCAGCGGGTAATTAGCTGAGGATTACAGGTAGGATACTGATGAAATAGCTTCCTGTAGAGAGATTGTCACTGCTAACCATGTGCCAGTCAACTTATCCCGAGGCTTCTTAAGTCTCCAAGCATGCTTGCCTTTTTGTTTCTGTTTCTGTATACTCTTCATTAGTGTCTGGGACTGTTTATTTAACGGGGCGTCCCACACCCTGGCAGAGCTAACTCCTCTCTCTCACATGTTGCAGACATGATCAGCCTGAATTTTCAGTCTGTCTTTTCTAAGCTTGTGTCATGATGTTACAATGTTATTTAAATATCTTCTCCCCATCCCCAGTAAATTATTAATTCCATTCAGGATTGAGCCTGTCCAGGGCCTGCTTGCTGATGATTCATGACATGTTTCCTGTTTTGTTTCCTTTATAGGAACCGTGGTTCCTGATGATTTTGCACATCTTCATGTGGCACATCCTGTCCAGGGAATTTCTTATCATAGTGGTCAACAATATATTTTGTCAGCTGTTTCTCCTTATTCAGTCTTAGTTCCAGTTTTTCACATCCTTCTGGCAATATTTTATCCCATTCACTTCGTGTTCTTTTCTTGTGTCAAATGACACATCAAGCAGGAACATGACAGGGGAAGGTATTTTCATGGTGGGCAGCCATGATACCTAACCAGCTCATCTCACAGTCTTGGCCCATCTCCATGCTAACTTCTTGCATGTTCTCTCATGTTTCGTCTTTGTCAGATGTCACACACCAAGGGACAATCCCATCACTACCAGAAGCCACCTAAGGTCTAATCAGTTTCTGCACAGATTACCCCATCCCAGTACAGCTTTCTGCCAAAACATTCTCCATGACACCCAGCTTTACATATTTCTTTTGTAGCTATGATCTTTCTTACCCCTAAGTGCAGTCTTCCTTTTTTGCCTCTTTTCCCCAGCTAGGGGTAGCCAAACAATTTCTCTTCATCTGCAGTGGCAACACTGTTCAAATACCCACAAATTATTTTTTTCCTTCTGGTATTTTCTATGCTTTTAGGCCTTTTAGGCTATACATCTGCAACTGAAACTTATGGTCAGCTTTTTAAAGCTCCTTCATATTACAGCTTCAGGTCCAGTTCATCCTTGCCTGAGTCTGTTATTTCTCCTACACCTTTTTCAGCATGATCATCTCCCAGGTTTCCTACCTCTACTTAAGTATCCATTTCCAATTTGTATAAACTAGAAACTATAAGGCTGGACTGTTTCCAGCATTAATCTCCTTGCTATGAGTCTCTCCCTGCCCAAGAGAAAGTAATTTGAAAAAAATTATCAAGTTTTATTTTGGTCTAATAATTTTCATTTAAAGTAGCATTTGTTATATAAAGCATGCAGTGTGCTAGACCAGATTTTGGGAAGAAGCAATCTGGAACTATGAGTAAAGGGAGTGTTCTCTGTATGAGATTGCTTTCTACCAAAATCTCTCTGGTCATAGAATCATAGAGTCATAGAATCATAGAATCACAGAATCATAGAACAGTTTGAGTTAGAGGGACCTTTAAAGGTCATCTGTTCCAACCCCCCCCTGCAATGAGCAGGGACATCTTCCACTAGACCAGGTTGCTGAGAGCCCTGTCCAACCTGATCTGAAATGTTGCCAGGGATGGGGCATCTACCACCTCTCTGGGAAACCTGTTCCAGTGTTTCACCACCCTCATTGTAAAAAATTTCTTCCTTGCCTCTAGTCTAAATCTACCCTCTTAGTTTAAAGTCATTACCCCTTGTCCTATCACAACAGGCCCTGCTAAAAACCCTGTCCCCATATTTCTTATAAGCCCCCTTTAAGTACTGACAGGCCACAACAAGGTCTTCCTGGAGCCTTCTTTTCTCCAGGTTGAACAACCCCAACTCTCTCAGCCTGTCCTCATAAGAGAGGTGCTCCAGCCCTCTGATCATCTTTGTGGCCCTCTTCCAGACCCACTCCAACCGGTCCGTCTCTTTCCTGTGCCGAAGGATCCAGAGCTGTATGCAGTACTCCAGGTGGGGTCTCACCAGAGTGGAGTAGCGGGGCAGAATCACCTCCCTTGACCTGCTGGCCATGTTTTTTTTGATGCAGCCCAGGATACAGTTGGCCTTCTGGGCTGCAAGCGCACAATGACAGTCATGCTGAGCATCTCATCAACCAGCACCCCCAAGTCCTTCTCCTCTGGGCTTCTCTCAATCCATTCTGCACCCAGCCTCTATTTGTGCTTGGGATTGCCCCGACCCAGGTGCAAGACCTTGCACTTGGCCTTGGTGAACTTCATGAGGTTCACACAAGCCTACTTCTCAAGCTTGTCCAGGTCCCTCTGGATGGCACTGTGTCCATCAGGCGTGCCAACCAAACCACCCAGCTTGGTGTCATCTGCAAATTTAAAATAACCTTGCTGTGATACTGTTGAAATGCAGAGAGGCTAGAAAGAAAATCAGAAGACCAATTATTTTCCAGACCTTGCACAGAGTAAGCAGACTGCAATATGTTGGTCATTTGGAGGAATTCCTGTCATAGCATAGTTCCCCCACTATTGTGCAACAATTGCAAAGATTTGCTAGCAAATACATAAATGCTTCCAGCCCTGCCATATATCTTCTGTGGAAGGAAGTCCTCACAACAACCCCATCAGCAGCCCAGTGTTGCCCTCTCTGATGTTCCTTCAAACACCCCTGTGCTGCACTGCCTACCCCAAGCCTCGCGATGTTGAGCCAGCTGCTCTCCTGGGACCAGCATGCCACATTCTTCCCTCCTTGTCATTGACTGCTGACCGCCCTGCTGGGACCTAACCCTACAGCATCTCTCTAGGCCTCCCTGAAATACAGCTAAATCATACGAAAGGGAGTTGCCTCATAGCTGCGGCCAGACAGTGTTTCCAGGTCAGCGGTTGCCTCTCTTGAGCCTGTGAGCTTGGAAGCACTCCTGCCTGAGACATTGCCACTTGAGGCCATGGAAGAACAAGGTCTTGAAGAGAAAAGTTTGAACATCAGTCCTTTAAACTGTAAATTTTTCTCAAAATGGACTTCCTTTCAAATGCTTTTGTAAATTATTGCTTACACTGACCTTTCTAATATGTCATAAGAAATAGTGGAGAGAGCATTAAGGTTGGGTGTATTTTGATGTTGTTACATGCAATAAATCCAGAAGCTGACTCCATCTCTAAGTTAGGCTGCTGTACGTGCTCTGAATCTACACACACTCATCACTCTTCCTCCTGAGATCTCAACTTGTGTGCACACACCTTTTGTTCAGCTTACGCCTCTGCTCCTTTTCTTTATTCAAAGTTACTTGGGACCCTGAGATCTGAAGCAGATTTTGCAGAGGAGAATCATCATACTGTTGTCTGGAAAGCTTTCTGGTAACGCGCATGTGACACATGGGCAGAGCATTTGTCAGAAAACCACAATAGAAATGTTTCTCAAGTTTAACCATAAAACAAAAGTAGGCTAAGCAGTGTGGTACCTCCAATCATATTCCTAATTCATACAAATTCATCCTGCAAAGGAATGGTTTGGAAGACTCTGGTAAGCCTAGAAGCCAGATACATTATATTTCGACCCCACGTTTTATATAATACTTGCGTTGGGCACCTATCTCCCATTTGCATTTACAGAAATTTTAAGATTGTCTATAAAGAGAAGAATAAATGAGTCATAATGTGTTGCTTCATCATGAATTTACGCGGATTGCATGAAGATACATGGGTGAAAATATGAGCAATAATAATAATAATAATAATTTTATTGTCAGATTTAAAAGTTTCCAAAACAAGAGTGGAGGAAGGACAAAACCCCCTAGTTAGCTTTAAGATGGAGCTGGGACGAGATTCATGGCACGGCTTCCTGCAAACCAAGGGGCCTGACCTTAGGGGCCCCAGAGCTCCTTTCCAGGCCAGGATTTCCACATGTGCTTTATCCAAGTTCACCAGCGGGTAAGTCTGATCCTGCTGCACTTCTCCCCGAGCAAGGTCATGCTCTCACACAGTATTTGTATGGATGAAGGTTTTCATTGTTTTCAAGTGATGTCAAGGAGTAGGACTGCAACTGTACATGCAAAATTTCATCATGTCACTTGGCTGAACGTTCCTTGGGTTCAGGATGGAGCCGTATGATGAATTTTTGTATGCTAAACGAATCACTATTAACATTTAGCTTTATATACTGCTGAGTTGTGGAGATTGTGTGCAAGACTGCATTGTTTAAATGGTTTTCACTTCCTTTTTTTCCCCGGTAGAATTTGAGAATGTTAAAGGCCTGGCACCAGCCTCCTTATAACCCTCTCCTTGTTGTTTTCCAAGGATGATTTTGGAAAGTTCCTGGAGACTAATACCAGACTGCACAGACAGACCCAGAAACCACAGAGCTCATTCTCAGTCATTTGGGACGTTCTCAGGCTTTTGGGACAGGAAGCTCTAAACCACTTTTGATTCCCCCATAATCTAGGGCTGTTTAGGGGACCAATCTGTCTCCATGGTATTAAAACAGCCAAGGGGTTCATGTGGCCCTAGAGTGCTGTCCCTTTGAACAGCATGTGCTGGCCACCATCCTAACAAGACATCTTCACTGGAACCAGCACGCACAGCTAACGTGGAGCCCTTGGAAAGATCTGAGATGGCTAGAGAGGTCCTTTGAGCAGTAAGTTTTCTCAGAGGGACTTTTACAAACCACTTTCAAATCTCTTTATGTTCACTAACTGGTAGTCAGCACAGGCTTAGGCTGGGGAGGCTCCTGAGCCTCTGAGACTGCAAAGGGAAGGTTCCCCCACCGCTTCCGAAGGATTGGAGGTATGCAGGCTGCCGTTCAGCCAAGCCGTGCAGATGCCACACGTTATAAAGGAAACAGCATGCATCCTCATAAAGACTTTAGTTTGGCTCTCACCTGCTATTCCTCCTTTCCCATCACATTTTTCCCTGACTAAAAGAAAAGTGTATTGATTGTAAGCATATTGCTGTCCTTCGCGTGTGGAAAACATGCCAAAACAATATCAGGCTCTCTGCGAAGGGTAATATTAACAAAGCCTCTCTTCCTCAGAGGATCGTGGAGACATTTGTTAATTTATTTGTAAGATGTTCTGACTGGAGTAAGGATCCTGTAATTAGCTTCTATTTCTGCATTGTCAATGCCTTTATGTGCTCTTAGTAGAAAACAAAAGGAAACCATAAATATGCAAAGGTATGCAATTTAAAATAAGACATGTGAGGGGCTCTTCTGCTCCCAGGTGATGTGATGCGGAGGTGATTTTTTTCTAAGGCTTTCAGTGCCCAAACCACTTTGCACAGACACGGGGCATTTCACAAACGGCAACTCCATGGCCACGGGGACCCAGGATTTATGGAGACAGCACAAGGCGACCAGTGCCATCTTATCCCCTATGCCTGCGTAATACAGCGTGTGTGGAACAGAACCATCTACTCCTTCTCTGTGGATGACGACTCTTGACCTACCACCATGCCACACTGGCATGACGTTGCCTGACCCCCCAGCCACCGACAGACAAGGAGCTACACTGTGCCCCATCTCACTTTGGCAGACCCTTAGGCCCCTGCCACACATGTGCCTCCCCCCTCCTACACTGCCTGCTTTCATGGGCTCTGTCATGGCACTGTGACACTGCCAGCACCAATAACTGGAGTTAATCTTTAAAAAAGGTGGGGAGGGGAAGACTTAGTAAACAAATCTTTATTCTTTATAAAACGCTTAAGATTGTAAAGGTATTTTGAAGAAGTCCAGCTGGCACTAAAGCTTGGTGTCACGCATCAGATAAAAAAGTCACATCTTGTAAGAAAAGAAGAGCTCTGACAATTAATTATCAGAGTATCACCACGAAGTTTGCAGAGGCAAGGGCAGGGTGAGCACACCCCCCATCTCAAGGCTGGGAATAAGCATGACACAAGCAAGGGAAATGACATTACGTGGCTGGAGTGAGCCCTCTGCCCTGCCAGGCGGTATGGACAGGGAAGGAGAGCCTGATGGCATGGTCCCAGGACTTCCTGCCTGCAACACATTGCATACACTGGCAGCAGATGTCTCCCTGCCCACAAATGTGTATTACAAGTATTAGGGGCAACAAGGAAGTACCAAGTGCCCTAATAAGTGCAGAGGAAAAATGAAAGCAGAATTTAACGGGTCATCCAAATTTCCCAGCAGGATAGTAGCAGATAACGCAGGATCTCCAAACCCAGTCTAATCTAACAGTATCAACATTCTCTCTGGATGTGATTTATGTACAATCGGACAATGGGTGATCTAGTCGTTTAAGAGACGCGCAGCGCAGAAGGTACGAAATCTTGGTCACTAATCCCAAGTACTTCTATTTTAGATGAGCTGTTGAGGGCAAAGTCTTGAGAAGTTTGTTAATGAATACTATTACCCATCACTATTGACCCCTGTGTGAATTTGCATTTCTGTGAAGTCTGAATCAAGACAATTTTTCATATCAGAAGAAAGAAATCTACTTACTACGGCTTTCACGCAAAACAGCACAAGAAATGTTATCTACAGACTTTAAATGGGAAGCACCGTAGAGAAATGCGCTCAATGGAACGAGCTAACGGGGCTGATCTTTACAGCATCTGAAGGAGATAAACAGTCTGCAATCTAAAACCAAACTCATTTGCTAAAATGTTTTGGGTAAAAAGGCAAAGAAATACACCACAAAGCACAGGTTTCTCATGGCAAGTCCAGAGAAGCACAGAGCTTGAGCTACTTTGCTTCAGATGTTTCTAAGAAAAACACCTCTGCATAAAAACTTGTCCCCAGCAGCTGCAGACTTAGTATTACTGTACCCACTGACAAGTATTTGCCAGATGCCCATTTGCTGATTCAGTTTGAAAGATGTCATCTCAAAAGAATATCCTTTGTCCTAACAGCTGTGCAAGAAAAACTCCACAAAAATGTATATGCTAAAATAGAGGAACAAGGGGGAGTCAGATCATCAGTACTGGTCATCTAGCACGTGGTAAAATTAGAAAGCAGCACAAGGAAAACTATTAATACTACTCACAAGCAATAGGGAGTGTAACATAAAACTGGAGCACAACAAACTGCACAAGTACAGATGAAGCACAGGGTCATCTATGGGAGAAGGAGTCATCAGGCACAAACCAGATAAAACAGAGTACTTAAAAGCATCACTTCCCTCTCCACAAAGTACTGGAAAAACATAATAAGGTTGGTCATCTATAAAGATTATAACAAGTTAATCAGAAATAACAGCAGCTCAGGAGAGAAGAGAAGAGAAAAAGCACTGGCTTTCAGGTGGACACCGGGGCAAGAGCTTGCATGAAGGACACCATCACTTTCAAAGAAAAACTCAAATACTGCCATGCAACCATATTCCCATAAGATGTTACTCAAGTGGAATTGAAGCACCGATATTCCTAGAGAGCATTTGAGTTGGACAAGGATCAAAAGAGACAAAACCATGCTCAAACAGGAAAAAGAAAGATTTGCCACTGCTGCAGGTTATCTATGTGTTTGACCAAAACACACTGCACACCTAGCAAGAATGTTGCATATCTCTAAACGGTGTGCAATCAAGACAAAAAGAGAAGATTTTAAAGGTGCAAGTGCAGGATCTAAAAGATCATTTTGAAAATGAAGCCTATGCCCAGACAATAAATTTCTACAGCAAGTACTATTTTAAGGTGGACAAAGTGCAAAACAGGAATATAACCTGCAGAACTTGACGCGGTTGATACTAATGCGTCCACCAGTGGCTACCGTATTTGCTCAGAAAATGCTTGCATTTCTTTCTTCTTTCTCCCACTGAGTTTTAGCCCACAAGAAGTAGCTCTTCTCTAACCAGGAGCGTCTATTCTGAAACTGCAAGTAGTGTATCATTTACTACCAGTCAAGGAACATGGCCTTTGGGAAATCAAATATAGCAAAAGGAGAAACAAATTAATCTTTTTAAAGTTGCAGTGAAGACAGGATACCATGCCTTTGCGATCAGAATCTTTAACTAAAAATAATTAGACTCCAAAGGGTAGTAATAATATTATGAGACATGAGTGCTCCAAAGAAAATGAGCCCAGAGATTTCCAGTAACGACTCATAAAACGCAGACCAGTGTACTTCCGTGCCAGAACTTCCCAGGTCTCACAGTCACGCACAAACAGAGGAAACAGCAGTAGTAGTTGTGCGCAGAGAGAACTGCTATGAATCGAAGACAATTCGTGATGTCCCATAAAGGGCCTGACAGGAATAGACTTGGGATCTGCTTGAACACAGCTAGAATCACTTACTTTCTGACACAGAGCATCTACTCAGAGTCCTGGGTTCAGCTGGGACAGAGTTAATTTTCTCAATAAGCTGGCTGGGCTGACCCAAACAGCCAGCCAGATGGGATATTCTATACCACATGATGCCATGCTCAGTATTTAAGTGTGGAGCTGGCTGAAGGAGAGACTTTTGCTACTCAGGAGCAAGCTGAGCATCAGTGGTGACAACACTGCATTTTGTATATACTTTTTATCAGTATTATTCATTGTTGTTTTCTTCTCCATTTGCCATTCTGTTAAACTGTTCTCATCCCAACCCACAAGTTTTGCCTTTTTCCTTCTGATTCTCCTCCCCATCCCACTGGGCAGAGGGAGGGAGTGAGGGAGTAACTGCGTGGTTCTTTGGTGCAAATTGAGGCAAAACCACAACACTCAGTCTATGTAAATGAGCAGTAGAGGACTTACCATCTCAAGATCATGCTTTATTCTACTGAGCATTATACTTAGATGAACTTCTGTTGGGCAATGTGAGTCTGGGGAATTTTGAAGGTTAGAGTCTTGCATTTTAATTTTTGGCTTAGTTTTGGTTCAGAAGGAATGGTAACAGAAAGGCTTAAGCGATACCCCCAGAGCTGTGTGTGTTGGGTGCCCACGGAGAATACCCATCTACAAGCAAAACCGTAGGGCCTGAGGATTGCCCTTACTAGAACAGGGTGACACTTGAAGGCACTGCCTGAGATGCTGCTATTGGGGGAGGAGACCACGAAACATTCTTCTAATGGGCCTCACATCCATGGAGAAAAGCAGACACAGAGCTAAAGCCAAGAAGCACAGTTAGCAGGAAACACTACTTGCAAGGACAACAGTAGTATTTTCACCAAACATAGAAAAAAATTCAGGCTCAGAGGCTAAAAGGGTTATCTGACCTCATGCTTTTTCTCGACAAGAATGTCAGCAATTGCATTTCCAACATTCTGCTACGTAAAGGAAGGAAGAAGTCACATGCTTTAAAAAATAAAGGATGTGTTCCTTTGTTCTCCTTTCAGAAGAAGCGCACAAACTTACAACCTCATGGCTGCTCTGCACGTGTGTGTGTGCTGGGCTGTGGAGAGCAAAGTGAGCTAGGAAACCACATGAATAAAATTTTATTTCATTTACCTTACCCAGTGTGGAAGAGGAACCTAGCCGGTTCCTCACCGCTTATGCAATCTTCTCCACTGAACACTACCTCACAAGTCATACACCTCCTTTCCAAACATAGTATTGCCTCATAATAAAACTTGAGAAAACATATTGAAAGGTCAAAATAACAGTAACAAGTTATAAAACTGTTTTACTTATTCAAGGTCTATATTTCCAATAATCTTTCTTTAATCTTCCACTTTCAATATTTGCATAAACTTTTGCAAACTTTATTAGGCTGACATTTTGAGTTTGCGTGAACAGTGTTAAAGTGTTAATCCTCGCATGCATTTAAACACCCAAACCAGACTGTGTAAGTAAAATATTTAATGCCTCTAGGGCAGTCCCTCCACGTTCTTAGGAGCAGTTTTCCTTAACCTGATCCTGACTGCCCTAGCAGCAGCTCACTTCGCGGTCGAGCTGTTCCATCAGCATCAGTAGGTATTTAGCCTCAGCACGGGAAGGCTAACCTGAAGGTTGGTCCAGATTATGGAGAGCAGAGTGGAGCAAACCGTGTCTCCCTCCCAACACGAAGGCTGCCTTCTGATGGACACCAGTTCACAGAGAGCAAAGCGGGAATTACCAGTGTCCATGCCCTGTCCTGACTGGGTTGGGAATCACAGAATCACAGAATGTGAAGCTCTCCCATGTCCCACCATCAAATACAATTTAAAACACCTTCTCATGGACCAGCCTCTCGGAGTGAATCCACAGATACTCATGGAAGCTGTATCAAAGGAAGTTTCCAATGCATCATTCTGAAAAGTGTGCCTTTAAGCAATTTACATAGAGCATACGAGAGGCTGAGGTAGATCTAGAAACGGGAGTTCGGTCTTCGAAAGACAGACATATAAACAACCAGATGTCAGTTCTTCAGCGTCACTCACTTTTCTGGGACTCAGGGCATGGGCACATAGTTGAGTCTGAACCCAGAAGCAGTGGCTTTAGGAGTTGCTGCCGATCTGCTGGGATACTGTACTTGCTGAGTGCAACGTTCACAGGGCACATTCCCTTCTCAGACTGTTTATCATCTGTTTCCGCACCGTTTATCACCACCCCTCAGGACCCACGCAGGCGCACATCTTCCAGTGCCCGTCCCCCCCGGCTTATCCCACACCGTCCCCTGAGACATTTCAGGCTTCATCCCTGGACTTTGCATCCAGACAGGTCAGGATTGCCCCAAAGGTCCTTGCCTTGACCCAGCTGTGGGGCCAACTGCTCCCAGCAAAGGGATGACAGCACATGGCTTGGGTGAGAAGAACGTAGGAAGGAAATGTCGGGGAAATCTTATATTTCTATGTGGTTTTGCTGTGCAAATATTTGGGGTGAGGGGGCAGGTTAAGCCCTCAGACTTGCCCAAAGGCAGAGTAACCCTGCCCTAGGTTAATCCACTCTTGCTGAAGCTTAGCACAGCAATGTTACCTTGTGCGGGGAAGGCTATGAAGGGGCACATCAACAGCTCGGCTGACGGGCAGGTATGAAATTAATTTGCCCTAACATTATTATGTGCTGTCTGTTCCTTCACACCCAAACAATGAGCTACCTGTTTCTTATAGTGTCACGTGAAATGATTGTGTTTTAATGGAAACCTGGAAGCTCTGAGTCCTTGATGGATCCTGAGGCTTCTATGACAACAAAATCAGGTAATGAATCAGACATGAGTGAAAAAATATCAAATATTAAAGCTTCTACTACAATTTCTCCGCTCTTACCTGGCTCTTTCACCCCAGTCAGAACCCCCTCTAACTCCAGCAAGGAATGCAAAGCCCTGTAGCATTTTTGCGGCGGTCTCCAAATTCATGTGGCTCATGTAAATCAAAAGTTCTGGTGGATGTTCATTTGCCCAGCGCTAAACCAGCTGGCGTGTACGGCTATACCTGAGTGACAAACGGAGTTATCACAGAATCACAAGATGGCAGGCGTTGGAAGGGACCTCTGTGGGTCATCTAGTCCAACCACCCTGCCAAAGCAGGGTCACCTACAGCAGGCTGCACAGGACCGCATCCAGGCGGGTCTTGAATATCTCCAGAGAAGGAGACTCCACAACCTCCCTGGGCAGCCTGTTCCAGTGCT